>Ga0315902_10006904_pt1 | contig 15622 bp, 5 predicted proteins | sample LakEriMetagenome_9_FD_203523 | JGI IMG/M metagenome (GOLD analysis project Ga0315902, IMG submission 203523) | Freshwater fungal communities from buoy surface, Lake Erie, Ohio, United States - Buoy 12 MA117 | ecosystem: Environmental > Aquatic > Freshwater > Lake > Lake biofilm | place: USA...
GCACTCTTGACATTCACCGAAGTTATGATTCATTCCATTCGAGGCAAGCTCGTCGAAAAAAGCCCTGTACACGCTGTAATAGACTGCAACGGGATTGCTTATTTCATGCATATTTCACTTGGAACATTCGGCAAATTGGGACAGACCGACTCTGTTACAATGTATACCCACCTCAGCATCAACAGCAATGATTTTTCACTGCATTTGTATGGGTTTGCTGACGATCAGGAGAGAGAGCTTTTCCGCAAGCTCATTTCGGTAAGTGGTGTGGGTCCCAATACTGCGCGCATGGTGCTAAGCGGTCTGAGCACCGATGAAGTAAAACACATGATTTTATTGCGCGATGTAGCCGGATTCAAGCGAATAAAGGGTATAGGAGAAAAAACTGCCGAACGAATTATCATTGATCTACACGACAAAATTGCCAAGGGTGGTGAAGTTGTATTGGAAAAAATTGGCGCTCCGCACAATATTCTAAAACAAGAATCGTTAGCGGCCCTGACTTTATTAGGATTAGACAAAACCAAATCAGAGAAACTCATTGATAAAATCATGGTCATGCAGCCAGGAATTGCACTAGAAGACCTGATTAAGCAAGTGTTAAAGCAACTGTGACGAGAAGATTACTGACATCCCGTAAGCTAGCTTTGGCTGCAAGGCTTTGTTTTTTGCTGTCTTTTTGTGCGATGGTCTGGCTCGGGCTTGCCAACCCGAATTATCGTCATCTTGAAACAGATTGGATACCACGCTCACCCAACCTAATTGCAACTCCCGATACCATTGGTGATTTGGTGTGGCCCGTTGATGATAATGTTAACCCATCTGAAGATGCCGGAGGAATAAATATTCCGCTTCCTGACAACATTCAATATTCTGTCGAATATAATCCGGCCACCGGTCAGTATGAAGTAGTTCAATCAGTCGGTGGCAAATTCGATTACCGACCCCGCACTTCGATGACGCTGGATGAGTATATGAATAGCCAACAAACTGAAAATATCAGTTCGTATTGGAAAGAAATACAAGAGGAAGAGGACGAGGCAAATCGCGAATATTCCAAAAGAATCAAGGTTGGTGCGGAAGGGTTTGAAAACATTTTCGGCTCGAACGAAATTGAGATTCGCCCTCAAGGTTCTGCAGAACTCACCTTTGGTGTTAATTCGTCGAAGACCGATAATCCAAGAATTCCAGAGCGGCAAAGACGAATTACAACATTCAACTTCGATCAGAAGATTCAACTAAACGTAGTTGGAAATGTTGGAACCAGACTTAAGTTAACAGTCAATTACAATACCGAGAGCACCTTCGACTTCGAAAATCAAATGAAGTTGCAGTACACGGGGGATGAAGACCAGATAGTTCAAGGCATTGAAATGGGTAATGTATCATTACCGCTGACTAGTTCATTGATTCAAGGTAGCAGTAGCTTATTTGGTGCAAAAATTTCAACGAAATGGGGACATCTTCGAAATACAACCGTGGCATCTCAGCAGCGAGGTGAGCGAAAAGAAATTACGATACAAGGAGGCGCGCAATCAACCAACTTTGATATTACTGCAGACAACTACGAAGCCAATCGCCACTATTTCCTTTCGAGCTGGTTTCGCTCCGAGTATGATCGAGCCATGGCTTCACTACCTGTGGTTGGAAGCGGAGTAAACATCACGCGTATCGAGGTTTGGCTGGTCAATCTTCAATCGAACACGCAAGATGTGCGCAATGCAGTTGCCTTTACGGATTTGGGTGAAGCCCCACAATACATTTCGGGCGACTTAACAGATGGAGCTGGCGGGGTGCCTTTGCAAGATAATATTTTGTTTGATAACGCCAACATCGCTGTATCACAAGCTGGCAATCCATCCAATTTGAATAATGACATTTACCTGGAAACAACCGGAACTGACCCATCCAATCCCAACTCAGCATTTTCTCAGGCAGTTCTTTCAGGCAGCCAATCGATACAAGCGCTAGCATTAAATACATCGGGGGGTTTCAACAATATGGTAAACGGTACGCACTTCGAGCGCGTTAACAATATGCGTAAACTGACCGCTACTGAATACAGCTACAATTCGCGTTTAGGTTTTATTTCCCTTAAGCAGTCACTCAACAATGCAGAAGTGCTCGCAGTTGCATACGAATACACACTGAATGGAGATACTTATCAGGTTGGAACTATTTCACAGGATGGTTTCGCCGCTCCACAGGCACTCGTGCTCAAACTTCTTAAGCCGAGTATTACGCGAGTTAAACTGAGCAACGGCACGCAAGCTCCCTTGTGGGCCAATATGATGAAGAATGTCTATTCATTAGGCGCTTTTGGAATTGCTCCCGATAACTTCCGATTGGATGTATGGTACAACAATCCTGCAACCGGAGTGAACCAAAACTATATTCCCCGACAGCCGCTGGATGGACAAATTTTACTTCAGGTATTAAATCTCGACAAGATTGATGCCCAGCAAATGCCCTATCCCGATGGTTTTTTTGACTTCATCCCCAATGCAGCTACCAACGGTGGATTGATTGACGCACAGAATGGAAGAATCTATTTTCCAGTAGCCGAACCATTCGGAAATCATCTTTCCAAAAAAATCCGCGACGGCTTACCCGGACAAAATGATTTGGCCAATCAGATTATATCACAGGTTGTTTTTCAGCCCTTGTACGACTCTACGAAAACTGCAGCCCAAATACTGTTTCCAAATCTGAATAGATTCCGAATTAAAGGGCAATATCAATCATCTTCTGGTTCCGAAATTTCGCTCAATGCGTTGAATATTCCGCAAGGATCGGTGGTTGTTACCGCCGGTGGAATAAGACTTACAGAAGGTATAGACTATACCGTGGACTACAATTTGGGTCGCGTTCGCATACTGAATGAAGGGATATTGAGTAGTGGACAGCCAATTAAAGTTTCAACTGAAAGTAACTCCATGTTCAATCTGCAATTCAAGACTATGTTGGGAAGCAGATTCGACTACAAGTTCAACGATAATTTTTCAGCTGGAGCTACCTTTTTGAATTTACGAGAGCGGCCAGTAACTCAGAAAGTGAATATGGGCGATGAGCCTGTAAACAACACAGTGATAGGACTTGATTTTGCATTTCAAAAAGAAGTACCTTGGCTGACCCGAATGGTCGATCGCATTCCTCTCATTGACACCAAAGCCAAGTCTAGTGTCAATTTCTCAGCAGAAGGAGCTAAGCTGTTTCCGGGGCACAGCAGAGCAATTTCCAAAGCCGGCAACTCTTACATTGATGATTTTGAAGGCAGTCAAAGCATCATCGATTTGCGAAGTCTCAATCAATGGTTTATGGCTAGCACGCCCAAACAGCAATTGAATTTATTCCCAGAAGGGAACTACGAAGACAGCTTAATTTACAATTATAACAGAGCAAGATTGAGTTGGTATGTGATTGATCCCTTATTCTTCCGAACCACTAGTGGTTTGACACCTCAGAATATCATCGATGACAATTGGTACAGCGACCATCGTATGCGTGAAATTCTTGAGAGCGAAGTATTTCCAAATCGACAGCTCCCCCCGGGAACGCCGCCCAACATAGCAACTTTCGATTTGAATTATCAACCCGCTGAAAGAGGGCAGTATAACTATGAATTACCGGGCGGAACAAATGAGTCTGCAGGCTTAACACCTTTCGGTAAGTTAATAGATCCGGAAAGTAGATGGGGAGGGATTCAGAGAGCACTAACAACTACTGATTTTGAAGCCAGCAACGTTCAATTCATTCAGTTTTGGCTGATGGACCCATTCAATGATGACAGCGAGAATTTAAGTGGTGGCGATCTCTATTTCAACCTTGGAAATGTTTCAGAAGATGTCTTGAACGATAACAACTGGGCCTATGAAAATGGCTTTCCGAGCCCAAATTCACCTCTGGAAACAGACACTTCCGTTTGGGGTTTGTATCCTTCACCAAATAACTTCAACGTAGTAAACGCATTTGACAACTCCACGGGCAACTATGCGACACAGGATATCGGTCTCGACGGACTGAACAACTCAGCAGAATCAGGATTCTTCGCCGACTGGCTAAACGTTGTGAATGGCTTCCTCATTGATTCTGCGTATGCCAAGTACGCAGAAGATCCTTCCAATGACGATTTTCGCTATTTCCGCAGTTCTCAGGCTGATGCAGCGGAGCTCAGCACCTTGGAGCGATACGTCTACTATAATAACAACGAAGGAAATTCAAACACTGCAACTCCGGATCAATATCCGATTACAGCCACGACACTTCCTAATTCGGAAGATATCAATCAGGATATAACCTTAAATAACATTGAGAGTTATTTTCAGTACCGAGTCAGTCTTCGCAAAAACGATCTCGGGGAGTCCAACATCGGACGCAACTACATTACCGATAGTTTTGAAACAACACGAACAGTAGCAGATGGCACCGAGCGAAAGATCCGATGGTATCAGTTTAAAATTCCAATTTTAGAATTTGAAAGCCGCATAGGTGGTATTGCAGATTTCCGTTCGATACGCTACATGAGGGTGTTTCTAAAGGGATGGCAGCAACCTGTAAATCTTCGTTTTGCACGGCTTGAATTAGTGCGCGGTGAATGGCGTAAATATGTTGGTCCGCTCAAAGCACCCGGTGAAATTGAAATGGGGGATCCGCCTCCAACCATATTCAATATTGCTGCTGTTAATATTGAAGAAAACGGTAATCGTGAACCTGTTCCTTACGTTGTTCCACCGGGAATTATTCGCGAACAAGACGTTGCCAGTGCAAACTTGAGAAGTCTCAATGAACAGGCGCTGTCGTATCAAGTTTGTAATCTCGAAGATGGCGATTCGCGCGCTGCTTATCGCACAGTTAATTTCGACCTTCGTCAATACAAGCGCCTTCGCATGTTTGCACACGCCGAAGCGCTTGGGCTTGAAAGTGAATTAAAAGACAAAGATCTCACGGTATTTGTGCGTTTAGGTTCAGACTTTAATGATAATTACTATGAATATGAAATGCCCATGAAGGTTACGCCTTGGTATAGTGGCGACGAGGAAGCCATTTGGCCTCAGGAAAACAACTTTGAAATATTCACGAAGGACCTTCAAAATTTAAAGGCGAATCGTCCTCCCGGTACCAACCTAGCAACAGAATACTCTACGCGAATTGGTGATGCACGCATTACCGTCAAGGGGAATCCGAATATTGCCAATGTCACGGTGCTTATGATCGGTGTGCGCAATCCCGCAAAACTTGATAATCCTTTTGCATCCAACGATGACGGAAAATCAAAATGCGCAGTTGTTTGGGTGAACGAACTTCGTCTCTCGGACTTCAATGAAACGGGAGGCTGGGCGGCGGTAGCCCGACTCAATGCAACACTGGCAGATTTTGCCACTGTAGCCGTAGCCGGTAATATGTCGACTCCCGGTTGGGGCACACTCGAGCAGAGCGTGCAGGAACGTCAACAGAAAACAGTCGTTGGATTTGACGCAAATTCTACTGTTCAAATCGGAAAGTTCTTTCCCGAAAAATGGGGTGTTACATTGCCTATGTACGTTGGTTATTCGGAAACAGTAAACACACCCAGATTTAGTCCTCTTCAACCTGATTTAGAATTGGGGGATCTACCTAACATTAATCAGGATATCAAAAAGAAATCGCAAGATTTTGTGAAACGGCGAAGCATTAACTTCACCAATGTTCGCATAGCACCTAAGAAAGAAGGTGGTGGGGCAGGCGATTCAGGTAAATCCCCTCCAGTGGCAGGGGGTGAGACAACACCACCAGCAGGTAATACAGGAAGTAAAGATCATTTTTATAGCATCAAGAATTTCTCAGTCACATATTCGTACAATGAGGAATATCGGAGAGATATAAATATTGATTGGCGCCTTCAGAAAACATATCTGGGTGCTTTTGATTATTCGTTTACCAATAAGCCAAAAGAAATAAAACCATTCGAAAAAATCCCGGTTATCAAAACATCCAAATATCTCAAATGGGTAAAGGATTTCAATTTTTACCCAAGTTACAAGCAGATAGGTTTTCACACCGAAATGAATCGAGGCTATGAAACAAGCCGCATTCGAAATAACACATTCGAGCTTACAGGTGTTTACAGTGATATTCTTCTCACAACACAAGTTCAAAAAACATGGAACTGGACAAGAGCCTATACATTTAAATACGATTTAACCAAGGGCCTGAAATTTGATTTTACCGCTAATACGACCGCTCTCGTTGGCGAACCTCGCGGTGTTATTGACAAAGAAGACACGGACTGGTATGATGCATATAAAGATACCATTTGGAGCAACATTCAAGATGGAGGTAAGAACACTCTTTACAATCATAACATTAATATCAGCTACAAAATTCCTCTCGATAAGTTTCCGTTAATCGACTTCCTAAGTAGCGATGCTAGGTATAGTTCAACATATCAATGGAATCGGGCCCCTTTTTCGCAAGACTCTTTAGGAAATACAATTCAAAACACTCGACAAGTTCAACTTAATACGCAAGCGAATTTTGAGACTCTTTATAACAAAGTTCCTTTACTAAAGGACATCAATACAGGTAAGAAGCCAAAAGACGACAAGAAGAAAAACGAAAAGGAAGACCCAACCAAGAAAGATGGTTTTGGTAAGGATGAGAAGGAGAAAGAAGAAAAGAAAGAACCTATTAACCCATTACATATTACACTTCGTTTCCTCATGATGGTAAGAAACGCAAACGCTACATACACACGTAATGAGGGTATACTTCTACCGGGCTATGCGCAACCGTCTAAAATAATTGGGATGGACGAAAGCTTCAACGCACCGGGTATTCCTTTTCTTATGGGACAACAGAATACAGATATATGGGGTAATCCAACAGGAGCAAATTTTGCACTCAATGCCGCTTCCAACGGATGGCTCGTACAGCTGCCATCACTAAACACACAATACAACGAAACCTATTCTGAAACCTGGAATTATAAAATTAATCTTGAGCCTGCAAAAAGCTTTAAAATCGAACTAACAGCCAACAGAACAGAGGGACGAAATCTCACGAGTTTCTTCCGTTTGGATGATCAAACCAATGAATTTGTTTTCGACTCTCCGATAGAAACAGGAAATATTAGTGCATCGATAATTTCTTGGCCCACTGCATTTCTGCGCGACGACAAGGACAACCAATATCAAAACGATGCCTTTAGCGCATTTCTTGATAATCGACTACTTTATTCAGATCGTCTTAATGAAGAAAACTATCAAAATGCTTCTTCCGAAGCAAATGGCTATTATGCCGGATGGGGACCTACTTCTCAAGATGTTGTCATTCCGGCTTTTATAGCTGCATACACTGGACAAAATCCCAATGATGTTTCATCTAATCCATTTAAAACGAAAGTTCAACCGAACTGGAATGTGACCTATGATGGTCTTTCTAAAATTCCATCAATCAAAAAGTATTTCAAACAATTCAGCCTGAAACATTCATATCGTTCAACATATACAACTAGCTATATATCGAATTTGAACTTCACCCCAAACGGCGAAGGATTACCGACTACATTCGATCAAAGCGAATTTCCGAATTACATTACCAGAAGGCAAATCAATAGCGTAAGCATCTCAGAACAAATTACGCCTTTAGCTATAGATATGACACTTAAAACAAAAAAGAAGAAAAACAAAGAAAAATCAAACGAACCTCAATTAAAGGTCGAGTATAAGAAGGATCGCACACTTGCTTTAGGCCTCACCAACTATCAGCTTACAGAAACGAAAAGTAACTCGCTAACACTTGGCTTAGGTTATAAAATCAATGATATACCGAACCCCTTCCGAAACAAAAAGAGTAAACTGCCGATAAAAATGCTTGCGAACACTACGCTGAATTTGCGAGCTGACCTCACTGTGCGCGATAATGTAACGCTCATCCGCAAAATGGTTGAACAAACAAGTCAGCCAACTGCAGGTCAACGCCTTTATAGTCTCAAAACAAGTGCTGATATGGCCGTGAATGAGCAACTGACCATACGTTTCTTTTACGACCACCAAATCAACAAACCGAAAATTTCGACTTCCTTCCCCACTTCGAATATTTCCACCGGTATCTCCCTCCGATTTAGTTTAAACAGTTAATGCTCCTTGCGCAAAAAAGCTAGAATGAGCGCTAACAACAAAACATTTATATCGAATTTGTTGATGCTTATTGGGGTCAATTTGCTCATCAAACCATTTTATGTCCTCGTCATTGAAGCACAAGCACAAGAACGAATCGGTGCTGAAAATTTTGGTCTTTACTTCGCCCTTATCAACCTATCATACATACTCAATATCCTACCCGATTTAGGCCTAACGAATTGGAATAATCGACATATTGCTCAACAAGGAATAGTCATTCGTTCAGAACTAAAATCACTTCTTCGCCTGCGCCTCATACTCAGTGCTATTTATATCGTGATTTGCCTTTCATTTGCTTTCGCATTACACTATGATAATCGAGCTTTGTGGTTGTTGCTCGTCTTGGCCTTTAATCAAGTGCTGGTGGCAGGTGTCTTATTTCTAAGATCTTATTTGAGCGGAATGCATCAGTTCGCATCCGATCGCATAATTTCTATCCTCGATCGCCTTTTGCTCATTCTCATTTTAGGCGGATTACTTTTCATCACAGACCATACTTCACTTTTCCCTCTAGAATATTTGGTTTACAGCCAAACAATTGCATACGGCCTCACACTCGTAATCTGCTATTATCTCGCAAAAAAATTACGCGTTCGACCCGACTCACCTTCACAAATAGACACCGCATCTGTTTTGAAATCGAGTATTCCATTTGCGGTGTTAATTCTTATTTCCATGATGAGCAGTCGCACTGACGCTATTATGCTAGAACGCATGACAGACAGCTATCAGGCCGGCATATACGCTATGACGTTCCGTTTGAGCGACATGTTAACTATGATAGCGTATCTTTTTGCCGCGCTATTGCTTCCCATATTTTCACGAATGCTCGCACAAAACAACCATCCGATTGAAGTATTCAGTATCGCCTTTCGATTGTTGCTGGCGGGTTGCGCTTGGGTGGTAGCTATTAGTATTGTTTCACCCGAATGGATTCTGGATTTCATCTATGATAAACACGTAAAGGAAGCCTCACTTGTTTTGCCATGGACAATTGCGAGTGCAGCACTTTTTTCATTGCAATACACCACTGGTACGCTCCTTACTGCCGCAGGAAAAATGAAGCCTCTCATTTCTATCGCATCGATTGCGTTCATTTGCAACGTAACACTGAACTTACTTTTCATACCCAGCCAATTGGCCACCGGTGTTGCAAAAGCCGCCTGTGCAACACAGGCAATGGTTTTTGTGGCTCAAGCAGCTATTGTGCATTTTAGATTTCGCATCTGGACAAAATCTGTACTTATTCAATCCACAATTTTCATGTTGATCGTCGGAAGTGCAGTCTTTACCCTAGAACAAAATAGAATCGATTCATCCCTTGCTACTGCGGCATTGACCATTGTAATCATCACGACCGCAATTGTATTAAAGATGGTTCCCATTCGAGAAATGATCCTAAGTATTAAACCGGAAACAATAAGCAACTCTAAGTAATCGAAACACTTCAACCCCTTTAACTTTGTTCACGCAATCAACCGAGCACGATAATGGAAAATAAAAATTCATCCAACGAAATTTCACTCGAATCATCTAATTTGTTCGTACTGCTTTATTCATGGAGAAAACCTATTCTAATCGTATCAATGGCGGCTGCCGTAGTTTCCGCTATCGTAAGTTTGCTTCTTAAAGAGCGATACAAAAGCACCGTTGTACTCTACGCCGAGCAGCAGCACTCATTCGGTGCGCAGCTGTTAGAGGATGTCCAAAAGGAAGATTTACTCACATTCGGTGAGGAAGAGGATGCTGAACGTTTACTTCAAATCATTAACTCCGATCAGGTCCGCAATAAAATTATTGAAAAGTACCAATTGTGGGATGTTTACGAAATCAAGCGAGAACTGCGCGGAGCCAATACATTAATCGCCAAAGAATATCAAGACAATGTATCTGCGCAGCTCACCAAATTCGGTTCTGTAGAAGTAGCTGTGCTTGACGAAAAACCAGAGCGTGCGCGCGACATGGCTAATGATATCGCACTTTTCGCCGATTCAGTTGCCAATCGCATGCGAAGTGAGCGAGCAATGACCGCCTTCAAGTATGCAGAGTCGTCGCTGCAATCACTTCTGAACGAGGTAAAGACCATGGAAGATTCTATGAAGGTTCTACAAGAAATGGGCGTCTACAGTTATCTAGATCAAATTGCCGCACTCACAGAAATGTATGGAACTGCCATCGCAGGAGGCCATCCAGACAGGGCTTTGCAACTAAAACAGCAAATGGATTTTCTTTCGAAATACGGCACAACCTACGTCAACCTGGAAACTAACCTAAAAGAATCATACGAGAAATTGAATGTATTACGAAAGCGGTATGACCTTATGAAGATTGACGTAGAAAGCAATATTCCTGTAATGAGAGTTGTGGACTATGCAAGTGCTGCAGACAAAAAATCATTTCCCATTCGATGGCTTATTGTTGTTATGAGCACTCTTTCGGCTTTTGTCTTCACGTTCATACTTCTACTCATTGTAGACAATTTCAAGCGTTTACGCTCTCAAGGCAGAATTTGATGGTATGATGCATCAGGCTTCTATTTCCGTTAGAACACTTTACGTCCTCTCAGCCATTTTCATTGCTGTAGTGGGTGTGGGCATTTTCATGGAACATTATGAAGTTTTGATTATTCCGGCTGCACTGGTGGTATTCTGGGCCGCGTTTTTCCAACTCGACTATCTCATTCTATTCATCACCTTCTGCACACCTTTCAGCATCAACTTGGAGCAGTTAGAAATAGGAGGAGTTGGCATGTATCTGCCTACCGAACCACTGTTATTCGGGGTTCTTATCTTGTTCGTATTCAAACTGCTTTCGGGAAGAAGTATCGATACAGCCATCTTTAAACATCCCATCAGTATTCTTATCTATGGCTATCTTGTTTGGATGGCACTCACTTGCGTAACGAGTGAAATGCCTATCGTCAGCTTGAAATTTCTAACAACACGCCTTTGGTTCATTGCCTCATTCTATTTTCTGGCTGTGCATATTTTCAGCAGTCGTAGAAAAATGAAAGCCTATCTGCTTCTCTATTTTTTTTCGCTCATCTGCGTAATCATTTATACCGTTAGCCGCCATGCGCAATTTGGCTTCGACAAAGACTCAGCCCATTGGGTGATGGAGCCCTTATTTAAAGACCACACGAGCTACGGGGCTGTGTTAGCCATGTATTTCCCTATAGTAATTGCTTTATTGATGCAGCGTAATATGAATGTGCTGATGCGTGTGCTCCTAACGATTGGTTTCCTCATACTCACAATTGGATTGGTTCTTTCCTATACACGAGCAGCTTGGATTTCGATTATAGGGGCTGCCATGATACTGACAGCCTTGCTACTTCGCATTCAAATTCGTCAAATATTAATCGGTACTTCCATAGCAGGTGCCGTGCTCTTAGTCGGGTGGGATGATATAGTGATGAGTCTTGAGCAAAACAAACAGGAAAGCAGTGACGATTTGAATGAGCACGTGAGTTCCATTTCCAATGTTTCCTCAGATGCCAGCAACCTGGAACGTTTAAACCGATGGCATTGTGCCATTGAATTATTCAAGGAACGTCCTATTGTAGGCTGGGGACCGGGGACCTATCAATTTGTATACGCGCCTTTTCAACGATCCAAAGACCGAACAATAATCAGCACCAACCAGGGCGATGGGGGCAATGCGCACAGCGAGTATCTGGGCCCACTTTGTGAACAAGGTGTTTTGGGTGCTGTATGGGTCATCGCATTGCTCTTGGCAATTAGCAATCTCTCGTTCAAGCTATTTTACCAATTAAAAGACCGGGATATGAAAACACTGCTTACTTCGGCTTATTTGGGACTCATGACCTATTTCATTCACGGCGTGCTCAACAATTATCTGGATACTGACAAAGCCTCCATACCCTTTTGGGGATTCATTGCCATACTAGTTGCTATAGATCTGTATCACGGCGAGGAATCAGCTGCGCAATCCATTTAGCACCGCCTCTGCCTTTAACAAACACTCCTGATATTCGGCTTCCGCATCGCAAAGTGCCGTGATTGCTCCACCCACATGGCAACTCACTGTTTTCTGCGCATCGTCGTATTGAACACTGCGAATCACGACGTTAAAATCAAAATCACCATTCGGCTCGATGTATCCTATCGAACCTGAATACATACCGCGCTCTGTAAGTTCATGCCTCGAAATCAGCGTCATGCTGCTAACCTTAGGAGCACCGGTCATACTTCCCATCGGAAAAGTTGAACGTATCAAATCGCTCCAGCTCGTTTTCGGAGCCACCTCACAACTGATGGTCGACACCAGATGATGCACCGTTTTGAACGTTTGTAAACCGAATAGTTCATCGACTCTCACCGAATTGCGCTCTGCACATCGCGACAAATCATTTCGCACAAGATCCACGATCATCACATTTTCAGCGCGCTCCTTTTTGCTTTCGAATAATTGCTGTTTCAATTGCTCGTCTTCGTCACTCGTCTTCCCTCTGCGAATAGTCCCCTTGATTGGTTGCGAAATAAGATGATTACCGATGCGCTTGAGGTACCTCTCAGGAGAAGCGCATAGAACATGATAATCGCCAAATCGGGCATAAGCAGAAAATGGGGCCTCGGTCTGAGACACAATCTTCTTCCAGGTAGCAATAGGATCTGGCATTGAGGCTTTCGCTCGAAACGGCATACAGTAATTCAGCTCATAGACATTACCCGCAGCAATCTCCTTCTTCAACTGATGTATGTGCTCTGCGTAGATATTAAAGGGAATTGCCGGTGATAATTCAATACTATCCGTCAGGGTGTCAGAACCTTTTTGAATTAGTGAATTCAACTCTTCTCTCCAGGCTCCTTTCAGCACCTCTACCCTCGAGTTCTGAATCTTAAATAAATTTTTCGGACGGACAAGCAGCAACTGAGGGAATGTTGAAGCCTCGAGTTCTTCTTTTTGGAAGCTCTCTATCGAACGTCGCACATCGTATCCCACCCATCCAAATATCCAATCGCGGCGCATCATCATCCAGGAATCGACCTCTTTCCAATTCACTTCTGCACCGGATTCCACTACATAAAAATCTTCAAGACCATCGGCCAATAACCCCTCACAATCTTGTCTAGGAAATTGTATGTAGAACAGGCCCTCCGTCGAAATCATTCTGTCAAAGTTAATTACCCCAGGGGGTAATCTATTGAATCAAATTTTCCTGATTTGCCCAATTTTCCCTTCAATTTACTTGTGCCTCTGTAAGTGCGCTAATTTTGCGACATCACCCCCATGAAAATGCCATGGGGGCTTTTGCCTATGTTCATCTCCGATCTGAATGCTGTTTATTCCAAGTCGACGCGTGTCGAACAACTCCTTGATTTGCTCAATGCCGAGCGAGCTAAAGTTCATACGCGCGGCATTGTGGGCAGTGGTGTAGCACTCATCTCTTTCGCCATTATGCAAAAAATAGGCGGTGTGCACGTGTTCATTCTACCCGACAAGGAAGAGGCGGCATACCTGCTCAATGACCTGGAAAGTGCTGCCGGGAAAATTCCCGGTGAAGAGGTGAAAAGCCTCACACTTCCCATTCAACTTTACTTTTTTCCACGCAGTGCACGCCAAGCTTATGAAGTTGAGCAAACAGACAATGCCAATGTGGCCATGCGAGCAGAAGTGCTGAATGATCTTCGGAAAAATATCGATGGTACGCATTCCGGAAAACCCATATGTATTATTACTTACCCTGAAGCAATTGGTGAGAAGGTCATAACGCAAGGCGAATTGAGTGGCGCCACTTTTGAAATCACTCAAGGTAATTCGCTTGACATTGAATTCGTCGATGAATGGATGCATACCTATGGATTCGAAAAAGTCGACTATGTTTATGAACCCGGACAGTATGCAATACGCGGAGGCATCATCGACATTTTTTCATTCAGCTTCGATCATCCGTATCGTATTGAGTTATTCGGCAATGAAGTGGAGAGTATTCGAAAATTCGAGCCCGACTCTCAACTCAGCGTGGCGAAAATGACGAAGGCCACCATTGTCCCGAATTTAACCAAGCGCACAACCGAGGAATTACGCATCAACCTGCTCGATTTTCTTCCTGCAAATGCGTGTGTTTGGATCAAAGACACAGAAGGAACGCTGAATCGGATGGATGTTGAACTTGAAAAAGCACAGAAGCAATTCGAAAAGCAAATTGGAATAATTGAACGTACCCCACCTGAGCAGCTGTATACCGATAAACAAACATTGAACGAAACGCTTCAACAAAGGCGCATCATTGAATTTGGCTCGCAACGCAAATTTGCCGCAGGTAATATTGTGCATTTCGACATGGAGCCACAACCTGCATTCAACAAGAACTTTGACCTACTCAGTACCAACCTTGCCAACAACGCAAAGAGCGGTTATACGAATGCAATTGCCGCCGGACAGCCAAAGCAAATCGAACGCTTATACCAAATCTTCTCGGACAAGGATCACGCTATACATTTCACACCACTCACGATAGAGTTTTCAGAGGGTTTTATAGATAAGGAAAACAAGCTGCTTGTATACACCGATCATCAAATTTTCGAGCGCTACCATCGCTTTCGACTGAAAGAAGGGTTCAAAAAAAACAAGGAGGCGCTTACTATCAAAGAAATCATGTCGCTGCAACCCGGCGACTATGTAGTGCACATCGATCATGGCGTAGGACAATTTTCGGGATTACAGAAAATTGATGTCAATGGAAAAGAACAAGAAGCCATTCGACTTACCTATAAGGGAGGCGACATTCTGTATGTTAGTATTCACTCGTTGCACCGCATATCGAAGTTTGTTGGCAAGGAAGGTTCTACACCATCCATGGACAAGCTAGGCAGCAATGCTTGGCAAACGCTGAAACGTAAAACCAAAACGAAGGTCAAAGAAATTGCCTTCGACCTCATTAAACTTTATGCGAAGCGCAAAGCAACAAAAGGGCATGCCTTCCAAATCGATGGATACATGCAGCATGAACTGGAGGCATCGTTCATGTATGAAGACACACCCGACCAACTCAAGGCCACGCAAGCAGTAAAGGAAGATATGGAAGCCCAAGCCCCTATGGACCGACTTGTCTGTGGTGATGTTGGATTTGGAAAAACAGAAATAGCTATACGCGCAGCATTCAAAGCAGCAACAGATGGCAAGCAGGTAGCAGTGCTCGTGCCTACAACGATTTTATCTCTTCAACACTACAAAAGTTTTGCGGCACGCTTCAAGGACTTTCCGGTGACAGTAGATTATATCAATCGCTTCAAAAGTTCGAAGCAACAAACAGAGACACTTAAAAAGCTTGAGAGCGGAGAAATCGACATCATCATAGGAACCCATGCACTGGTTGCTCCCAAAGTAAAGTTCAAAGAACTCGGGCTATTGATCATCGATGAAGAACAGAAATTTGGAGTGGCCGCCAAGGATAAGCTGAAAACACTTCGCGCCAATATTGACACACTCACCCTTAC
>Ga0315902_10006906_pt1 | contig 15620 bp, 17 predicted proteins | sample LakEriMetagenome_9_FD_203523 | JGI IMG/M metagenome (GOLD analysis project Ga0315902, IMG submission 203523) | Freshwater fungal communities from buoy surface, Lake Erie, Ohio, United States - Buoy 12 MA117 | ecosystem: Environmental > Aquatic > Freshwater > Lake > Lake biofilm | place: USA...
CGCACGAGGTGAGCGACCTCGTCAAGCAGTTCGACGGCATGGCGGCGCTGATGAAGGGCATGGCGGGCATGGGGATGCGGGAGCGGATGCAGCAGGTGCAACGGCTCCAGTCCCAGATGGCCAACCCTGGCGCGCGGCTGGCCAAGCCCAAGGGCGACACCGGCAAGCGGCTCACGGCCGACGAGCGGCGGAAGCAGAAGAAGCAGCGCGAAAAGGATGCCCGCCGCCGCAAGCGCGACGGCCGGCCGTGAGCACCGTGCAATTGCCATCGATACCGCGGCCGTCGCCCGCCGCGCGGCGCGGCCGTCTGTCCTGGCCCGCCATCGCGGCCCTGGCCCTCGTGCTCTGGATCGGCATGCTCTGCGTGCTCCCCGACCCGCGGCCGCTGGGGGCGCCTGAGTGGGCGGTCGGCCTGGTGGGCCGCCTGGCCGGGCTGTCCGAGCCGGCGGCCCGCTTCGCGGCCACGGGGCTGCTCCGCGGCGCCGGCGTGGGATTCATCGGCGTGCTCCTGGCCGGCGCCCTCTCGAGCTGGCGGTCGTGGCCGGCGCCGGTTGCGGTGCTCGCCGGCGCGCCGCTCCTGGCCGTGGCCGCGAAACGGATCAACTTCGGCACGCTGCCGATCTGGCCGCAGCTCGTGTTCATCGTCGTCGTCGCCTTCCTCGGCGGGCTCGCCGGCCTGGCCCTGCGTCGCCACTGGGGGGCGCTGGCGGCGCTCGTCGCCGTGACCGGCGGCCTCGCGGCCTGGGGGGCCGGCACGCGGGCTCCCGCCGACCTCCACGCGGCCTGGCAGGAAACGGCCAGTCACGTTCTCGCCGCGGCGGCCGCGGTGCCCGACGGCGACGAGGGATTCCTGCGGCTGCTGGAGATCGCCTTCGCCTATGCCGCGGACAACTCGCACGGCACCGACGCCGTGCTGCCCAATCAGGCGGCGATCCTGGCCCTGGGAAAACTGCTCGGCGACGACAACGTGGCCCGCGTCGGCGGCCGGGACATCGAGCTCGGGGAGCGTGCCGAGCGGGACCGGCTCCGGGAGCGGATCCGGCTCGGGGGCCGCGGCGACCTGTCGCGGCACTTCTGGGTAAGCGCGGCACTGGCGGTGCTCACCGACGAGCAGCGGTCGTTGTTCGTCGGGCTCTCCAAGGAGATGATGGACTCGACGCCGGGCGGATCGGGCTTTTCATTCATCGACATGGCGGCCAACAAGGCGGGCATTCGCCTGGCCGTGGCGGCCACGCGGGACTCGGCGGCGGCCCATCGCGTGCAGGACCGGCTGGCCAGCGGCGTGGCCGTGGCCGACATCCTGCCGGCGGTCACCGAACTGCCCGAGGGGATTCCTCGCGGTGAGTTCCAGGCGCGGTTCGGCGGCCTCGGCGGCGCGGAGACGCAGCGGCTCCTCGAGGAGATCAATCGGCGGATCACGGCCCTCGGCATTTACGAGTGAGTCACCGGTCGCACTGGGTGAAGGCACGGTGCGGCAGAGCGCTTCATGCCCGCCGGGTCGCGGATCGGCCCGTCGGCCGGCTCGGCGAGCGGAGAAGATCCGATGCGGTAGTACGATTTCGTATGGAATTTCGAGCCGGGCGGCAACGTATCCCACGTTGCGGAACATGGAATCACCATCGATGGGCGATTGGTCGTGGTCGTGTCCGAGATGCTTGATTCAGTCACGGTCCTCCCGATGACTGCTTTCGAGGTTGAGCGATGAGCGACGAGAACCGGCCGGAGCAGCATGCGGTTGGCAAGCGGATCATTCGCACGGCCACCGCCGCCGAAGCGCCGGTGCTCGAAGCGATCGATACCTACGCCGTGCGTCACGATTTGCCGGGCCGCAGTGCGGTGGTGCGGGACGCACTGGCCCGACTGCTCGACATGCCGGTGGCCATCCCGCCGAACCCAACCGGCTCATGAGCCGGCCATGATGCACGGCAGGCGGTAGAAGAGCGTGAGGCCCGGGGCATGAAAGAACCCCGGCTGCCAGATGGCGACGTGGGCGGTGCGTGAGGACATGACGGAGGTTCCGGGTTGCGATGGTACGGGTTTGGGTTGGGGAACCATGTGCAATCGTGCGGCGTGGATGGCGGGTCGGTTTTCGTGCCCGGAGCCCCGGGTTGCCACCCGGGGGCCATGCCCTTGGAGGCCAACTGGTCGCGAAAAGTTCCCGGATTCCGGGGTCCGCTGCCGAAAATAAGCAAGGCCGCGGCGGCCCGATCGGGCGTTTTTCCCCGGGAAAACAGGCCCGCCCGGTGGCCCTTGGGTTCTGGCGGCTGTCGGGTACTCTAAGGGGCTCGATCGGCAGGAACCTTTTTGGAGTGCACAGACCGTGGCAGTCGTGATTCGAATGAAGCGGATGGGTCGGAAGAACCGTGAATACTACCGGATCTGCGCGTCCGACCGGCGCAGCCCCCGTGACGGCCGCGTGATCGAGGAGATCGGCACCTACGACCCGCACGTCAAGGAAACCGACGCCCGGTGCACGCTCGACGGCGCCCGCGTTCAATATTGGCTCTCCGTCGGCGCCCAGCCGAGCGATGCGGTGCGGGTGCTGATCAAGAAGTACGGCCCCAACGGCACCCACGTGAAGCAGATGGAAGAGGCCCGCGCCCGGCTGTCGATGCCGCGGATCGTGCCCGATCCAGGTGAGCCGGCTTTCGTGCCGGCGCCGAAGGCCGAGCCGACGCCGGCAGCGGAGCCGGTGGCCGAAGCCGTTGCCGAGCCGACGGCCGTGGCCGAGGCTCCCGCCGCCGCGGAGACGCCGGCCGAGTGACCCCTGAGCCATCGGCATCACCAGCCGATGGCGCCGAAGGTCTTTGGTCTCGAATGCACCTGTCGCCATGCGCATCGACATCGTCACCCTGTTTCCCGAAATGTTCACGAGCTTCCTCGACGGAAGCCTGCTGGGCAGCGCGCGGAAGGCGGGGCTGATCGACATCCGCGTGACGAACTTCCGCGACTTCGCCGCGGGCGTGCACCGGCAGGTGGACGACCGCCCCTACGGTGGCGGCCCCGGCATGCTCCTCATGCCCGAGCCGGTCGTGTCGTGCGTGGAAGCTGTGCAGCGCGAGGCCGTCCCCGGCCGGGTGGTCATGCTCACGCCCGGCGGCCGCCGGCTCGATCAGGCGGTCGTCGAGGATCTGGCCCGCCAGGATCGGCTTGTCCTCGTGTGCGGCCGCTACGAGGGCTTCGATGCCCGGGTCCGTGAGGCGCTCGCCGCCGAGGAGATCTCGATCGGCGACTATGTGCTCTCCGGTGGCGAAGTGGCCGCCATGGTGGTCGTCGAGGCCGTCACCCGCCTCGTGCCCGGCGTGCTCGGCGACGAGGAAAGCGCCCGGCAGGATTCCTTCTCCGGAGCCGAACGGCTCGTGGAAGGCCCGCAATACACGCGGCCGCGGGAGTTTCGCGGCCTCGAGGTGCCCGAGATCCTGCTCTCGGGTGACCATGGCCGGATCGCCCGCTGGCGGCACGAGCAGGCGGTCGCCGCCACCGGTCGTCGCGATCTCGGCAGTCCCCGATCATTTCCCGTCCAGTCCCCAGCCCCCGTCCACAGGAGCGGATCATGAACCACGCCATTCTCAAGCGCGTCGAGGCCTCGAGCCTCAAGTCCCAGGTGCCCGAGTTCGCCATCGGCGACACCGTCGACGTCCACACCCGGATTCTCGAGGGCGAGAAGGAACGCATTCAGATCTTCAACGGCGTGGTGATCGCCAAGAGCGGCGCTGGCAGCCGGGAGATGTTCGTCGTGCGGCGGATCGTGGCGGGCGAGGGCGTGGAGCGGAAGTTCCCCATCCACTCGCCGAAGATCGCCAAGATCGAGGTCAAGCGGTCGGGCGTCGCGCGGCGGGCGAAGCTCTACTACCTGCGCGATCGGTCCGGCAAGTCGACGCGGCTCCGCGAGAAGCGCGAAGACGTCGTCGAGACGGCTGGCGGCAAGGCCGCCGGTGGCAAGGCCGCCAAGAAGGCGGCCACGGCCAAGGCCTGACGAGGCGTTCCGGCCGTGCCGGCTCCACCGCGTGACGAACTCGGCCGCCGCGGCGAGGATGCAGCGGCGGCGTATCTGCGCGGGCTGGGGTACCGGATCGTGGGGCGGCGGGAGCGGGTGCTCCGTGGCGACATCGACATCGTCGCGCTCGACGGCCGCACGGTGGTCTTCGTGGAGGTCCGGTCGCGCTCCGACACGCTGCACGGCCACCCGGCCGAGACGGTGGGCTACGGCAAGCAGCGGCGGATGGCCGAACTGGCCACGGCCTACATCCGTCGGCATCGGCTCGAGGACTGCAGCGTGCGGCTCGATGTCGTGGCGGTGACGTTTGCGGGTGCCGGCCGGCCGGTGGTGGAGCACTACCAAAACGCGTTCGACAGCCCGCTGTGAGCTAGCTGTCCGTGGACAAAGCCCTCCATGGCCTTTGTCCACTTGGCCGACCGGTGGAAACGCCGAGGGTTTCCACGGTCGGCACTCCTCGCATCCTGCTCGGGCAGACTTGTTCCACAGTCTGCTAGCTCTCGGCCACGGCCTGCCCCGCGGCGGTCGCTGCCTGTCGTGCCCAGTTGCCGTGAAGCGCGAAGCGGAGCCGAGGGCATATGCGGCGCTTCACCCGCCGCCGTCCGCATACCCTCGGCTCACGCCTCGGGCTTCAAGGGCAAGGCGCCGGAACCACGAAGCAAAGACGACGTCTTCCCTGTAGCGGCGGTCTCCGACCGTCGAATGCGGCCGGATTACAAGCCCAGGGCACGACGGTCAGAGACCGCCGCTACAGGGGAGCCACGACCCTACACGACCTTCGATTGCACGCTCCTCTTCTGCGGACGCCCTTTTCATTTGTCCGGATCGTTGAGACCGGTATCCTCTTCGGCGGTCACGACCGATGATCCGGCCACCGAGTTTCATGGATCGACGAGCCACCTACCACTGGGCCACGCCGGGCGACCTGAACGCCTTCTTCGGCCTCTCGATCGACAACCTCGCGGTCCTCGTGCTCACGGTCTCGATCCTGGCGACGGCGTTCGGCTATCCGGCCCAGTTCGCCCTGGCCCATCTGGTGCCCGGCACGGCCGTGGGGGTCGTGGTCGGCGACCTGCTCTACACCTGGATGGCCTTCCGCCTCGCCCGCCGGACCGGCCGCACCGACGTCACGGCGATGCCCCTGGGCCTCGACACCCCGAGCACGTTCGGGATGGTGTTCTTCGTGATCGGGCCGGCGTTCGCCGAGGCGGTCGCCGCGGGCCTCGACCAGGAGGCCGCCGCCCGGCGGGCCTGGCACGTCGGCATGTGCGCGATCGTGGTCAGCGGCATCTTCAAGCTGGCCTGCGCCCTCGTGGCCGACCCGGTGCGCCGGTCGGTGCCACGGGCGGCACTGCTCGGCAGCCTGACCGCGATCGCCCTGGCGCTGATCACCTTCCTGCCGCTGCTCGAGATCTTCGCGGTGCCACTCGTCGGCCTGGTGGCCCTGGGCATCGTCCTCGCCACGCTCACCGCCCACGTGCCCTTTCCGGGCCGGATCCCCGGGGCGCTGGCCGCGCTGATCCTCGGCGGCCTGATCCAGTTCGTGGGCCTGCGGGCCGGCTGGATCCCCGCCGCGGGCCACATGGCGATCGATCCCGCGGCCGCCCTCTGGCCCACGGAGTGGCTGGCCGCCTTTCGCTGCGAGTGGCTCGCGGCCTGGCCGCACACGGTGAAGTACCTGCCGATCGTGATCCCCTTCGCCCTGGGCACGGTCGTGGGGGGCATCGACTGCACCGAGAGCGCCGCGGCGGCCGGCGACGAGTACGACACCGGCCGCGTGATCGGCGTCGAGGCATGTGCCACGATCGTGGCCGGCCTGTGTGGTGGCGTGATCCAGACGACGCCCTACATCGGCCAGCCCGCCTACAAGGCGATGGGCGGCCGGGCCGCCTACACGCTGGCGACCGCGGTGTTCATCGGGGTGGCCGGGCTGACCGGCACGTTCGCCTACCTCTACCAGTGGCTGCCGATGGCGGCGCTCGTGCCGATCCTCGTGTTCGTGGGCCTGGAGATCACCGCGCAGAGCTTCCAGGCGACGCCGCACAGGCACTACCCGGCGGTGGCGCTGGCCTGCGTGCCGGCCTTGGCGGCACTGGCCAAGATCGAGACCGACAAGCTGCTCGCCGCCGGAGCGCGGCCCGATGCGGCCCTCACCCGGGAGCTGTTCTCCCTGCAGGTCATCTCCGCGGGTTTCATCGTCACGAGCGTCCTGTGGGCGGGACTGCTCGCCGCGCTGCTCGACCGCCGGCTCAAGCAGGCGGCGGGGTGGTGCCTGGCGGCGGCCGCGGCCGCGCTCGTCGGCGTGATCCACTCCCCCTTCCCCGATGGCCGCCTCTTCCTGCCGTGGGCGATCGGCGACCTGCCGGCCGCGGCCGCGGGCCGCGGGCCGCTCGATCTCGCCGCGGCCTACGCCCTGTTGGCGATCCTGTTCGCCGCCTGGCCGGCCGGGGGGCGCCGACTGTACAGCCGTTGAAACCAGATCCATGATGCTCGTGGTCCAGACGGTCCGCCGTCGGCCCTCCAGCTGTCCGTGGAAACAGCCTCCATGCCCTTTGTCCACTTGATCGACGGCGGGAGACGCCGCGGGCTTCCTGGATCGCTCGCCATCGCACCATGCGCGGGCAGACTTGTTCCACAGCCTGCCCGCCTGCTCCTCGCCGGAGAAATCCCATGCCGGTCATCGTTGGCTTGATCCTGGCCTTGCTGACCAGGGCGGCCGTGGCGGACGAGTCGTACGTCAGCCCGTTTGCCTACGCCGACCCGCAGCCCCAGGCCTACCGCCTCTCCGCACGGGCGAGCACGATCGACCCGCGGGTGCAGTCGCATCCGGAGCTGAATTTCCTGCTCGAAAAAGATGGGAAACCCCGCGACCAACAGGCCGCCTACGTCGATACCCGTGTCCCGCCGCGGGGCAAACTGGTCGTCGCGCTGACGGGGGGTGGGCCGCTCTTCAAGCTGACCCAGGAACTGGGGATGCACGCCATTCGCGTCGTTTATGCGGACGGCTGGTTCAGCCGCTTCCATGCGGGCACACCACGCGACACCTGGCGCGGCGACATCCGACTCGAGGCGGCGACGGGGGAGGATTTCAGCAAGCTGGTGGACATTCCGCAGCCCGATGGACTGATGGAGCGGTCGTTCCAGTTCGTCAAATGGCTCGCCAAGAACAACCCACCTGGGACATGGGAGTATTTCATCGACCCGGCCGGCACGGGCCTGAACTGGGAGGACGTCATCGTCGTCGGCCTGTCCCACGGCTCCACGACCGCGGCCCGCTTCGCCCAGCACAAGAAGCTCGATCGGGTCCTGTGCTTCAGCGGGCCGCGGGACCAGGACCAATCCTGGCAGGCGCTCCCCTCGGCCACGCCGTCCAACCGCTACTTCATGTTCACCGGCTTCGACAGCGGCTGGGAGTCCAAGCACTACTGTCGATCGTGGGAACTGCTGGGGCTTCACGAGCAGGGTCCCATCGTCGACGTGGAAACGACGCCGCCCCCGTACGGAAACACCCGTCGGCTGATCACCTCGATCGAGCCCGCGGGAGGCAAGAGGATTCACAACGCCGTCGCCCCCAGTGAACTGGCCATCAAGAAGGACGGGAAGTACGTCCACGAGCCGGTCTGGCGCTACATGCTGACGCATCCGGTCGACGAGGTCGGAGAGCCGACGCCCCTCGATCCGGACTGTCAGATGAAGGCACCGTGACGAGGACGATCCGTCGGCGGCGGCGGGAGGACGGCAGCGGGCGCGAGAGTCGCCCCAGGGGCGGCCTCGCCAGCCGCCGCGGCCGGCTCGCGGGCCGGACGGGCCATGGCCCCGAAATCCAGCCCGGCTGTCGGGCTGAAGCTACTGGCAGCAGGCGGGAAAGCAGTCGTCGAGTTCGGCGGGTTCCGTGAACACCGTCATGAAGCCGTCCGGCAGCCGGCGGGCGATGCGTTCCAGCCATGGTCGCTGCCGGCGCAGCGAGAGCCGCCCCTCGACCTGGCGGATGGCGATCCCCGTCACCTGGTCCGGCCGGTGCCGGGCGACCTCGGCGTAGACCTCCGGGTCGCGCTCCCCCGAGTCGCCCACGAGGAGAAAGCGGCGGCCGGGGAAGTCGTCCATCACCTGTTCGATCGCCCGCCGCTTCGACCGCTTTCGCGATGGCAGTCGGCCCAGGGGCGTCGAGTCCTTGAGCCGGAAGAGCTTGAGGTGCATCGAGCCGGCCGGCAGGCCCGCCGCCTCGAGGAAGCCGCCGAGGCAATTCGCGAGCTGCCACGGGCTCGCCGAGACGTAGTGGAACGCAGTCCCCTGCCGCTCCCAGCGGCGGTACACCGCGGCGATCCCGGGAATCGCCTTGAACTCGCGGAGGAGCGTGTTGCGCAAAAGCTCTTTCGTGTCGGCCACGTTGGTGACCTTCACCGTGTCGTCGATGTCGGAGATCACCGACAGGCCATCGGGCCCCACCAGGTCGATCACGCCGCCCGCCTCGCCGCCGGCCGTCGGGGGATCGATGTCGTCGAGCATGGCACGGCATTCGAGCCGCGGGCGGCCGCCGTGGCGGATGGCGTCGCGTTCCACGACGTCGGCCGCCAGGTCGATCTCGGTCCGAAAGTGGCCGGTGCGGTCGGAGAGCACCGTGGCGCCGATTCCCCCGCCGAGCTCGATCCGTACCCGGGCGCCGGCGACCCGTTGGAATAGGAAGGCCTCGGCCCGCCGGCGAAAGACGTCGGTGTCGAGGTCGGCGTCGTCGAGTTCCAGGAGTCGCTTGAGCACCGCCACGGCGAGCGACCGGCGGTGGCTCCGGGCCGGCAGGGGCCGGGTGACCATGCCGGCCACGGTGGCCCGCCAGCCCGTGTCGGCGAGGCGGCGGGCGTAGGTGGGGAAGAGGACGATCATGCGGTGCCGCTGCCGCGAGGCGCTTGAAACGACCGGACGACCATCTTACAACCTGACGCCGGAATGGTTCGGGCGGATTTCGCCCCACACGTGGAGAGCAGCATGGGCGTCAAGAAAACAGGCAAGGGCCGGCGAAAACTCGGCCAGAAGAAGCGGCGGATGCGGGCCCGGATCCGACACCGCAAGGGCTGAACGGCGCGTCGCGGCCGCGTTCGGCGGCACGACCCGCACATGTTCCCAGCGCTTCCCGACGGGGCGGCCGGCGGCCGCCCCCTTTCGTTTGCCGCGCCTGCCGCATGGGGTAGGGTTGCCAGGTTTCGGATCGCGGCGTTCATGTCGCGAGTCGCCCGAAGCCGCACCGCCCGTCGGGAGATGAAGCGATGACTGCCTGGGGATGGAAGGGCCGCATGGTCGCGAGCCTGCCGCTGTTGGCCATGATGGCAGGTGCCAGCGGCTGCAAGACGTTGAACGAGCGGTACATCGCCCTCGAGGTGTGGAAGTACGAGAAGTGCTTCGGCCACCTGCCGCCCGGCTTCGTGCCGCCCGGTGCCGCGCCGGCGGCCGCGCCGCCGCGGGTCTGCGGCCAGGGCTCCCCATGTCCGCCGGCGACCGCGGGCTGCGATGGTTGCCCGGGGGGCGTCGTGGAAGGGGGCATGGCGGCACCTCCCGGGATCGGAGTGCCTGCCGGCCCCGGCGGCTCGCCCGGTCCGGGGGCCGGAGCCGCCCTGCCGGCGCCCGCGGGGATGACGGCCGGCAAGCCGGTGATCATTTCCGACGAGGTCGTGCTGCCGTAGGAATGCCCGGACGCCGCCTTCAGCCGAGCGTTTCGGCGGGGCCCGGGAAGGAGCGGTTTTCAACGTCGGCTCGCCAGCGGCCGATCGCCTCGCCCAGTATGGTCTTCGCGTCGGCGTAGGCCCGCACGAACTTCGGCACGCGGTCGAAGGACAATCCCACCAGGTCGTGCATCACGAGCACCTGGCCGTCGCAGTCGGGGCCGGCGCCGATGCCGATCGTGGGAATCCCGACCGTGGCGGTGACGACCTGGGCCGCCTCCCGGGGGATGCATTCGAGCACCACGGCAAAGGCACCGGCCTCGGCCGCGGCCCGGGCGTCGGCGGTGACCGCGTCGAGATCGCGCTGCATTCGATAGCCGCCGAGCTGATGCACCGCCTGCGGCCGGAGGCCGACGTGGGCCATGACCGGAATGCCGGCGGCCACGAGGCCCGCGATGACGTCGGCCTGGCCTGCCGTGCCCTCGAGTTTCACCGCCTGGCAGCCGGTCTCCTTGAGGATCCGGGCACAGGACTCCACGGCCGTGCGGACGCCGAGGTGCTGGAGCGGGAACGGCAGGTCGACGACGACCAGCGCCCGACTGACGGCCCGGGCCACGATCTCGCCGTGGTAGATCATCTGCTCGAGCGTGGCGGGGATCGTGGAGGTGCGGCCCGCGACGACCATCGCCACGCTGTCGCCGACGAGCACGCAGTCGACGCCCGCTTCGTCGGCCAGCCGGCCCGTGGGCCAGTCGTAGGCCGTGACCATCGTGATCGGCAGTCCCGCCCGGCGTTTGGCGGCCAGGTCGGGCACCGCGATGCGCCGCGCGGCGGCCTTCGGCTGCGTCATGAGAGGCTCTTGAAGAAGTCGTTGAGGTTGTCGTCGGAGACGGGGGGCGGCGAAGCGGCTTCGGCGGCCGGCCAGTCGCCTTCGGCTGCGGGTGATTCATCCGCCGGCGCGAGGCCGGCGAAGGCCGTGTCCGGTTGATCGCTGGGGGCCGCGTCGTCGGCAGCGGCATCCGCCGCTGGGGCGGGGAGCGGCACCGTGTCGTCGCCGGGCTGGTCGGCCGGCGGGCTCACGGCCGACTCGTACTCGACGCGGAATGCCACGCCGCCGACCCGAACCACCGTGCCCGACGGCACGGCCGTCGCCGTGCTGGCCGGGATCTCCTCGTCGTCGAGAAACGTGCCGTTGGTCGACCCCAGGTCGCGGACGAACACCGCGTCGTCCGTCGTGAAGAACTCGCAGTGCCGGCGGCTGACGCTGTCCTGCTGGATGCGAAACCTCGCCTCCTCGGAGCGGCCCACGAGGATCGGCAGCCGGACGGGGACGGCCCGCTTCTGGCTGGCTGGCGAGACGACGACGAAGCGGATATTCATGGTCGGCGACCCCAGGTGTCGGGCCGGGACGGGGGGATTGGCGGCCGCACCGACCGCTCCGCGGATTCTACCTCTGTTCGGCGGCGGTCCCACCGCACCGGGAAAGCCTGCGCAGAAAACCCGGTTTGCCAGGCTGGTGATCTTGCGGCCGGGTCGGCCACTCCTATAATCGCTGGGTTCCTGAACGCAGGAGCGTCCGATTTCCCGAGTGCGGGAGGTCGACGGCCGGCGTTCGTGCGGGTGTAGCTCAGTTGGTAGAGCACCACGTTGCCAACGTGGTTGTCGTGGGTTCGAATCCCATCACCCGCTTCGCTGTTTCGCCCCTGTCCCGCCATGGGTCGGCCCCGCCGGGCGGCGGTGAGTGCCGCGTTCCCGCCGCGTAGTCGGCTGGGTGCGTTGCCGACCTGTCCTGACGCATCGTTCCTTTCCCTGCCTTGTCCCGCCGGAAACGTCCATGGCCTCGTCCGAATCATCGTCCTCTGCCGTTGCCACCCCCGAGGCCGCGGCCCAGCCGCTCAAGCTCGATGTCTCGATCGACAAGGTCTCCACCTGTCAGCGGCGGGTGAAGGTCACGATCCCCCGCGAGGACATCGCCCGCTACCAGGACGACGCGCTCGGCGAACTGGTCCCCACGGCCCTCCTGCCCGGCTTCCGTCCCGGCCGCGCGCCGCGGCGGCTCGTCGGCAGCCGGTTCAAGTCGGAGTTGTCCGACCAGATCCGCTCCAAGCTGCTCACCGATGCCATGACGCAAGTCTCGGAGCAGCAGAAACTGGCGCCGATCAGCGAGCCCGAGCTCGACGTGGCGGCCGTGCTGCTCCCCGAAGACGGCCCGATGACGTTCGAGTTTTCGATCGAGGTTCGGCCGGAGTTCGAGCTGCCGACCTGGAAGGGCCTGTCGATCGCTCGGCCGGCCCGCGAGATCGCCGATGCCGACGTCGACGAGGCGCTGGCGAACCTGCTGGCCGAGCGCGGCCGGTTCGTGCCCCACGATGGTTCGCCGGCTCTCGGCGACCTGGTCGTGGCCAACCTGCGGTTCCGTGACGGGGACCGGCTCCTGTCCGAGGCCACCGAGACGGAGATCGTGGTGCGGCCGAAGCTGTCGTTCGCCGACGCCGCATTGCCGGGATTCGACGCGCTGGTCAAGAAGGCCAAGGCCGGCTCGACGGTGAAGGCGACGGTGCGGGTGGCGGACGAGGCCGCGGCCGAGGAGCTGCGTGGCAAGGATGTCGACCTGGAGATCGAAATCCTCGAGGTCAAGAAGCACGAACTGCCGGAGATGACCCCGGCCCTGCTCGAGGAGCTCGGTGGGTTCGAGTCGGAGGAGGCTCTCAAAGGGCTGGTGCGGAAGCAGCTCGAGGGGCAGCTCGAGTGGCACCGCCGTCGGCAGGTTCGCCAGCAGGTGGCCAGCGCGTTGACCGCCTCGGCCACCTGGGATCTGCCCCCGGACCTGCTCAAGCGGCAGGCGCAGCGGGAGCTGGAGCGGGCGATTCTCGAGCTCCGGCGCAGCGGCTTCGACGACGATGCGATTCGCCGCCACGTCAACGAACTGCGGCAGAGCGTGCTGGCCAGCACCGCCCGGGCCCTGAAGGAACACTTCATCCTGGAGCGGATCGCCGAGGACGAGGGGATCGCCGACACCGCCGCCGACTACGACGAGGAGATTCGCGCCATCGCGGCCCAGTCTGGCGAATCCCCGCGTCGGGTGCGGGCCGGCCTCGAGCGCCGCGGACTGATGGACGTGCTCCGCAATCAGATCATCGAGCGGAAGACGATCGAGCTCATCACGTCGCATGCCGCCTTCAAGGACACGCCGTTCGACTTTCCGCGGCCCGACGCCGAGGCCATCGACCATGCCGTGTGTGGCAGCGTGATCGGTGAGGAGGAGATTCCGACGGCCACGCAGGCCGAGGCGGCGCCCCGGCCGGGTGTTCGCGGCTGAGCGGCCGCTTCCGATCCCTCCACCATTCCTTCGAGACGCCCCATGCAGCCCGCCCCCGTGAATCCTTCGGCCGCCTCCGCCTACCGCGATTACCAGCGGCAGCGGCAGATGACCCTCGGCGATCTGCTGCTCGAGAACCGGATCATTCTCCTGCAGGGCGAGATCTACGACGGCAACGCCAACGAACTGGTGATGAAGCTCCTCTATCTGCAGAGCGAGAACCGGCGGAAGGACATCCACTTCTACATCAACTCGCCCGGCGGCAGCGTGACGGCCACGATGGCGATCTACGACACGATGCAGATTCTCTCGTGCCCGGTGGCCACCTATTGCGTGGGCCTCGCGGCCAGCGGTGGGGCCGTGCTGCTGGCCGGTGGCGCCAAGGGGAAGCGGTACGTGCTGCCGCACGCCAAGGTGATGATCCACCAGCCCTACGGCCAGGTCGGCGGCCAGGTGAGCGACATCGAGATCCAGGCCGACGAGATCATCAAGACCCGCGCGGTGCTCAACGAGATCCTCGCCGCCCACACCGGGCAGCCGATCGAGCGGATCGCCCGCGACACCGACCGTGACCGCTACCTGACGGCGACCGAGGCCAAGGAGTACGGCCTCGTGGACGAGGTGCTGACGAAGCCGCCCGTGGTCGAGGACGAGCAGGACAAAGACTGAACCCCGGGACGCCCGCCATGCCCCTGATCCCCTATGTCGTCGAGAAGAGCGGCCGCGAAGAGCGGGCGATGGACATCTACAGTCGCCTGCTCAAGGACCGGATCGTTTTCCTGGGCAGCCAGGTGAACGACGAGGTGGCCAACGCGATCGTCGCCCAGTTGCTGTTTCTCCAGTCGGACGACCCCAAGGCCGACATTCATCTCTACATCAACTCGCCGGGAGGCAGCGTCACCGCAGGCCTGGCGATCTACGACACGATGCAGTTCGTGACCTGCGACGTGGCCACCTACTGCATCGGGCAGTGCGCCTCGATGGGGGCGGTGCTGCTCACCGCCGGCGCGAAAGGGAAGCGGCGGGCCCTGCCCAACGCCCGGATCATGATTCACCAGCCCCTGGCCGGCATGGAGGGGACGGCGGAGGAGATCATGATCCACGCCAAGGAGTTCAAGAACGTCAAGCAGAAACTCAACGCCATCCTGCTCAAGCACACCGGGCATCCCCTGGAGAAGATCGAGCAGGACACCGACCGGGACCGGTTCATGTCGGCGCAGGAGGCGCTCGACTACCGGCTGATCGACGAGGTGATCGACAGGATGCCGACGCAGAAGGGCGGCTGACCGGCCGGATCGGCCGCGGTCGTCCGCTGCGGGCACGATGAGGCGCAAGGAGGCGCGTCATGACACGCACGGAACGCGAGACGGCGGCGGTCGGCCGCCGGCCGCTGTGGGTGCTGGCCGCGGCCCTGCTGGTGGGCTGCAAGAGCGACCTGAATCAGCAGCTTCTGGAGCGCGAACTCCGCTACCAGGAGGATCAGATCTACCAGCTCCAGGACGAGCTGCAGGAGAAGTGCGCCCGGCTGGAGCGGGTGGCCGGTGAGAACACGAGCCTCCGCCGCCAGTTGGGCGTGGCCGAGAACGATCCGGCGGTCGCGCCGCGGGCCAACCCCGCTCGGCCGCGGCCGGCCGCGGCCGAGCCGGGCCTGGTGCCGCCGGCGATCGAGGTGCCCGACCTGCCGCGAGCGCCGGCGCCGCTCGCGCCGCCGGCGCTCGACGGTGTGCCGCCGCTGCCGAAGCGATCGGATGTCGGTCCGCCGGCACCCGGCGGGACGCCTGCGCTGCCGGTGTCCGACGGTGAGCCGCTGGCGTTGCCCCCAGCCGCCGCAGTCGTCGATCCTGCCGCGCGGCCGGCCAGTGCCTTCGTGCCCGCGGGCGACGTGCGCCGGCTGTCGTTCGATGCCTCCGCGGCGGCCGCCACCCACCTGGTCGTGAACGCCGATCGCACGGTCTGCGTCGATGCCGACGGCGACGGCGTGAGCGAAGGGCTGAAGCTCGTCTGTGAGCCGCGCGACGCCGAGGCGCGGCTGGTGCCGGCCGCAGGGGACGTGGAGATCGCCGTCTTCGACCCCGGCGCGGGGGGCGGGCCGCTGGCGCAGTGGCGGATTCCGGCGGCCGAGGCGGCCACCGCGTTTCGCCGCACCTCCCGCGATCGCGGCCTGCAGTTTTCGCTTCCCTGGTCGGCGCCGCCGCCCTCGGGCGAGCACGTGCGGGTGGTGGTGCGGCTCGTGCCACCGGGTGGCGCCCCGCTCGAGGCCGACGCCACGATTCGCGTCCGGTAGCCGCGATCCGCGCGTGCGAACGGATCGAGGTTGATGGTGGTCTGGCCCGGCTGCGCACGCCTGGAGGCGTGCGCCACGGTGGGCAACGGCCACCGCTGTGCGGCGGCTCCAGTCGCCCCGAGGTGCAACCGTTCGCCCGACACCTCGCGGATTGCCCGGGCGTGCCTGATGGCGCACGTCGGGACGCCATATCCGGCTCGTACCCCTGTCCGCAGGGCACGGATGCATGTCGGGCCTATCGCACCGGCACGCGTTCGACGAGATCGAGGTTCTCCGCGTTGGCGGCGCCGCCGACGAGCACGAGGTGGTCAGCGCCGTCGGGCACGGCCCGATGGACGATTCGCGGCACGACGCTCGCCACCGGCGCCC
>Ga0315902_10006909_pt1 | contig 15619 bp, 15 predicted proteins | sample LakEriMetagenome_9_FD_203523 | JGI IMG/M metagenome (GOLD analysis project Ga0315902, IMG submission 203523) | Freshwater fungal communities from buoy surface, Lake Erie, Ohio, United States - Buoy 12 MA117 | ecosystem: Environmental > Aquatic > Freshwater > Lake > Lake biofilm | place: USA...
GCAAGCGATCCGATGATTGAACAAGAGGAAATTGTCCTACATGAATTGAAGGCAGAACTAGCAATGGAAGCGATTCAAAAACTTTCACCTGCCTACAGAACTGTTTTCAGTATGTACGTCCTTGAGGAATACTCACATAAGGAAATAGCAGAAAAGCTTGGTATCAGTGAGGGCACATCCAAATCCAACTTGGCGAAAGCGAAGATGAACTTACAACGCATTTTAAACGAACGATTAACGAAAGTTTCGGCATGATGAACAAACAATTAGAAGAACAATTCAAGGAAAGCCTGCAGGGGTTTGAAATGCCCTACGATGCTGGTGCATGGGCAGCTCTTTCCAGTGAACTTGAAAAAAGACAATCTTCCCCAAATTCAAACACAGGAAGAAACTGGCTCATTGGTGGCAGTACTTTCTTACTTACCACTTTGGTGGTGTGCGCAATCTGGTTGTCGAAAGACAATCAGTCATCCGGCGAACAAAATCGAACAGCACCACAAAACAAAGTTCAAGCGCAAGTAAATGAAGTCACCACGAATTCCTCAGACAAGGTTGAAAACTTCATTGAAAAGAAACACACAAATCTTTCACAAAACCAACAAACAGCAGTTGTTAACGATCAATCAACCAACTTGCCTGTCGCAACGAACCTAATAAACGAACGAATTAATGTTTCTCAAGGGATTAGTGGCTCGAATCAAGCTCAAGAAACTAGGAATGACAACAGCGGCTCAAACACGGCTACAATAAATGAGAAAGCAATCGAAAAACCAACAAAAGAAAGCGGCACCGCAAGCAACGACGTTGGTTCGGAAGATAAACAGAATAGTCCCTTTGTGGTAGAAACGTTGACCTCTATTTGTATTGGGAACACACAAAAATGCCACAACCCTAATTCCTGCGAGATGTTGGTTGTGAAACCGTCAGGTGAACAACTTACCATTCCTAAAGGACGTAATATGGAGTTACTTGTAGATCAAGAAGGGATTTTTCAAGTTGGAAGAATTATGAACGGAACGTTCAAAGCGGAAGCTTCTTTTGTTGGCCTGCCGAATCCAAAGGCAGAAATGCAATTCAAGGATGAGGAAATCTATGAAAGTGGTCTACCCGTTGTAAAACTTAGTACGCTAAGCGATGCGGTGAACGCTACTTGGACCATCGGTAAGAAACGAGCGCAATTGTCAGGAAAGGAAGTGAACGCTCATTTCTATTACAAAGGAAACGAAGATGTTACTCTTACCATCGTTCATGAGAACGGGTGTGCGAGTTCAGAAAAACGAAGCATTAATATCGCCAAAGACTACAATTTACTGGCTGTTACAGCTTTTGATCCTCTTTCTGCCGACATCCGCAAAAATACATTCATGCCTTTTGCTTTGACACAGCGCACAGTAGATTTCACTATGATTGTTATCGATCCAACAGATGGTGCGGTCATTTTTGAAACGGATGATGCTACCTTGCCATGGAAAGGAACGGACAAGCGAAACGGCCAGCTTGTTGAACCGAACAAAGCATACATTTGGAGGGTGGTTCTTTCCAATCCAGAGGAAGGTGAACCTGAAGAATACAAAGGCACCATTGTGCGCATGTAATGTATCAAAGGAGTTTGCTCAAATGAGGATACTGACTGAGTAGGCTTTCCTTCGTTTTTGTCTTCGACTTTCTCCAATGTGCTGCATCTTGTCCACCGTCAATACGCACACGGTGATTCACTAAACGTCTGTAATCTTCAACTTTCCCAATCATCTCTTGGGTTTTGGAATCCATCGTGTATCTTTTCATGTATTTCCACACCAAATCAATGCCCAGTGCATTGGGATGTACCAAGTCATCGGAAAAGAAGCGGTAATCACGATAAACATCCTGCAGTAATTCGTAAACAGGTAAATAACTTACTTCGTGTCGTTTTACAAGGTAATGAACAAGCTCAATCAATCGCGCCTTACTGCGCTGGTTTTCTACCAAACCATCTCTTACATGTCGAACAGGACTAACCGTAAAACAAACATGCAAATCCGGAAATTCTTCTCGTAATTTGGGTAATAAACGGTCCCATTGTGATTGCATTTCCTCAATCTCACTTAACTCTTTTTGGAAAATGGAAGCGGGCATTTTATGGCAATTTGCCACTATTTCGTTGGATTCCTTAAGGCGATATCCCCAAGCAGTACCAAATGTTACAAACAGGTAGTCGGCGTTTCTAAGGTGTTCAAGGCATGCACTGCGAACATCTGCTATTTGTTCCCTTAATTCCCCTTGATTAAACGAAACCAGTTTAGACGATGCTGACCAACTCAGCCAAACATCTCCCCTCTGAAACAGGTTGTTTCTGTCCATTTTGGGATGTACAATATCTTCAATTAAATTGCCCAAAGATACGGGATGAAACAGCGTACCATACGGATTGGCATGTGAAACCAACCCTGCATTGCTTGCTTTAGCTGAAATTTCATCAGAGAAGCACGAACCGATAAATAACAACGAATCCTCGGGAATGATGAATGAGCCAAAATGAACCTCGGGTTCTTGGATATATAATCCCACTGACATGGTTAAGCCATTAGTTCTTTCGCCGCTTCTATGGCATTATTCGTAATCGTTTCACCACTTATTAAGCGAGCAAGTTCCAAAATCCGTTCATCGCTATCCAAAGGCATAACTGCTACCTTGGTACTTTCATCATCCGCGTTTTTAACGACCCTGAAATGATGTTGCGCAAGTGCCGCTACTTGGGGTAAATGTGAAATGGCAATCAATTGTGTATTTCTTCCCATTTCTGAAAGAAGTACTCCTATTTTTCTAGCAACATCTCCAGAAACACCGGTGTCAATTTCATCAAGTAACAACGCCGGAAGACCTTTGACCTCTGCGAGTAACTTTTGCATGGCCAACATGACCCTCGATAGCTCTCCACCACTTGCCGCTTTTTCAATTGGAACAGGAACAAAACCTTTGTTTGCAGAAAACATTAAAATGGATTTAGTTTTTCCTGTCTCTAGTAATTCATCCGTTTTCTCCAACGAGAATGTCAAGGCGGTATCCGGTAATTTTAATTCCCTAATAACCGCGATTAGCTTTTTTTCTAAAACGACTGCTGCCTCTTTACGCTTCTGATGCAGTCGATCAGCTAAGCTATTCAACTCTTCTTCCATTTGCTTGGCTATCTTTTCAGATTGCCTTACTTGATACTCCAAATCCGTTGCTTGTTCGATTCCCTCTTCAAGGTCCGATTGAATGGCAAGCAAGCCCTGTTGATTGATACAACGGTGTTTCCTGAGCAAATGGTTATACGCATCAAGTTGACTTTCCAATTCTTTTGGGTCGTCAAGCAACTCTGTCAACCGCTCCCGTTCTGAAAACAGCTCATTAAGAATGTCTTGCACCTCTATGTTAATGCTTTTTAGTCGATGACCCAAGAGCTCAATGGACTCGTTTCCCTTTGCCTTACGGTCTATTTGAGTGAGCATTTCATTCAATTGAGGTTGAATGCATTGTTCGCCTTGAATGTGATGAATCAAGAATTCAGCGAGTTGAACTATTTCATCCCTGTTTTTTAATGTTTCCAATGCTTTTTCAATCGCATGGTAATCTCTTTTAAGGAGCTGCAATTCAGTTAATTCATTTAGTTGAAAGCGGTTGAAATCTTCTTGCTTTTGTGCCAACTTCCATTTGCTCTCAAGCGAATTAAAACGCTGCAAGTGTTTCTCCCAAGCACAAAATTTGACCACGTATTTCTCTACTTCAGGCATAAGTCCAGCCATTCGGTCAAGCAATTGCAATTGGTAGGAAGGGTCTTTCAAATCCAAGGTGTTGTATTGCGAATGGATACGGATTTGCTGTTCCGAGAAGGCCCTCAGAACGGACAGATTAACAGGCGTATCATTTATAAACGCTCTTGATTTTCCCGAACGGTGAATTTCCCTGCGAACAACGGCGGTATCGCCTTCCACGTCCAAGTCGAACTCCTTGAAGAAAGATTCGATAAAAGCATGGCTTAAACGGCATTCCATCTCAACTACCGATTTATCTCCTCCCCGACCGATGACGGTAAAATCAGCACGTTCACCAAGGAGCATGCTTAATGCATTTAGTAGAATGGATTTACCAGAGCCCGTTTCACCCGTAATAACAGTATATCCCGGCTGTAATCCGAGGTCCAATACATCGATGATGGCAAAATTGGAAATGCGCAGTCGAAGTAACATTAATTTAGGATATCCTGGTACTTAGATGCGTTGGTAGGGTCTAGTTTTTTAAGGAGATTGACAATTTCGTTTTTGTCTTTGACTTCTGCATCCGAGTAAAGGTTCTTTAATTCTGTTTGTTTTGCCTGAACAAAGTTAAGGAGGTTGACAGAATTGGGTCGGGTTGCAACCACTTTTGTCAACTTTGATAGCGCGTCGTACATAGACTTTCTTCCAGCAGCTTTGTCGTCGTATAATTTATCTACCCCTTTTCGGTGGTACTCATAATTGCATTCACGCAAAGGCTCAAACAGTTGGTGAAGAACATTATCAACCAGGTAGAAACGGTTGCGCTTACCTGCTTCATTAGACCTCCAACCGGGTGCATTAGACGATTGGGCGTTCGAAACGATTTGCTGGGCTTCTGAAAAATAAGGACTTCCCCCTTTCATCGAGAAGGTGTCGTAATCCATTCCAATGATGAAATACGCGTAAAAAGCCAGTATGGAAGTTAAGTTGTCGCGGTATTGATTCGGGGCATAAACTAACACGGCGTTTCGCGAATAATCGAACGTAATGTCATCGTCTTGAAAATTAAAAACGGTTGTGTTGTAGGAAGAATTGAATCCTGGTCTGGTGGATTGAATTTGCAAAAACCCGGAATAAGTACCAGGCCTGGGAATAGAATTTATTTGCAATTGCAAGTTACAGTTAATGCGTTCCTCTACTTTGAATTTGTCCTTTGTCCACTGAGTGGTGTTCATCATGTCAAAAATGGTTTGCTTTAACTGATCAAACACTTCCTTTTCAACAGATGTTACTTCGAGGCGAGCATCGGTAATCACGCTCACTTGGCAATTCAATTCTTGAGCGGTTATTTTACCGCTGGCAAGAAGAATAGAAACAGCAATCAGGAGGTTTTTCATAAAAGATGCTTGACGAGGTATTGAACAATATCGTCGGCCACCTCGGCCTTTGACTTCAACTCAAAAGTAGTGAAATTATTGTGTTTATCCAACAAGGCAACCTTGTTTGTGTCTACCTCAAATCCGGCTCCGAAATCCCGGATTGAATTCATCACGATCATATCTGCATTTTTATGTTCCATCTTAATGGCAGCATTTTCGCGGACATTTTCACTTTCTAATGCAAATCCTATCACTCGTTGGTGACTTGTTTTAACGCCTCCCGCCCATTTCAATATATCGGGATTTTTAACCATTTCCAGTTGCCATTCCTCCGCCCCTTTTTTACGTTTTTCCGTTTCGTTTACCTTTGGACGATAATCAGCTACAGCTGCTGAAAAAATACCTATATCGGCATTTGGCCATTTCTGTTTAGTTGCTTCAAACATTTGTTCCGCCGTGTCAACAGGAACGATATCCAGTCGCGGATGGACAAGTTGCTGCTGGGTTGGACCGCTTATCAATATAACTTCTGCGCCGAGGTTCAAACATGATTCTGCGAGTGCGAAGCCCATTTTTCCCGAAGACCGGTTACCAATGAAACGAACAGGATCAAGGGGTTCATGAGTCGGGCCGGCTGTTATTAGTACTTTTTTTCCTTTAAGTTCGGTCCTTGTATTTTTGTCTTGAAAATACCTTTCCATCTTGGCGAGAATACGGTCTGGTTCTTCCATTCGACCTTGACCTGAAAGTCCACTTGCCAAGGGTCCTGTCGCTGCAGGAATGATGAGGCATCCGTCGTCTTCAATGGTGCGCAAGTTTCTTAAGGTAGATGGATGCGTATACATGTCAAGGTCCATGGCGGGAGCAACTACGGTCTGTGTACGCATTGAAAGGTAAATGGCCATTAGCAGGTTATCGCATTGACCAGTTGCCATTTTGGCGAGCGAATTGGCTGTTAAGGGTGTCATTAATAACACATCTGCCCACAATGCTAAGTCGACATGGTTATTCCATTTGCCTGTTTTGGGGTCGCGGAAATGGGTGTAAACTGTTTCGCCAGACAAGGTTGACAAAACGAATTCACTGACAAAATCATGAGACGAAGGCGTTAATACGCATATGACTTCCGCGCCTGTTTGTTTTAACAATCGAACAATCCAAGGTGTTTTGTACGCGGCAATACCTCCGGTTACCCCTAGAAGTATTTTTTTGCCCTTCATGGAAACTTATTTTTCCTCTGGCTTACGGATATAAAGCTTGTCTTCGAGTAACTCGTTAATGGCAATAGCGACAGGCTTAGGAAGTTTTTCGTAAAACTTAGAGATTTCAATCTGCTCTCTGTTTTCAAAAATCTCTTCCAAGTTGTCTGTGGAAGATGCGAATTCTTGCAATTTTTGCGTCAACTCCTCCTTAATTTCAACACTGATTTGATTGGAACGTTTTGACATTGCCACGATGGATTCATAAATGTTACCAGTGGAACTTTCCATGTTGATGGTATCTCTTGTTACGGTTGACCGTTCAGCTGCGGTGTTTTTGTAGTTCATATATTATTTCTTCATTGAACAACTTAATTCCCATTCCTTTTGAGCCTTGATATGAATCTGATCAGACTCTGTCTTGTGGGCACTGTTTGGAAACAGGATTACAAAGGTACGATATCTTTCGATTGCTTGTTCGATTCGTTCGCATTTTTTGTCTTCGACACTATTAATCCCCAACAAATACGCGTTTTTCAAGAGAATAAACTGAATTTCTTCAGAGAATCCTGACAATGGGTATTCTTCAATGAACGTCAGTGCGGAGGTTACCGCAGCACGGTAATTTTCCGTTTTCGCATACAATTTGACCGCATCGTAGTCTTTTAGTTCCAACTTATACCTAAGTCGGTCCATTACTCGGTTGCATGAATCGATTAAGCTGGATTTTGGGTAGGCATCGACAAATTGTTGGAGGTTATTAATTGCCAACTGCGTTTCTCCTTGATCTAGGGTATGTTCAGGTGAGTTATATACGGAACACAATGCAGACATAAATAGCGCCTCCTCCAGTTTGGTGCTGTAAGGAAATCGCTGGTTGAACGATCCAAAATAGTACCCTGACATTTCATAATCTTCTTCCTCAAAGTACCCACGGGCAATGCGGTAATATGCCAATTCACCCTGACCAGTTTTAGGCATTCGTTGGTAAATTTGTTCATAAAGCGCAATACTCCGGAAATAATCTTGTTCATCAAACAAGGAATTCGCAAGGTTAAATTTGGTATTGTAATCGTCTCCTTTCAGCACCTGATTGTACTCGGAACATCCACTGAACAAGATGATGAGTACCAGGAAGCTCCCAACATATTGGAGTTCTTTGTACTTACTAAAAAAAGTTGACTTTCCTGACATAGGTTACTTTATTCTTAAGCTTCTCCCAATTTGGAGAGGGGTTGATGGCCTGATTCCATTCAACTGACAAATTTTAGAAACAGTGGTTTTATTTCGAGCGGCAATTTCAGAAAGGGTGTCTCCCGATTTTACCTTGTAGTATTTTTTATTGGCTTGTTGAACCACTGGCTTGATGACAGCCACTGGTGGTTTTATCGCAGGCTGTTCAATGTGGTCATGATGATCATGGTCATCAGGCGTAGGCTTTGCACCCGGAATAAAAAGTCCTTTATGAACGAATAAGTTTTCGTCTTTGCATAGTTTTGTTGAGAAATCAATTACTTCTTCTGGATTGATGGAAGCATCAAAAAAGCGTACCTCAAAGTGCAAATGAGGACCAAAAGACCGTCCGGTATTCCCACCAAGTCCAATAACATCGCCTGCTTGAACGTCTTGATCGGGCACCACGATTAATTTACTTAAATGCGCATAAAATGTTTCCAATCCGTTGTAATGACGAACAATCACTAAGTTACCAAAACCACCGTCGTTGTACTTGGCATAGCGTATTTTCCCTGACCATGCGGCGCGAACAGAGTCTCCAATATCAAGGTCTAGATCAATTCCTGAATGGTGTCTGCCACTTCTATAACCATAGCGAGAAGTAACCACTCCCCGCACTGGACAAACAAATTTCTCATGCGTTTCGTCGTTCACACACATCCAAAACGTATCCTTTAATCTCGACAAATCGTTCTTTCGGCCAGAGGTGTAACAGGTGGAGTTGTCCCAGGTCTGTTTGTAACGGTAAAAAGTATCCTTTGCAAAAAGCTGGTGCATGCGTGGATTCAAAATACCATCAAAACCCTTGTCCTTCAAATAGGCCCATGTGCGATTAGCATAAATGAGCATCGGACCGTTCTCGGTTTCAAAGGTATCAATGACCACTTGTGCCTGTGACAAGGGGATGTTGCATAAAAAAAGGATGAGTAGTAAATATACCTTTTGTTTCATTTTATTGGTCGTCACACAAAAACAAGAAAGCTTGTTGACTCTTTAAAGTTAGTAAAAATGTGCTTATTTGTTTTTAACATCCAGTATAAACAAATTGTAAAAGACGGATTCGTTGGGTTTAACGAAATCCATGTATCCTTTGTTTCCGTATGCTTGCGAAGGCGGGGCGACCATAAAAATGCGGTCACCGGATTTAGCATTTATTAACGCTTTACGAAGTCCAGGAACTATGTTCTTGTCATCAAAATCGTGGATATACGGCTTATCTTGTCGAAAGGTATTCATGTACAAGGGCGACGATTCGGAACTAGCCATTGCGTGGAAAGCAATGAGTTTTCCCGGACCAAAACTGTCCTTGAATTTTTTGTTTCGTTGCAACACCCACACCTTTGTTCCATCGACAACTCTATCGGGCTTTGCGATTTTCAGAACCCTTAAAATCAACCAATTGTCTGCGTTTGGAGGAATAAGCCCTTTGATGCCGTCAACCCCTCTAGCCAATGGACTTGGAATGAGTATTCGGACGAAATCTCCTTCGTTTAAGTGATTGAACGCAAGGTCCCAACCTTTTGTTTGCATATTAAAACCAACCACAAATGGAAGTGCCCTTGTACCCAAAAGGTGATTTCCATCTACCTCCTTTCCATCCTTGAGTTTGACTTTATAATCGATTAAAACAAGGTCGCTTTTGTTCACTTTAGGTCCTTTTCCTTTAACAAACCAATCTATGCGAAGCCCATTGCCTAGTTTCTTCGTATCAATCACTTTGTGGTCCTGATCAAGGATATTGACTTTCCCAGGCTTTGGCATGTTATCGTTCCCTTTGTTTTTGACTCCTTCTGTATTACATCCAACAAAAGCTAGGCAGAAAAAGAAGGTGCCCAAAAAGGCTACTCGCTTTATCTCATTTGTTTTTATCATCATTTCAATCCTAAGAATTTAACATCCACCAACAACGTCGACAAGGGGGGGATTTTATCTTGGTCGCCGGATATTCCGTGAGCAAGATGCAGGGGTATAATCAACTTAGCTTTATCCCCTACCTCCATAAGTTTTATTGCCTCTTGGATTCCCGTTTCAATGCTGCTACGGTCAATTTCAAATTCATCCACTCCTTTCTTTTTCGTTTCGTAGCACATTTTTCCGTTCATGAGCTTAACGACGAGCGAAACTTGAGCGATTTTACCAATTTCTGCTTTTGGACCATTGCCGTTTTCATAAATAAAATACCGCAACCCCGTACCCGTCTGGGTCATACTTAGTTCCGTGTGATGCGCGAGGTACAACCTAATTTGCAGTTCTTCCTCCTCGGCCAATTCACGGTTTAAGTTTGTTGACTTTTCGGGTGTCCACTGCACAGGAGGTTTTGATTTTGCATCCCCACCATGACCGCATGAAAGCAAGCCTAAAAGGATAGATATAGCACAGATTGCTTTCATCCAAAAAAGGCAGGGATTAGTGATTTGAACTTCTCTAGGGTATGGGGCAAAGCATCAAAACTTACTCCTCCCGAAGCATAGCGGTGCCCTCCACCTCCGAAATGTTCTTTAGCCAGTACGTTAACCGCAAAATCTCCTTTAGCCCTGAATGAAATCTTTATTTTATCCTCAGTTTCCATAAACAACACAGAGATCGCAATTCCTTGGATACTGAGGGGAACATTCACCAAACCGTCTAAATCGCCTCGTTTGTATTTGTACTTTTCCAATTCATCTTTCGTCAGCGCAACGATGGCAACCGGAAAATTAGGCAACAACTCCATTTTTTCAGAAATAGCGTAGCTTTTCAGTTGCAGTTGACTAATTGAATTTACGTCGTATACTTTTTCATGGATTTCATGGTGTTTGATACCGGTGTGAAGCAGATCGGCAATGATTTCATGAGTACGCGCATGAACGGACGGAAAGCGAAACGAACCTGTATCTGTCATAATCCCCAAATAAATGGCCGTAGCTGTTTCTACATTCAAATGCGAACGTTGTCCAGACCCGACAATCAATTCATAAATCATTTGAGCAGTGGAAGATGCAGACGTATCTGAATACGTTAAAGCGCAAAAATCTCCGGGATTGAGGTGATGGTCAATCATGACCTTTAATGCTGAATGATGGGCCATTATTTCTGCTATTTCTGAACCAACGCGGGTTGGATCGTTGTAATCTAAACAGAAAATCAGGTCGGCCGCCTCTAGGATCGCCTTCAATTCGCTTGAGTTTTTCTCGAAAGTACGGATATCGGAAGCACCTTTTAACCAAGCAATGGAACTTGGTGCTGCGTCTGCATGGCACACATGAACAGATTTACCAATTGATTGAAGAAAATGATAAAGGGCCAAGGAACTCCCAATGGAATCACCATCGGGTGAAACATGGGAGGTTATAACGATGGATTGCGCTCCTTGTATCGCTTCCCAAATATGTTGATGTATGTGCTGAACTTCCATTCTTTATGCCTCTACTAGATGAGTCAATCGTTCTGTTTCTGTGCGAATGCGGTCGCTAAGCGCATCGGAAATTGGAAAGAGCGGCAAACGCATCGTTGGCTTCATGATGTTCAGCACCTCAAGCGCTGTCTTTACCCCACCGGGATTTCCTTCTTCAAAGAACATTTTAGTTATTGAAAGTAATTCGTAATGGCGTGTTCTTGCTACCCCTAGGTTCTCGTTCATGGATGCTTGCACCATTTCACTGAACAAGCGCGGAAAGGCATTGGCCACTACCGAGATTACCCCGTCCGCTCCTGCAGCGATCAACGGCATGGTAATGGCGTCGTCTCCAGAAAGCACACCAAACCCCTCTGGTTTTAAACGAATAATTTCCATGATTTGCTCCATACTTCCTGATGCTTCTTTTACTGCCACAATGTTTGGAATTTCAGCCAATTTCAGCGTTGTTTCCGCTAAAACATTAGACCCGGTTCTACCGGGAACATTGTACAAAATAAGGGGCAAGTCGGTCGCTTCCGCCAAACGTTTGTAATGCTCTATTATTCCTCTCTGGGTGGGCTTGTTGTAATAAGGTGAAACAGACAGAATACCGTCAACAGGATGGGGAATGCTTTTGAGCTGCTCGCATACATTTAGCGTATCGTTTCCTCCAAGGCCATAAACTACTTTCAAGCGTCCTGCATTTACTTGAAGAACGGTTTCCAAAACGTTCGCTTTTTCTTCCAAACTTAGGGTTGGAGACTCTCCTGTGGTGCCTTGAACAACGAGAAAATCTGTTCCGTTGGCAATTTGATATTCAACCAACTTCTCAAGGCTTGGGTAATCAACAGAGAAATCAGCATTGAAAGGGGTCACCAAAGCCACACCAGAACCAAAAAAACAATTTTTCATTTTCGAATGTCTAATTTTTGAATTACAAAATTAACCTTTTAGCCAATAAACACTTGTTAAAAGTATTAAAGCAACAAATCTTGAGCATGCATTGGTTTAACATTAGGTTTCAGAAATCATTGATAGGAACCCTTCTTCAGATAGGAACTCAATTCCTAGGGCCTGGGCTTTTTTAAGTTTAGAAGGACCGACACCCTCACCTGCCAGTAAAAAATCGGTCTTTGAACTTATGGAAGAACCTACTTTTCCGCCGTGTGCTTCAATGAGGTTTTTGACTTCATCCCTGCTCTTCGATTGAAATACCCCTGAGACAACGACTGTTTTTCCTGAGAAAGCATCTCCTTTTAACTCCTCCTTTTTAAAAGCCATTTGAATCCCAAATGATTGAAGCTTTTCTATTAATTCTTTGTGCTTGTTGTTTGAAAAATAAGTAGTTACGGATTCAGCTATTCGTTCTCCGATTTCCTCTACTTGCATCAGTTCGTCGGGATTGGCTGCCATGAGTTGATCCATCGATCCAAAATGCTTCGCCAATTTCTTGGCTACCGTTTCCCCAACGAATCGTATTCCTAAAGCAAATAACACTTTATCAAATGGAATCTGAATTGATGCTTTAATATGAAGCAACAGGTTTGAAGCAGACCTGTCCGCCATCCTATCTAACTTAACTAATTCTTCAAACTGAAGGGTATAAATATCTGATACATTGTTAAGCAGCCCAGATTCGACTAGCAAATCAACTGTTTCGCTTCCGAGGCCTTCAATATTCATGGCTTTACGCCCGCAAAAATGTTCAATCTTTCCCTTAATCTGTGGAGGGCAACCGCTGTCATTAGGGCAAAAATGTTGCGCTTCACCCTCTAGCCGTTGCAACTTCGCAGCGCATTCTGGACAATGGGTTAAAAACGTTATCGGCAAGGTCACCACTTGCCTTTTTGCTTTGTCAACCCCTACAATCTTTGGGATAATTTCGCCTCCTTTTTCGATGAAAACGGTATCGCCTTCGTGAAGGTCCAATTTAGAGATTTGGTCGGCATTGTGTAACGAGGCTCGTTTAACGGTTGTTCCACCAATCAAAACGGGCTCTAAATTTGCGACAGGAGTAATTACGCCGGTTCGCCCCACCTGGTACGTCACGGATTTCAATAAGGTTTCAACCCTGTTTGCTTTGAATTTATAGGCGATGGCCCAACGGGGAGATTTGGCGGTGTAGCCCAACTCCTCCTGCATCCTCAAATCATTCATTTTAATAACCACACCATCAATTTCAAAGGGCAAATTGACCCTTTCCCTCTCCCAAAAGCGAATGAAATCCATAATGCCTTGAATGTCTGCCACAACTTCTATCTTGCGGTCTGACACTTTTGGCACTTTAAATCCCCATGTTGATGCAAGTTGAATGTTGGCAGCGTGTTCCGGTTTTAAATCAAACCCGTAAAGACCGTACATATAGCTGTCTAAATTTCTAGTTGCAACGATCGATGAATCTTGCATCTTCAAGGTTCCAGCAGCCGTGTTTCTTGGATTTGCAAATGGGATGTCCCCTAGGTCCTCTCTTTCTTTATTTATTCGTTGAAATTGTTCCAATGGCAGAAATATTTCGCCTCGAATCTCAAAATCATTGGGGTAATTTCCAGTTAACCGCAACGGAATGCTTTTGATTGTTTTCACGTTTGCAGTTATGTCTTCGCCTTGTGTTCCGTCCCCTCTGGTAACAGCCGTTGTCAAGATACCGTCCAAATATCGAATGCCGATGGCAATTCCGTCGTACTTCAATTCACATACATACTCGATTCTTTCTTCAATGGTTTTCTTGATGCGGTTCTCCCAGTCGATGACTTCTTCCTCTGAATAGGTATTGGACAAGGACAACATTGGAAAGCGGTGTTGAACAACGGGGAATTTTTTAGTAATGTCTCCCCCAACTCGCTGAGTTGGACTGTAAGAAAGGATTAAATCAGGAAATTGTTTCTCTAATTCTTGAAGTTGAACAAGCAATCGGTCAAATTCGTAATCCGTGATCTCCGGATTGTTATCGATGTAATAAAGACGGTTGTGCCGATTTAATTCTTCCGACAGCCTCAAGATCTCAGCTTTGGCCTGCTCCTTTTCCATGAAGCAAATTAACGCTTTTGTGCCCGAATCATACGTGATTTACCTTGTAAATCTTTCCTCATTTCGATGTTAACAAAACCACACTCTTCCAAAAGTAACTTGGCGTTTGGGGCATTGAATTCGTTTAGTTCGAAATAAATATGGCCTCCTGAACGAAGGAAAAAAGTAGCAGACTGAGCGATTCGGATGTAAAAGAGTAAGGGATTGTCAGTTGGTGCAAATAAGGCCAAATGGGGTTCGTAATTCAAAACGGATTTTGACATTTCGCTTTGCTCAGAGAGTTCCACATAAGGTGGGTTTGATACCCAAACATCAAAACTGTTGCTTGTCCAATCCTTCGGTTCCCATCCCTGTTGTAACACATTTGATTGAAGCCATTGAACCTTAGCGCCCAACTTGTGGCTGTTTTCGTTAGCCAATTCAAGGGCGCTATCCGACAAATCTACGCCGACACATGATACCTTTGTAAGGTGTTTGACAAGGGAAATGGCAATACAACCCGATCCGGTGCAAATATCGGCAACTCTTACATCAGCAGCGTACTGATAATCTTTTACAATCCAATCAACCAATTCAGCTGTTTCAGGCCTTGGTATCAACGCACGGTCATCGCAATTAAAGTCGATGCCATAAAAATGAGTATTTCCAAGCACGTATTGCAGGGGCTCATCGTTTTTCAAACGCTTAACAACAGAACGAACAAAAAGCAATTCAGACTCGGTTAAGCGCACTTCAGGAGCCGAAAGAATGTTAGAGTGATTAGGTAATACCTCAATAAAAACCTCTCGAATTATGTGCTTAATTTCGGATTCGGTGAAACGTTGTTGAAGTTCATCCCGCATGTATTTTTTTGCGGACGATAAAGCGTTATCTGTTACAAACATGGTATTAAGGCAAATAGTTATTCGGGTGAAGGCCCGTTACCGAAATAATAAGTAAAACCGAATCCAACGTTAAAATAACCTGTGTTCCGTTCAAAATCCGATGGGTCATATCCACCCAGCGTCTCTAGGCCAATAAGTTGTGGTCTGTACCCAAAATTCATCCACCCATACGACAGCGATAAGCGAAACGAAACATTGGTTTCTGCCATCAAAATAAGGCCAACAGTGGGTTCAATAAACAGTGAGCCTTCGATTACTGGGTTTACACCTAAGGTATCGTTGACATCGGTAAGAAAATAATTCTGCGCATATCCGCCTTTCAAGCTAAAGTCTGTAGCAAAGCCATCCGAATGGAATTTTTCCCATCCAAACTTAAGAAATCCAGCTGCTGAATGCATGCCGCCATAAACCGGTTCAGGAACGCGAAACTCATTGATGGTAAAGTATGCGTATCGCGCTCCGACGCCAAATCCTAAGTTGTTTTTAAGCTTATATTGATAATACGGCGCAAAGTTGACCAGTCCTTGCATGATGTTCCCAAAGGCTTTGTTGGTAACCGAATTGGGTAAGGTCAATTCAATATTAAACGTATGCGTCTGTTTACTCGGTTGGGCCAACACATTCAAAGTGGTCGAAACAAAAAAGAGTAAAATGAATTGGATGCTTCTCATTGCTTGAATTCAAAAATACAAAAAATCACTGACGGGTCTAGTTCAGCACTTACCTATCAAAGACTGCAATTAACTCAAAAGGTGGCTTTACTCTTTCGATACCCTTTGGTGTGTTATGTGAATGAATATTT
>Ga0315902_10006919_pt1 | contig 15607 bp, 18 predicted proteins | sample LakEriMetagenome_9_FD_203523 | JGI IMG/M metagenome (GOLD analysis project Ga0315902, IMG submission 203523) | Freshwater fungal communities from buoy surface, Lake Erie, Ohio, United States - Buoy 12 MA117 | ecosystem: Environmental > Aquatic > Freshwater > Lake > Lake biofilm | place: USA...
CCGCACGTCGCGGACAGATCAATCTGCGCGTCATCCGTCTCGTTCAGCCGGCACAGGAAGTAGGTCTGCTCCTGTCCGCCGAAACCGCGCCGGTCCTCGCCGAAGGGAAAGTCGTAGCGATGCGGCCCGGTTCGCGCGGTGATGGCGTAGCGGTCCGGACCGATGCCGACCTCCTCGAGCACTTCGCGACGCAGGGCTTCTTCCGCCGACTCTCCGCGGTCGATCCCTCCTTGTGGGAGTTGCCAACTGTCCGGGTAATCCGATCTCTGCCCGATGAGCACGAGTCCGTCCGCGCGTTGCAGGACGGCGGCGACATTGGGGCGGTAGCGTTTCGGCATGGTTCTGCCGATACTGTGCGCAGTCGCGAACGGCGGCAAGTGGCCGTGCATTGTCAAACGCGGGAGGCGCGCTACTTTGGTCCCTCGTCATGGCGGCATTCTGGAAAAAAGGATTGGGCATGGGACTGGGCGCGAGTCTGCTCGGTGCCGCGGTGGTCGCGCTGCGTCTGCGTGCCCGCCCGTTGCCCAAACCCTCGCTGCCGGACATCATTTCGCCGTCGGTTTTCGCCCGCCGCGTGCAGCGCACCACGCGCGGTCAGATCGTGTATCACGTCAGCGGGGACGGGGATCCGCTCGTTTTTCTCCACGATCTTTTTCCCGGAGCGGCGTCATACGAATGGTCGAAAGTTTACCCGCACTTCGCGGCCACACACCGGGTGCTTGCCCCGGATTGGATCGGCTTCGGCGAGAGCGAGCGTCCCGACCGGCCTTTGCGTGCGGAGGATTACGCGCAGAGCCTCCACGAATTCTGCCGCGCGACGTGCGGAGGACGCCGTCCCGTCATTGTCGCGTCGGGCATCGGCGCCGCTTTGGCCTGCCAGGCCGCGGCGCAGCATCCGGAATTCTGCGCGCGCCTTATTCTTTTCCATCCGGCGGGGACCGCGCACTGGCTCGATGCTTGGGCTCCTGCGCCGGTGCGCATGGCCGCTTGGACCAAACGCGGACGGCGCTGGATTTACGCGAATTATCTTTCCACGCCCGCGGCCATCGCGCGCTGGTTGAGCGGACGCCGCAGTGCCGGGCCCGAACTCGATCTCGCCGAGGCGGTCTCGGTTTACTCCTCGTTCGCGCGGCAATACGGCGCTGGTTCGGCCATTCAACGGATTCTTTCGGGGCGGTTGCAGACCGCGGCCATGCCCCGCTTGGGGGAGGTATGCGCTCCGGTCACCATCTGGTGGCCGGGTTGCCATGCCGGCGGGGAGCCGCCTGCAGCTTCGGCCGGACTGCGGCTGGACTGGTTGGACGGATGCGGACCTTTGGGCCCTTTGGACCGGGCCGATGATCTTGTGGCGCGGCTTCAGGTGGAGCTTTTCCAACCTGTCCGGGTGGCTGCGGGGTGAAGGCGGATTGACAATGCCCGCGTATTCGGAGCATCATTTCCTTTCGTCTCAATCGCATCCGACCTATGTCCCAAACCGAAGTCATCCTTACCGCCCACATTCCTAGCCTCGGTGCCGAGGCCGACGTGGTCAAAGTCCGCCGCGGTTACGCGCGCAATTTCCTCATCCCCCGCGGGATGGCCCACGAAGTCACGCCGGCCAGCCTGCGCATGACCGATTCGCTCAAAGCCCGACGTGCCGAGCGCGAAGCAAAGGAACTCAACGAGGCCAACGACCTTGCCAAGCGCCTCGGCAAGTTGAAGTTAGCTTTCGTCCTTGAGACCGGTGAGAGCGGCAAGGCCTTTGGGGCCATCACGGCCAAAGACATCGCCGATCGCGTCAAAGCGGAATCCGGCCACGAGATCGACCGTCATCGCATCGCCCTCGAACGTCCGATCAAGGAGACCGGCGACTTCACGGTCAATCTGCGTTTGCATCCCGACGTGCAGGCCGGGCTCAAGCTCTCCGTCACCTCGAAAAATCCCCGCCCGGCGGACCTCGCTGGCGAAGGGGAGGAGACCGCCGCCAAACCGCGCGGCCGTCGCGCCGCCCCGAAGGACGAGTCCGCCGAGGCCTGAGTTGTTCACACGTTGTTGCGGGAGTTGTCCGCAATGACCGCGCTATTTTTTCGCGCCGCGCAGTCATCGGCGTTTGACCGCGCTTGCGCAGCGGCCGCACAATATCGGCTCGCATGACCCCGCCTGTCGATCTCACTGCCGCGCCCGCCCGCCGCACCTCGCCGCCGCGGCGCAATGCCCATGCTGCGGCCAAGCCGGCGGCTTCCACCGACGCCCACCGCACGCTGCCGCAAAATGTCGAGGCGGAGAAAGCGCTCCTCGGTTCCATCCTTCTCGCGCCCCGCGATGTGCTCAACGAGTGTGCCGAGCAAATTGCCGAGGAGACATTCTATTCCCCGGCGCACGGCTCCATCTACCGCGTCCTCCTCGAAATGTGGTCGGCCAACCAGCAGGTCGATGTCATCACGCTGACCAACCGCCTGCGCGACCTCAACTTGCTCGATTCGGTCGGCGGGCCCGGCGCCGTCACCGAGCTCTACGGCTACGTTCCCACCGCGGCCAACGCTTCGCACTACCTCGACATCGTGCTCGAGAAGTCGCTCCTCCGCCGCATGATCACGGCCTGCACCTCCTCGGCCGCGCGCTGCTACGAAGAACAGGGCGACGTTCCCCAACTGCTCGACGATGTGGAGCGCGAGATTTTCACCATCGGCGAAACGCGTTTCCGCAAATCCGCACCCGACATGCGGGATGAGGTCTTCACCGCTCTGGAAAACATCGAAAAGATGTATCAGCAGCGCGGGCGCATCAGCGGTTTGGCCACCGGATTCAACGTGTTCGACCAGATGACCGACGGCTTGCATTCGGGCGAGATGATCATCGTGGCCGCGCGTCCCTCCATGGGCAAAACCGCGCTCGCCATGAACATTGTCGAGCACGTGGCACTCAACCTGGAAGAACCCAAACCGGTCGGCGTCTTCAGCCTTGAAATGAGCACCCAACAGCTCGTCCAGCGTATGCTTTGCTCGCGCGCCCGCGTGAACATGAAGAAAATACGTTCCGGCATGCTGGCCCGTGCCGAGCACGGCAAACTCAACGATGCTGCGGCCGCTTTGAGCGAGAGCAAAATCTTCATCGACGACACCCCAAGCCTGACCATCCTCGAGCTGCGCGCCAAAGCGCGGCGCATGCGTGATCGTCACCGTATCGAGCTGATCGCCATCGATTACCTCCAGCTCTGCCGCTCGACTTCGCGGCGCGGGCAGGACAACCGCCAGATCGAGATTGCCGAAATCTCCGCCGGCATCAAGGCCTTGGCCAAAGAACTCGAGATCCCGATCATCGTCCTCGCCCAGCTCAACCGTCAGCCCGAGCAACGCGGCGGCGGTAAACCACGCATGTCCGACCTGCGCGAATCGGGATCGCTCGAACAGGATGCGGATGTGGTCGCCCTGCTCGTCCGTCCGGAGGTCTACGAGGAGGACGAAGACGCGCGTTCGGAAATGTCGGGCAAAGCCGAACTTATCATCGCCAAGCAGCGCAACGGCCCGATCGGTGAGATTCCGCTCACCTTCATCAAGGAATACACGCGTTTCGAAAACGCCGCCTTCGACACGCCGCCGCCGGGCGGTGGAGACGAATAACTCTTCCGCTCACGCCCGCCAACCGAAGTGGTGTTCCAACGCAGCCAGGGTGCGCGTGACGGGAAGCCCGACGACATTCGAGCGGCTGCCCTCGACCGACTCGACAAGGAGTTCGCCGCGCTCCTGCAAGGCATAGGCGCCAGCCTTGTCCATCACATGCACGCTTTCCATGTATTCCTCGATCACGCTGTCATCGTAGTCGCGGAAGCGCACGCGCGTGATCTCGTGGAACTCGGCCTGGCGCCGCGGTTCCAGCTGTGCGAGATGCACGCCTGTCGCCACTTCGTGCACGCGTCCGCGGAGATCGCGGAGCATGCGTTTCGCCTCGTCTTTGCTGCGTGGCTTGCCCAGTGCCTGTCCTTCCAGCCAGACAAGCGTGTCGGCGCCGAGAACAATCGCGCGCGGATGGTGTGCCGCGACCTCGAGGGCTTTGGCCCGCGCATTGGTCGTGACCAAAGCGGCTAGCCCCAACGAGGGATCGTGGATTTCGAGCCCCTGCGCGGGATCGGTTTGAAACTCCACACCGGCCGCCTGCAACAGTTCCCTGCGTCGCGGTGACGAGGAGGCGAGGACGAGCGGCGCGCGGCTCAATAGAAATCGCCGTCCTCCGGCAAACCGGAGTCGTGGCGGATCGTCTCGAGGCGGCGGCGGGTGCGACGGCCTTGGCTGAGTTCGCGGTTCACTCGCACACCGGCTCCGATGAGCAAAGGAATGGTCGCGGCGAGACCGCCGACCAGCGCGATCACGCCGAGGCGCTGGCGCACACCTTTGCCGAGCTGGTCGGCAACAAGCAGTCCCGCTCCCACGCCCACGGCCATTTCGGCGGCCGCGGCGAGCGAAGTCGCGGAAAGATTCTGGGAGAGACGATCGAAAATGTCGGCCATATCACCGGCTCCATACTCCGTTTGCCCTCCGCATGCAACCGGAACCGGCAATTTTTTTCGCGCGGGATTGCGCCGGGGCCCGCAAAATCGTCTCATGCCGGGATGTCTGCGAACCTTTACGCCCTCATCCTGGCCGGCGGCAGCGGCGAGCGTTTCTGGCCCTACAGCCGCCGCGCGCGTCCCAAGCAATTGCTCAAACTTTTCTCCGACCGGACCATGTTGGAGGAAACGATCGCCCGTCTCGGCGATGCGGTTCCGCCGGAGCGGGTCTTCGTCCTGACCAACCGCGAACAGGAAGCCGCGGTGCGCGCCGCCTGCGCGGGGCTTCCGGCCGAAAACATCGTGGCCGAGCCCGCCAAGCGCGACACCGCACCCGCCGTTGCCCTCGGAGTCGGTCTCGTCCTGCGCCGCGATCCGCAGGCAGTCATGGCCGTGCTGCCCGCCGACCATTTGATCAAAGACACCGCTGCCTTCCGTCGCGATCTGCTCGCCGGAGCAAAAGCTGCGGCCGAAACGGGCGCGCTGCTCACCATCGGTATCAAGCCGACGTGGGCATGTCCGGGTTTCGGCTACATCGAGCAGGGCGAACGGGCTTTCGACGGCGATCCCGCCATCTATGAGGTAAAACGTTTCCGCGAAAAACCCAACGCCGCGCTCGCCGAATCCTTCCTCAAGCAGGGCAACTTCCGCTGGAACGCCGGGATGTTTATCTGGTCGATCCCCGCGATCATGGGCGAATTGACCAAGCACGCCCCCGAGTTGGCCGCTTTCGTCTCGCGCATGCGCACGGCTCCCGACCTGAACGCGCTGCTCGAAAGCGAATTCCCCGCGCTGCCGAAGATATCCGTCGACTATGCCATCATGGAAAAAGCCGCCCGCGTCCTCGAACTTGAGGCCGGATTCGACTGGGACGATGTCGGCAGCTGGCTCGCGGTGGCCAAATACCTCGCGCAAAACGAAGGCGGTAACGCAGCCAATTGCCCGCTCACCGCGAACGACGCTTCGCACAACATCGTTTTTTCCGCCGGCAAAAAACACATCGCTCTCGCCGGGGTGCAGGACCTCATCGTCATCGACACCGGCGACGCACTCCTGGTCTGCCATCGCAGCGAAGCGGAGAACATCAAGAAGATCGTGCCGCGCATTCCGGAGGAACTGCAGTGAGCCGAACCATGGCGGTCGATCTCGGCAGCGCGCGCACCGGGATCGCCGTGAGCGACGAACTCGGCATGCTCGCCCAGCCGTGGAAAACATTGCCCGGCGGCGAGGCCTCGCTTGAAGCGGTGGTTTCCGCAGTGGAGGAGATAAAGCCCGGACGCATTCTCGTCGGACTGCCGCGCAACATGGACGGCTCCTACGGTCCGGCTGCCGAATCGGCCAAGGCGTTCGCCGAAAAATTGCGCGCGCGCGTTTCCTGTCCGGTGGATCTTTGGGACGAGCGCCTCACCACGGTGGCCGCGCAGCGCTCCTTGCGCGAGAGCGGACGCAAAGCGCGCGACCAGCGCGGCGTGATCGACCAGGTCGCCGCGCAGATTCTTCTGCAAAGTTGGCTCGACCGCGCGCCATGCGACTTGAGCTGACCCTCGCTTACGACGGCGCCGCTTTCCGCGGATGGCAGAGCCAACCGGGTGGGGGAGCGGTGCAGGATGTTTTGCAGGAGGCCATGACCCGCTTGGCCGGCGGGAAAAAGATTTCCGTGCAGGGCTCCGGACGCACCGATGCCGGTGTGCATGCCGTCGGCCAAGTCGCGCACGCCGACGTTCCCGGGGACCGCGGGGAGTCGCGTTTCTGGCAGCGCGCGCTCAATGCCACTCTGCCGCCGTCGTTGCGCGTTCTCCGCTGTCGCCGCGCCGCGGATGATTTCCACGCGCGTTACGACGCGACCGGCAAGGTTTACGAGTATTTGCTTTGGACGGCGCCCATCCTGCCCCCGCATTGGGCCGGGCGGGCTTGGCATGTGCAACCGCCGCCGGATTTCACCGCACTGCGCCGCGCAGCGAAAATTCTCGTTGGACGACACGACTTCGCCGGCTTCTCCGCCAACCGCGGAAAACCCGTGCACGACACTCGGCGGCATGTGCGTCGCATTTCCGTGACGCGCGACGGTCCGCTTTTCCGCCTGCGCTTCGAAGGCGACGGGTTTCTTTACAAAATGGTCCGGATGCTTGTCGCCGCGATGGTGCGTGTCGCCCAAGGGCGCGCGACCGAATCCGACCTGCGCGCGCGTTTGGCCGGGCGCCCGTCCGATCTCCCGCGCGGCGTCGCACCCCCCGACGGACTCTACCTTGTCCGCGTCGCTTACCGCCGGGGTAAATCGCAATCGGATTGAATTTCTGCGCTTTGCGCCTTTAGTTTCCTCCCGTGCGCGCCCCGCCCGCCTTTCTAGCCGCCCTGCTTTTCGTGGCCGTGCTCGCCGCACTCTTTGTTTCCCGGTCCGGCGCGCAGATTTCCACCGACGAGCAACGCAAACGCGATCTCTTCCTCAAGGCGCGCGAATCGATCGAGCCCGCCCCGGCGCCCACGCCGGCCAAGACACCGGTGAAACCCAAGCCTCGTCCGCGTCCGGTGGCCGACACCGTGGAGCAACCGCTCGAGCCCATCGATCCGATCACTTTGCCGCCTCCGCGTTCCACTCCCGTTGCCACCCCGCGGCCCCAAGCCACACCCAAGCCCGAACCCGAACCGGAAGCACCGCCCGAGCGGCGCGAACCGCCGCCCGTTGTCGCCGAGGAGCCCGACGACATTGTTCTGCCGCCGCCCAAAGAGGAATCGGGCGATGTGATCAAGTTGCCGCCGCCCCGCGCCCAGGCTACGCCTCCGCCGAGCCGGCGTGAAGGGATCGAAGAGGAAGAGGAGCGCGAGAAACCGCGCGAGCAGGAGAAACCGGCGGAGGAAGCTCCGGCCGCGCCCATCGTGGTCGAAAAATCCGGCGCGGCGGAGGATGAAGGTCTCGCTCCGCCCCCGCCGCGAGAGAGACGCGGATGGTTCGGATTCGGGGGCGGTCCGCGTTACCGCTACCTCACCCGCGGTGTGCGTAGCGCCATCGACAACGCCCCGGTCAAGCGTGGCCGCTGGCAATACGTCGTGGTGCACAACAGCGGCACGCGCCAGGGGAACGCGCGGATCTTCGCCAATTACCACCGCAACGTGCGCAAAATGAAGAACGGTCTCGCTTACCACTTTGTCATAGGCAACGGCACCTCGTCCGGCGACGGCGAGATCGAAATCGGTCCGCGTTGGACGCGCCAGATCAACGGCGGCCACGTGGCCAGCGACTATCTCAACAATATCGGCATCGGCATCTGCTTCGTCGGCGATTTCAACCGCGATGTGCCGACCCGCGCCCAGCTCGCCGCCCTGCAGGAATTGGTCACCTATCTGCGCAAACGCGTTGGCCGCAGCAAGGGTCGCGTCCTCATCGTCAAAGCCCACCGCGAGATCAATCCCAAGCCCACCGATTGCCCCGGCGACCGATTCCCTTACCGCTGGCTGCACCGGACATTCTGACCATGCGCTTGGGCATCACCGGCGCCTCCGGTTTTATCGGTCGACGCGCCGCGCAACTCGCCGCCACGCAAGGCTGGGATGTCGTGCCGTTCAGCCGCAATTCGTGCAACGCCGCCACGCGCCGTTTTGTCCCCGGCGAGCCCGCCGATGTCGACGGACTTGATGCCGTGCTTCACCTCGCCGGCGAACCGGTGCTCGGACTTTGGACCGCGGACAAACGCCGCCGCATCATGGAAAGCCGCGTTCTCGGCACCCGCTCGATCGTCGAAGGTTTTGCCCGCGCGGCACGGCCGCCGCGGGTTTTGGTCAGCGGCTCGGCAATCGGATTTTACGGCAACACCGGCGACCGCGAGGTCGATGAAGACTCGCCTCCAGGCGATGGGTTCCTTGCCGACGTCTGCCGCGCGTGGGAAGGGGAGGCACGCAAGGTTGCCGGCGCACGCGTCGTTCTGCTCCGCACCGGCTTCGTCCTCGGACGCGACGGTGGGGCCATGAAAATGATCCTGCCGCTTTTCCGCGCGGGTCTTGGCGGGCGTCTGGGCAACGGGCGCCAGTGGATGTCCTGCATTCACGTCGATGACGTGGCGGACATGGCGCTCTGGGCCGCTGGGAACGACGACGTGCGCGGACCGCTCAATGCGGTCATGCCGCGGCCGCTGACCAACGCGGATTTCACGCGCGATGTGGCGCACGCCGTGCATCGTCCGGCCATCATGCCCGCTCCGGGCATTTTCCTTCGTCTGTTTCTCGGCCGCATGTCCTCTATACTGCTCGACAGCTCGCGCGTGCGGCCTGCCGTGGCGGAGCGGGGGCATTACCGCTACGCCTTCCGCGATGTGCGCGGGGCCTTGGCCGAAATTGTGCTTTAGAGGATTCCGCTTGTCGCCCGCGCGCGGAGAACGAATCCTCGCCGTCCCATGCCCGCTCGCCCGCCGCTCATCGATCTCCACCGCCATCTCGACGGCAGTGTGCGGCTCGAAACCATCCTCGACCTCGGCCGCCTGCATAAAATACCGCTGCCCGGCGACACACTTGATGCTTTGCGTCCGCATGTCGTCGTGACCACGCCGCAGCCCGGCCTGATCGAATTCCTCGCCAAGTTCAAATGGATGACCGCCGTGCTCGCCGATTACGACGCCTGCCGTCGCATCGCGCGGGAAAACGTGGAGGACGCGCACCGTGAAGGAATCCGCTACATCGAGCTGCGCTTCAGTCCCGCTTTCATGGCCGATGCCCACAATCTCGACCCCTCGCGTGTCACCGCCGCGGTCATCGAAGGTGTGCGGGAAGGTGAGGCGATCACCGGGGTTAAGGCCAATCTCATCGGAATCCTCACCCGCACCTACGGTCCGGTCCGGGCGCGGCGCGAATTGCGAGCTTTGCTCGATCATAAAAGGGAGATCACCGCTCTCGATCTCGCGGGCGACGAAGGCAACTGGCCGGCGGAACTTTTCATCGAGCATTTCAAGGAAGGGCGTGATGTCGGTTGGCGGGTGACGGTCCATGCTGGCGAGGCGGCCGGTGCCCAGAGTATTGTCACCGCGATCGACCAGCTCGGAGCCACTCGCATCGGGCATGCCGTGCGCGCGGTGGAAGACGAAGGCGTCATGGATCTCCTCCGCGAGCGCCGCATCGGCATCGAGGCCAATCTCACTAGCAATGTGCAGACCAGCACCGTGCCGGACTATGCGAGTCATCCGTTGAGAAAATTTCTCGAAGCCGGCCTGCTGGCCACCATCAACACCGACGATCCCGGAATCAGCGGGATCGATCTGGCCTACGAACTAGACGTTGCCGCGCCCGCCGCGGGCTTGGATGAGTCGCAAATCGTTCGCTCGCTGGAGAATGCCTGGGATATTGCCTTCCTCGAGCCCGACGAGAAGGTGCGCCTGCGCGCTTGATTCCGCTTTCCACGCTGGAAAACCGGCGCGAACAGGTTCTTAATCAAGCCTGATGAAAAGATCATTGGCTCTCTTCATTGGTATTGCGCTGACCGGTCTTCCGGCCCGGGCACAAAACGACCGGCAATTGCCGGCTTACGAGGCTCTGCGCACCGTCGCGCGGGTCAAGGGTCAGGAATGGCTCGGACGACTCGTCGAGATGCGCGGGGTCGACGGCGATCCGCAACCGATCCGCTGGCTGCTCACCTTCCGCGACAACAATTCGCGCGGTGGCGTGCGTGAGTTTGCCGTGGCTCGTCAGGGCATCGTGAGCGAGCGCGCCCCCGTGCGCGCAGCCGGTGCGCCGTCTTCCGTCATGTCCGCCCGCTTGCTCAATCTCGATTCCACCGGCGCTTTTTCCGCGGCGAACAAACAGGCCACGCAGGCCAAAGTCGGCTTCTCGTCGATCAATTATCTCCTGCAAAACCGCAACGGCTCGCCCGCTTGGATCGTCCAACTGTTCAACTCTTCGGGCGCTGAGGCAGGCAAAGTGGAAATCTCCGCGCGCGATGGATCGCTTATCTCCCGCTTGCGCACGCCTGTCGCTCCCGCCGGGGAATCCGCACCCGCCGCCGCTCCGTCGCGTCCCACCTCTCCCGATGGTCGCCCCATCAACGACGGCTGGGTCGAGGGCGGGGGACTGGTCGGTCACTCCAAGCGCTGGGGCGAAAACGCCTGGCAATCGACAACCAATGCGGCTGTGCGCGTCGGTGACAGCATCAGCGCCTTTTTCATTGGGCGACCCGCACCGCAGCGCGCGCCCGGCAACTGACCCGCGATGGACGGCCCCGCCCTCATCATCGCGCTCTTCGTCGTCGGCTTTCTCCTGCTCGCTGCTGAAGTCTTTTTGCCCGGCATGATCGTCGGCAGCGTCGGTCTCATCTGCCTCATCGCCTCGGTCGTTGTCGTCTTCAATGAATACGGCGCCCCGGCCGGATTTCTGGCCGCTTTTCTGGTCGGTGGACTCACCGTGGCCGGCTTTGTCATCTGGCTGAACGTTTTCCAGCACACCTTCGTCGGGCGCCGCATCATGTTGTTTACCCGCCAGCCCTCCGGTGGCGCCGCGGCCGAGAACAAAGCGCTGATCGGCGAAACCGGCGAGGCCCTCACGGCCCTCCGCCCGTCCGGCACGGCGCGCCTCGTTGGCAAACGCATCGATGTCACCGCAGTCGGGGAATTTCTCGAGCCCGGCGCTCATGTCGTGGTCGTGGCCGCCGACGGAATGCGCGTGGCTGTGCGGCGAAAAGACGGACTGGAGCCCGCGCCGCGGACTGCCTAACATTCAATTATGGGATCGCTCTTCATCTATATTGTCACCGGCGTGGCCGTTGTCCTCGGCCTCGTTCTTCTCATCGTCCTCTTCAACTTCTTCGGCATCTGGCTGCGCGCCAAAATCGCCGATGCCCCCGTCTCCTTCGCCCGCCTCGTCGGCATGCGCCTGCGCCGCGTGCCCGTGGGAATGATCGTCGACAGCCGCATCACCGCGGTCAAAGCCGGCATTCCGCTCGATACCGACGAACTCGAAGCCCACTACCTCGCCGGCGGCAATGTCGACCAAGTCGTCCTCGCCCTCATCGCTGCGGACAAAGCCGGGATCAAACTGGATTTCAACCGCGCCTGCGCCATCGACCTCGCCATCAAAGGCACGAGCAAAACCGTGCTCGAGGCTGTCCGCACGAGCATCAACCCGAAAGTCATCGATTGCCCTGCACCGCAATCCGGACGCTCGACCATCGACGCCGTGGCCCGTGACGGCATCGGGGTGAAGGTCAAAGCCCGCGTCACCGTCCGCTCCAACCTCGACCGCTTCGTCGGCGGTGCGACCGAAGAAACCATCGTTGCCCGCGTGGGCGAGGGTATCGTCACCTCCATCGGTTCGGCCGCGTCCTACAAGGATGTGCTCGAAAATCCGGACAACATTTCCAAAGTCGTCCTGCAGAAGGGCCTCGATAGCGGCACCGCCTTCGAAATTCTTTCCGTCGACATCGCCGACGTCGACGTCGGCGAAAACGTCGGCGCCAAGCTGCAGGCCGAACAGGCCGAAGCGGACAAAGTCGTCGCCCAAGCCAAAGCTGAGGTCCGTCGTGCCGCCGCTGTCGCCCTCGAGGGTGAAATGCGCGCCAAAACGCAGGAAATGCGCGCCAAAGTCGTCGACGCCGAATCGCAAGTCCCGCTCGCCATGGCCGAAGCTTTCCGTTCCGGAAATCTCGGCATCATGGACTACATGCGGATGAAAAACATTCAGGCCGACTCGCAAATGCGCGAATCCATCGCCGGATCCGAGCGCGGTAGCGCCGAGGCGCGATAGTGATCCGCTCGTTCCGCCATGGAACAACTAGTCCTCCTCGTCGTCATCGGGTTGATCAGTCTGATCAACTGGGTGATGCAAAAGGCCGCGGAGAAACGCGAGCAGGCCCAGCTCGAGCGCGAGACCAAACGCGAGTCCAAGCGCAACGTCTACACCCAGCCCGCACCGAGCCCGGTCAATCGTCCGGCCCGCCGCGCGGCCGGGCCCACGCAGGATCCTTTCAAGGATCTGATGGACGCCCTCGGCTTGCCGTCCGATCAGCTTCCGCCTCCGCCCGTCGCCCGCCGCGAGGTGATCGTGGAAGAAGAGGAATTCGCCTCGGCCGAAGACGTCGCTCCGCCGACGGTCCCCGCGACTGTCGTTCAGCAGCAACTGGTGCGACCCAAGCCCGCCGTTCCGTTCAGGCCCGATCGCAAAATGATCGAACTGGCCTCCGCCTTCGCTGCCGTGGAAGAAAAACCCGTGTCCGCTTACCGAGGATCAAAAGTGCGCGACCTCTTGGCCAATCGCGATTCGCAACAGAAAGCCGTCGTCCTCGCCGAAATCCTCGGAACCCCGCGCGGCCTTGTCTCCGCCGGCGGTCATTGGTAGTCCGCCCGGCTTTTCCGAGCGCTTGATCTCTGCCGGAACCGCAGGAGGCCCTTAGGCAATCAGCCGGCAGAGATCATATCCTGCCTTTTATCCGCGTTAATTTGCCTGCGGCCTTACGGCCTCGGCCGTCTCGCTGCGCTCGGCTGTGGCTTGCCTTTTCCAGTGTTAAATTGCCTGCGGCCTTACGGCCTCGGATGTGGCCTGTCTTTACCTCACCGCCGCCCAAACACGATGCACATCATCGTGATCATCCAGCGCCTGCAAAAACGCCCCGACTTCGCCCCGCTGTTCCTCGGTCAAATCCGGAAATTGCTTCGGCACATAGCCCAGTTCGCTCGTCACTACGGACCAGCCATTCTCCGAGAGCCATTTCGAGACACCGTGCGTGTTGGTGCGGTCCGTGATGAATCGCGCCCCGGTTGCGCCGCTCGGAATGTCGTCGTTCTGCTCATGGGTGAGGGGTTCCACTTCGTTCGCTCCCGCTTCGATCGCCGCCTCCTCGAGATCGACGCCTGACTTCGCGGTGTGCGCTTCGACCAACCCGACATTGTCGAAGAGGAACTTGTTGCTCCCCGACGCGCCCAGTTGTCCCTTTTTGAAAAGCACGCGAAGTTCCGGGGTCGTGCGGTTGGTATTGTCGGTGAATGTCTCGACGATCACCGGCACCTTGTGCGGCGCGTAGCCTTCGAACGTGATGTGCTCGAGCGAGCTTTTGTCCCCGCCCGTTCCCGCGCCCTTGGCAATGGCCCGTTCGATCGCGTCCTTCGGCACGCTTTCCTTGCGCGCTTTTTCCAGCGCCGCGGCCAACCGCGAATTCGTCGCCGGATCCGCCCCGCCATGCCGCGCGGCGATGGTGATTTCCCGGATGAATTTGCCCGTCGCCTGCGACTTCCTCAGCGAAGCAACTTCACGTTTGGCCAACAACCATTGACGTCCCATAGGCGGGCAAGACTACGCAAACGCCCGCAGTCCGCTCAAGGCTGCGAACCGGCCATGCGAAGCATCACTTCATTGCGCCGCATGAACGGAGGAATCCACGGTGGGTCGTAGTAGCCGAAGAGCGGTTCGCCCGTGACCTCTAGCCCCTTCTTGCCAACCCAAGCACGCAACTCGCCCAGAGCCTCTTGTTCGTTCTTCTCGTTCCGCCCGCCCGAATAGCGGTAGACCGCGAACTGACCGGCCGGCAGATTGTCCATCATCACCGCCGAATCCTTTGGTGCGGGGACCGCCTTCGCCGCGACTTCTTTGGGCACGATGAAGCTCATCCCGGTGTCCTCGCCCTCATGCTTCATCAAGACCGGCGCGGTCATGGCAATCTTCAGCTCCGCTTCGTTCCCGCCCGAGATGTAGCGGAAGAGCCGCATGAAATCCCCGTCACCCGACGCCGTCCGCACCAAAGTCAGCGCCGGGTACTCCCGCACCTCGAATTTTCCATCCTGCGTGAGAACTTTGTAATCGGGTGTTTCCGTGGCCATGGCTGAGACAGCGACGATGGTGGTGATCAGCGTGCAGAAAAAGTTTTTCATTTGCCAAGCCTATCACATTCCGCGCGCGCGCGGCAGCATCACTCCTTCTCCCTTAGCGGATTAACGACTTCGAGGAAGTCGAACTTTCGAAAGTCGGTATCTGCCGTGTAGATACGGCGCACGCCGTGTTCGCGGAGAATCGTTGCCACGTGGGCATCGGGCACGAGGTTGCCGGTGGCGGTCATATCGGCGGTCGCCAGACGGTAGTCCTCGGGAAATTGCTCGGCTTCGACGACAACTCTCGTTCGCGGGAGGGCGAGCAGCTTTTGCACGTTGCCCCATGCTACCTCCGGTGCCAGAGGCCGCGCGAAGACCGCGGGATGCGTGGCGATGCGCTGGTAGGCCATGAGCACCGGCCACGTCAGGCAGAGGATGTCGGGATCAGTCGCGCGCTGTTCGAGAAAAGCTTTCGCCGGTTGGTGCCATTCCGAAGACTCGTCCGAAGCGTAAAGCAGGATATTGGCGTCGATGGAGTAACTCATCGACCCTCCATCGTGCGGTAGACGGCATCTTTATCCGCCAAATTGACCTTCGCTCCCATGGGCTGGGAGGACCAACGCAATTTGGTCGCCGGTCGCGGGGCGCGTTGCCGCGCGGCCAAGGCATCGGCCAGCAGGCGGGAGGCGAGGGCGCCCAAGGATCCACCTTCCTTCTTGCGCAACTGCTTGAGGTCCCGCAGGACTGGATCGGAAAGATCGATGGTCGTTCGCATGATGCGTGATGTTACAAAAGAAAACATCACGTGTCAATAAGCACAATACCAAAGCGGTGCTTTCGGCCAGCGGACCAAGGCGCTAGAGCAAAGAACAGCTTTTACCGAACGCTGAATCAGTGTTTTTGGCGTGGCACTCTCCCGCGCACGTCTAATGTCGCCCTGTGTCCCTGATCAACCGCCGGCCAAGTTTTCGCGCCATTGCTCTCGTGCTGATGGGCGTCGTGGTAGGACTGATGATTGCGGGTGGAATCGCGCTTTGGGACGCCAACCGCAAGGTTCAGTTGCTTGCCTCACTGGATTTTCGGATCCACGACCCGGGTGTTCCCGAGAACGTCCTGACCACCATACGGAACGCCGAACTCAAGGCGTATAACGACATGGGACGGGTTCGCAAGGCAGTGGAGGATATTCAGGATTCACTGGCGCTACTTTGGCCCGGATTGGCCTTTTCCTGCGACTTCTCCATCGGCCCATACTGCATCAAGGCCAGCACTGTGCGTGAGATAGTGGATTTCGCCTTGGACGAGGGGTATCTGA
>Ga0315902_10006920_pt1 | contig 15606 bp, 11 predicted proteins | sample LakEriMetagenome_9_FD_203523 | JGI IMG/M metagenome (GOLD analysis project Ga0315902, IMG submission 203523) | Freshwater fungal communities from buoy surface, Lake Erie, Ohio, United States - Buoy 12 MA117 | ecosystem: Environmental > Aquatic > Freshwater > Lake > Lake biofilm | place: USA...
GGGATTTCCGGCAACGGCGGCGTGGCGGCGTTCATCGACGCCGAGCATGCCCTCGACCCGAGCTGGGCGAAGAAGCTCGGCATCTCGCTGGAGAAGCTGCTCGTCAGTCAGCCGACGAGCGGTGAGGAAGCGATGCACATCTGCGAACTGCTCATCAAGAGCAACGCCGTCGACATCATCATCGTCGACTCCGTGGCGGCCCTCGTGCCGCAGAAGGAGCTCGATGGTGAAATCGGCGATTCGTTCGTGGGGCTGCAGGCCCGGCTCATGAGCCAGACCATGCGGAAGCTCACGGGGGCCATCGCCAAGAGCAAGACGACCGTGATCTTCATCAACCAGATCCGTGAGAAGATCGGAGTGATGTTCGGCAGCCCGGAAACCACACCGGGCGGCCGGGCGCTCAAGTTCTATGCCTCGTGCCGGATCGACGTTCGCCGAATCGGCCAGCTCAAGGACGGCGAGGACGTCGTCGGCCAGCGGGTGAAGGTGAAGGTGGTGAAGAACAAAGTGGCCCCGCCGTTCCGGGTGGCCGAGTTCGACATGATGCACGCCAACGGCATCAGCATCGAGGGCGACATCCTCGACCTCGCCATCGCCGCCAAGCTCGTCGACAAGACGGGCACCTGGTTGCGGTATGGCGACGTGCATCTCGGGCAGGGGCGTGAGAAGGCCCGGCTCTTCCTCAAGGAGAATCCGAAGGTGGCCCAGGAGCTTCGCGAGAAGATTCTGGCCGCCAAAGACACCGTGATCGCGATGGCGAGCGAGGCCGGCGGCGAGTAGCCGTTCCCCTCCCGCCAGTCGGCGGTTCCCATCGTCCAGCACGCTCCCCCACCCACGCGTGGCCGACCCAAGCGGCCGCCGTGGGTGGTGCTGTTTTCGGGGATCCTCGGGAGTGCAAAACCCGCATCCCGCGCCGGGGGCGGGGCCGTGTATAGTTCGGCTTTTCCACCGCCGAACGAACCCCGGGAGCCCCTGCCCAGATGAAGGCCGACGACCTCCGCGAAGCCTATCTCGCATTCTTCGAATCGAAGGGCTGCGTCCGCCGCCCGAGCGACGTGCTCGTGCCGCGGTGGGATCCGTCGGTGCTCTTCACGCCTGCGGGCATGAACCAGTTCAAGGACCACTTTCTCGGCAAGTGCAAGCTGGAGTTCACCCGGGCAACCACCTGCCAGAAGTGCCTGCGGACGGGCGACATCGACAACGTGGGCCGCACGCCGCGGCACCACACGTTTTTCGAGATGCTCGGCAACTTCAGCTTCGGCGACTACTTCAAGCGGGAGGCGATCCACTGGGCCTGGGAGTTCCTCACGGCCCGGAACTGGCTGAATATCGCCCCCGAAAAGCTCTCCATCACCGTCTACCACGACGACAACGAGGCCTTCGCGATCTGGGCCGACGAGATCGGCGTGCCGGCCGCGAAGATCACGCGGATGGGCGAGGACGACAACTTCTGGCCGGCCGGGGCCCCCACGCAGGGGCCCGACGGCGTCTGCGGCCCGTGCAGCGAGATCTTCTATCGGATGCCCGACGGCAGCGACGTGGAGATCTGGAACCTCGTGTTCACGCAGTTCAACCGCGTGGGCTCCCCGCCGGACAACCTCCATCCGCTCCCCAGCCGCAACATCGACACGGGCATGGGCCTCGAGCGGACCTGCGCGATGCTCCAGGGGGTCGATTCCAACTTCCACATCGACATTCTGCGGCCGATCGTCGAGACGGTGGCCGACGTCTGCGGCCGGCGGTACGAGCCGATGACCGACGACGGTCGCCGCATGCGGCGGATCGCGGATCACGTGCGGGCCTGCACGTTCGCGATCCACGAGAACGTGCTGCCGGGCAACAACGAGGAGAAGTACGTCGTGAAGCGGCTGCTGCGGCGGGCCGTGCTCGACGGCCGGCAGATGGGGATGCAGGAGCCCTTTCTCCACAAGCTGCCGCCGATCGTGGCCGCGATGATGGCGAAGCCCTACCCCGAGCTCGCCGAAACGGTCGGCCGCGTCGCCAGCGTGATCGAGCGGGAGGAGACGTCGTTCCTGGCCACGATCGACGGCGGCCTCGAGCGGATCGAGAAGCTCTTCGCGGCGATCGGCTCGTCGGGCAAGGCGGTCGTCGCCGGTGGCGACGCGGCCGAGCTCTACACCACCTACGGCTTCCCGCCGGAGCTGCTCGAGACACTCGCCGCGGAACGGAACTGCCGCTTCGATTGGGACGGCTTCCGCGCCGCGATGGAGGAGCACGGCCAGCGGTCGGGCGCCGGGGCCCGCGTGGAGGTGTTCGCCTCGGGGCCGCTCGACGCGCTCAAGAAGACCATGCACGGCTCCGAGTTCGTCGGATACGACACGACCCGGGCCGACGGCCGCGTGCTCGGGATCATCGCGCAGCACGCCCTCTGCGACGAGCTGCGGGAGGTGGGGCATGCCGACCCGGTGACGGTCGTCCTCGACCGCACGCCGTTTTACGGCGAGTCGGGGGGCCAGGTGGGCGACACCGGCTGGCTCGAGTGGCAGGGGGGCCGGTTCGAGGTGACCGACACGCAGCGGGAAGGGGGCTTCATGCTCCACGTCGGCCATCTGCGGGAGGGGCGGCTCGACCTCGGTCAGGCCGTGACCGCGGTCGTCGACGACCGGCGGCGGGCCGCGCTGCGTAGGGCCCACTCGGCCACGCACCTCCTGCACGCCGCGTTGCAGCATCATCTCGGCTCACATGCCGTGCAGCAGGGATCGAAGGTCGACGCCGACCTGCTGCGGTTCGACTTCTCGCACACCAGCTCGATCGACGCCGACACGCTGCGAAACATCGAGTCGATGGTCAACGAGCACGTGCTTACCGCCGCGGCCGTATCGGCCAGGCTCCTGCCGCTGGCCGAGGCCCGGCACGAGGGGGCGATGATGCTCTTCGGCGAGAAGTATCCCGACGTGGTGCGGATGGTGACGATGGACGGCGTGAGCCGCGAGCTCTGCGGCGGCACGCACGTGTCGAGCACCGGGCAGATCGGCCTGGTGCGGATCGTGGGGGAGGAGAGCGTATCGGCCGGCACCCGCCGGATCACCGCGGTAACCGGCACGAAGGCGCTCGACCGCTTCCGCCAGGCCGAACAGGCGGTGTCCGAGGCGGCCGGTGCTTTGAAGGTGCCCGTGCAGGAGCTCGCCCATCGGCTCACGACTGTGGTCAAGGAGCTCCGCGAGCTGAAGAAGGCGAAGGCCGCTCCGGCAACCGCCGGAGCCTCGCCCGACGAACTGCTCGCCACCGCGGTCGACATCGGCGGCACGAAAGTGGTGGTTGCCGAGGCGAAGGGGAGCGATGCGGGGGCGATGCGGCAGTGCATCGATCAGCTGCGGCGGAAGGCCAGCCCGATCGCCGTGCTCCTGGCCGCGGCCGACGCCGAAAAGGTGACACTCGTCGCTGGCATCTCACGCGAGCTCGAGGCCCGCGGCCTCTCGGCCGGCAACTGGATCAAGGAGCCGGCGGCGGCCGTGGGAGGGAAGGGGGGCGGCCGGCCCGACCTCGCCCAGGCCGGCGGCAAACTCGTCGACAAGGTGCCCGCCGCCCTCGACGCCGCCCGTCAGGCGATCGAGAAGATGCTGCGGGGCTAGGTCACAACTGGGGTTCGTGACGTGACCTCGATGGGCCCAAACCGGCTCGCGGGCGGCATGAGTTGCCTCGCTGGCGGCCGCACGCCACGCTCGGCATCCTCACGCCGACCCGCTCGCCTCCCCCACGTCGATGCGTGAGTGCGTTGCCAGGTCCTCACGCACGAACTACGAGGAGGGGTTGCCCGTGCCGTCGAGCCGGCGTTGCTGGCAAGCGAAGCAAGGATGGCGAGAGCGCAGCCAGCATCGAGAGAGCGGAGGGCATGGATGCCCGAAGCGAACGTCCGGGCGAGACGGCATGGGCAACCCCGGATGACGAGACGCTCTGGTGCGTGTCAGAGTCCGCCCGTGTCGTAGAGGGTGCGGCCGTGTGACTGGATGCGGGAGATTCGCTCCGTCGCGTAGAGGCCGGCGAGCACGAACTCGATGCAGCTCGCCCGCACGGCCGGATCCTGCGAGGCGTTGACCTCGAAGGCCTTGTCCCACACGGCCGGCACATCCTCGAGAATCTTCGCGTAGGCGGTGCTCGGCAGCATGTCGCCCACCTCGACCTTCACGCCCTTCCCGAACACCTTCCCGATCTCGTCGAGCCCGTGCGCCTCGACATACTCCTCGAACACGGCCGCGATCGCCTCGGCGATCACGGCGTCGAGCACCTGCCGCTCACTCATCTGGTGGCTGCCCATGAGGTCGAGTTCGAGCTTGCCGAGGCTCGACGAGTAGAGGTGTCCGAGGTCGCTGATCCGCGGCACGGCGGGCTGCTCGCCCAGCCGCACGCCCCGCTGTCGGGCACTCGCGACCATGGTCTCGTAGTTGGCGATCGAGAACCGGGCGCTCACGCCCGACTGCTGGTCGATGTACTTGCTCTTGCGGGCGGCGATCGTGATCTGCTCGACCACCTGCTTCATGAAATAGGGCACCACGACGGGCCACTCGCCCCCGAGGTCGATGCCCGCCTCCTGCTCGACCATCCGGATGCCGAGGTCGCGGTCGCGGGGGTAGTGGGTGTGGATCACCGCGCCGATCCGATCCTTGAGCTGCGGGATCACCTTGCCGGAGCGGTTGTAGGTGGACGGATTCGCCGAGAAGAGCAGCATCACGTCGATGTCGAACTTCACGGGGTAGCCACGGATCTGCACGTCCCGCTCCTCGAGAATGTTGAACATCCCCACCTGCACGAGTTCGTCGAGTTCGGGCAGTTCGTTCATCGCGAAGATGCCGCGGTGCATTCGCGGGATGAGGCCGAGGTGCAGCGCCTCCTCGCTCGCCATGCTCGTGCCGCCGGCCAGCTTCGCCGGGTCGATCTCGCCGATGATGTCGGCGAACTTGGTGCCCGGGGCCAGCCGCTCGGCATACCGCTCGGCGCGGGGCCACCAGGCGATCGGCACTTCCTCGGGCGGCCTCTCGGCCACGAGCCTGCGTCCGGCCCGCGTGATCGGCGCATAGGGATCGTCGTGCAGCGGGATCGCCGGATCGTCGAGGTACGGAAGCTCGTCGTCGAGAAACCGCACGAGCATGCGCATGAGCCGGCTCTTCGCCTGCCCCTTCTCGCCGAGGAAGAGCATGTCGTGGCCGGCCAGGAGGGCGATGTTGATCTCCGGGATCACCGTGTCGTCGTAGCCGACGATCCCGGGAAACAGTTCGCTGCCGTCGCGGAGCATCCGCAGAAAATTCTCCCGCACCTCGTCCTTCACGGGGCGGCTCTTCCAGCCGCTCGCCCCTAGTTCAGCGAGGGTTTTCGGCAGATGGGGATGATTCATGTCACGGAAGTCTCCGGGTGAGTCGACATTGTAGACGGCTGCGAAGAGCCGGCCGATCTGCCGAGGAAGAGTTGGGGTCTGCCGTCGCGAACCAATACGCCGTGAGGGGGTGCCCATGCCCCGAGAGCCGGCGTTGGCGGCAAGCGCAGGCAGGATGCCGAAAGCGCAGCCGCCATCGAGCGAGCGAAGGGCAAGCGGGCACCGATCCGCGGTAGCGGATTGGTCGTACGAAGCAAGCGTCCGGCTCCCGGGGCGTGGGCACCCCTGAACTTTCACCACAGGAGGCCGACCCGCTCGCCTCCCTTTCCGTTTCGCTCAATACGCGCCGGCAGCTGGCCGGCCGTCCAGGATGCCGGCGGCGTCGCCGACGCCCAACCGCGTGCAGCCCATGTCGAGATACATGACGGCGTCGGCCCAGGTGCGGATGCCCCCCGAGGCCTTCACCTGGAGCCGCCCGCCCACGGTGTCGAGCATGATCCGCACGGCCTCGGGCGTGGCCCCGGTCGGTCCCGAGGCCTTCACGCCGAATCCGGTCGAGGTCTTCACGAAGTCGGCGCCGGCCCGCTCCGCGAGCCGACAGGCGGCGGCGATCCCCGCCGGCGACAGATAGCAGGTCTCGAGAATGACCTTCACGAGCACGCCGTGCGGCCTGGCCTCGGCCACCACCGCCGCGATGCCATCCTCGACGGCCCCCTCGTCGCCCGAGAGAAACCGGCCCAGGTTCATCACCATGTCGAGTTCGCGGGCGCCGTCGGCGATCGCCAGCCGGGCCTCCAACGCCTTCACCTCCGGCCGCTGGGCGCCGTGCGGAAACCCGATCACGCTCGCCACCAGCACCGGGCTGCCCGCCACGAGACGGTTCGCGGCCGCCACGTCGCACGATCGCACGCAGAGGCAGCCCACGCTCCGCTCCGCGCACATCGCCGCGTGTGCCGCCAGGTCGGCCCGCGTGAAGTCGGGCTTGAGCACCGCATGATCGAGCACCCGGGCGACGTCGGCGACGGAGCGAGCGGGCATGGCGGAAACTCCCTCGCGGTCAGCCGGCGGTGGTCGCGAGCCGTCGCAGGGCGGCGATGCCGCGTTCGAGCGTGCGGTCGCTGACGGTGTAGGCGATGCGGAAGTGGGTGTCGGCAGAGCCGAACACGCTGCCCGGCACCACGATCAGCTTCTCCTCCTCGGCCGCGCGGGCCGCGAAGGCCTTGCCCGATCCGCCGGGCGCCTTCGGGTAGAGGTAGAACGCCCCGCCGGGCTGCACGAACTCGTAGCAGTCGCGGAGGCCGGCCATGAGCGTGTCGCGTTTCCGGCGGCACTCGGCCAGCGGCCGGTCCATCGGCGCGTCGAGCGCGGCCAGCGCCGCCCACTGGCCCACGTGCGGCGCGCAGACGAACGTGTATTGCTGCAGCATCGTGCAGGCGTCGATGATCTCCTTGGGGCCGTGCACCCAGCCGACCCGCCAGCCGGTCATCGAGTGCGACTTCGAGAAGCCGTCGATCACGACCACGCGGTCGGAGTGCAGGGCAGGGGAGGCGAAGGGGGCGTCGTAGCAGTAGGAACGGTAGAGCTCGTCGCTGATGAGGATCACGCCGCGGCGGTCGGCGAGCCGGGCCAGATCGCGGACGGTGTCGGCGTCGGCCACGAAGCCCGTGGGGTTGGCGGGCGTGTTGAGCAGGATCGCCTTGGTGGCCGGCGTGATGGCCGCGGCCACCCGCTCGACGTCGATCCGAAACGACGGCGAGGTGTCGATGGCCACGGCACGCCCCCCGAGAAACTCGACGAGCGGTCGGTACATCACGAATGCCGGCTCGAAGAGGATCACCTCGTCGCCCGGGTCGATGAGCGACATCAGGGCGAGCACGAGGCCGCCGCTCGACCCGCTCGTGACGCACAGGGCCCGGCCCGGCTGCCCCGTGTCGCGACGCACCTCCTGCTCCAGCCGCTCCCGAAGCTGCGGAATGCCCTGCGTGGGCGTGTAGCCGTGCCGGCCGGCGTCGATCGCGGCCTTGGCCGCCGTGCGGGCGGCCTCAGGCATCTCGAAATCGGGCTGGCCGATCGCGAGATTGATCGGATCGTCGAGCCTGGCGGCGAGGTCGAAGGCCTTGCGAATCCCGGAGGAGTCAAAGGCCGCGGCCCGCCGGGAGATCGGGCTCCGCGGCGGTGCCTGGGGCTGCGTCATGGGGTCTGCCGGCCTCAACCGGCATCCTTGAACAGCTCGGCCAGCTTCTCGCCCAGCTTTTCGCCGCGGGCATTGAGCGTGATCACGTTGCCGTCGCGGCCGATCAGGATCAGCTGTGGGATGCCGGTGATGCCGTAGTGGGTGGCGAGCGGATGCTGCCAGCCTTCTCCCTCCGACTTCTCGAACAGGACCGGCCAGGGAATCTTCTTCTCTCCCACGAACTGGACGAGCGCGTCGCGATCCTCGTCGAGGCTCACCCCGACGATCTCGAACCCCTTGTCGTGGTACTTGGCGTATTGCTCGAGCATGTTGGGAATCTCGGCCACGCACGGCCCGCACCAGGTGGCCCAGAAGTCGACGAGCACCACCTTGCCCGCGAGCGACGCCTGATTGAACGGCGTGCCGTCGAGCAGCGTGCCCTTGATCTCCATCGGGTTGCCCGGCAGCGACAGCCGCCGCAGCGTTCCGGCGAAGCTCTCGCCCATCTGCTTGATCTGGGGATTGGTGCTCTTGGCGAACAGCGGCCCAAACGACTTGAGCGACGCGGCCGCCAGTTCCTCGCCGCCGGGCAGGGCCTCGAACGCCCCCGCAAGCTGCATCGCGAGCCCTGCCGTCTCGGCATCGTCGGGATTCGCCGCGAGCATGGCGGCCGTCCGTTCGACGATGGCTGGGCCCGCCTTCAGGTCGCCGGTCGAGAACATGCTCTGGGCGTCGGCCACCACCATCATCCGCTGGGCCTCGGCCGCCAGTTCCGCGTTGGGGCTCGCCGCCAGCACCTTGGCGTAGGCGGCCATGTCGGCAGCGGCCTTCTCGTCGCCGAGCCGTCCCAGCATCATCAGGCTCTCGAGCTTCAGCTTCGCGGCCTGCACGGCCGTGGCGTCGGCCGGCTGCGTCTGGGCAAGGATCTTGTCGGCCGCCTGCACCGTGACGGTGGCGACGTCCTTCATGTAGGCCATCATCTCCTGCCGCGACCGCGGCCGGACGCTCGGGTTTCGCAGCCCCTCGACGAACTCGAGCAGCTCGGCCGGCGTGCCCTCGGGCAGCGGCGGCACCTTCAGCCCAGCGCCGGCTCCGGCGGGGGCTTCCGCCGTGGCGGGCTGCCGCGCGTGGGCGACCAACGGGCCGGCAAACTGCATGGCACCGACGAGGCCGCCGGCCAGAACCGCCGCAAACACGAACGATGAACGATGGGACATGGAAGCCTCGCAGGGGGGAGCGGTCGCTGGGCCGCTTCGGGGAATGAACGCAGGCAAAATGCTACTCCGCCCGGCGGCCGGGCCGCAACTTTCCGGAAATCAGCGGACGACCGTGCGGAACCGCACAAATCCGCTGGCGCCGGCGGGCAGCGGTTCGGTGAACCGCCATTTCACGACGACCGATCCGTCGTCGCCCGTTTCGATGCCGATCTCCGCAGGCAGGCTCGAGGCCGCCGAGTTCGGGATGTAATCGAGCCGCCGTGGCACGGCATCGACGAGCACGATGTCGGTGAGCGGCCGGTCGCCCGAATTGAGGAGAAAGATCGTGAAGTCGAGCTCCTCGCCCGGCCGCGCGGTGTCGCTGCCGGCCCGCTTGCAGAGCGTGAGCTCCGCCCGGCCCGGCTGTTCGAACCGCAGCACGGCGGTGCCGCGATCGGCGGCGACGACGCGGGCCTCCTGGCCGTCGGAGAGCACGTTCGCCGCCTGCACGCGGGTCCAGGCGATGGGCACGTCGAACCCGACCACGGCGAGCGGACGCCGCGACGTGCGGGCGAGTTCCGGCCCATCGTCGAGCGCATGGGCCACCGGCTGCACGACGCCGTCGTCGGCGCGGGGGATGGCCGCCTGATCGACGGCGAGGGGGCCGAGCCGCTCCTCGACCGCGACGCCCGGCAGCGACTTCCGCGCGAGCTGCGGTCCGACCGGCTGGGTGCGGGCGAGCGGTGGCAGCCGCTCCGATCGTTCGTCGGCGCGTTCTTCGAACGCGAGGCCGCGGGGGCCCTCCGGTGCCGCATCCTCGAACGGCTTCACGACCTCACGCACCGAGGCGAACCGCGGCGCGAACACGCAGGCGCAATTGGCCGCCGTGATCTCGACGCAGTCGGCGTCGGGGCCGTCGTCGGCGGCACGAAAGCGGGCGACCGTATCGCCGGCGGTCAGGTTGGCGAGGCCGGAATCGCCGACCGCCTTCGCTGGTGCACCGTGATCACCGCCGTCGCAGACGAGGCAGGGGCGTACGACCGGCAGCGGCCTGGGGATGCACACACACGCCGCCGGGCCACAGGTCTCGCACGGGGCAGGGGAGGGGCAGGCGGAAGCGGAGGGGAAGGAGCCAGGGCGGGCCGGCGGGCACGATTCCGGGGCGGGGCAGTCCGAGTCGCAGTTGGTGAGCGCTGCAGTCGTGGCCACGGTGGCCGCGGGGGGCAGGCTGCGGCACGAGGCGAGGATCACCGCACCGATCGCGATCGCGAAGATCCGCAACCACCGCGTCGATGCGTCGCATGCCTCGCCATTCATGGCGCGGACTCCGTCGAGGGCACACGGTTGCCGATCACGAGCTCGGCGACCGGGTCGCCGAGCGTGCCCGCCACGGCGAGGGCATCGTGGCCGGGCTTCACGTCGAACCAGGCGGCCGGCAGGATGTCCGGCTGCTCGGCGTCGCAGGCGGAGTAGACGACGCGGCGGACGTGGGCGCCCTCGATCGCCAGCCGCAGGTCGTCGGCGTCGATCGTGACCTCGACGGGAAACCGCCAGGCCTGCCCCGGCGGCGTGGCGAGCTTCGCGAGCACCCTGAGCGACGGAAAGACCTCGTCCCCCGCGCGGCTCTCGATGCCTCCGATCCGCAGCCGGTATGCCTCGCCCACCACCAGCCCCATGCGAAACGGAGCCGGCTTCAGCGGCGACCATCCCGCCGCCGTCTCGATCGACACCAGCATCCCTTCGGGCCCGCGGATCTCGACGGGCTGAATGAAGTCGGGGCACACCGATTCCGGACGGGGACCGAGCTGAGACCCGGGACTGACGCCAATCGCTCCCGGTCCTACTTGCATGGCGTGCCGCTCGAGTCGCTCGGGTGTCGCCGCCTGGCAGGGAATGCCCGCCAAGGCTGCGCACACGAGGATGATGGCCGCCGGTTGCCAGTACGGGGTCAGCAGCACGGTCCCTGTCCGGAAAAGGTGTGGGGTGGTGGTTCGACGGTTCACTCGATCGGCTCGGGAGGGCAGGGGGCGCCGCCCAGGATCAGCCCAGGGCCGAGGGCATCGGGATCGGGCCCGCCGTTGTCGACGAACCGCGTGCGATCCTCGGGGGGCTGGCGGAGCTTGATGTGCGGCACGTCGTGCCGCTCGGCCACGTAGGCGTGGCGGGCCGGCTTGGGATAGCTCAGGCCGGGATACTGCTGCACGTGCAGCCCCACCGACCGCGACGGCGGCGGGATATGCATCTTCGTATGGTTCGTGATCGTGTGCCGCTGCAGGCCGGCCGGCACCCCGAGCGGAATGTGGGCTGGACCGGGCAGTCCGATCGGCGTGCCGACCCGCGGCATCCCGTATTCGGGCGCGGTCATGCCGGCGAGATAGGCCGGGGGCAGCTGAGATGGATCACCGCCGACGGGCATGCCGAGCGGCGCCGCCACGCCGCAGGCCTCACCGCCACCGGCTGCACCGCCGAAGCCGGACGCGGCCAACGCGGCGCCGCCTGTGCCCGCCGAACCGGGCGCCTGCAGATCCTTGTTGCCGATGCGGATGATCGCCAGGATCGAGCCGCGGCGATCGGCCTCGACCACCGGATCGCAGCCGGGATCGAGCCGGGTGCTCACGAGCGTCTCGACACCCGCCACTGCCAGTTCCTGGTATTCGGCATCGGGCAGATAGACGACCTTCGTCACGAAGTTGCCACTCGTGACCTGATCGAGGTCCTCTTCGGTGAGCTGGAAGGGCACCGCGTTGTGGGCCAGGTAGGCCGCCGTGCGAGGCGTGACCGGTGCGATCTCGAGCGAGGGATAAAGTTCGATCCCCTCGCGGCCCGGGATGTCGGTGAGCTTGAGCCGGTAGATGCCTCCCTGCGGGAAGTCGTACCGGCCGGGGGTCACGAGCGGCGGCGAATCGAAGCCGCCAGCGGTCGTCACGTCCCACCGCACCTGCATCCCATCGGGACCCATGAAGCCGACCTGCGATGTGGGTGCGAAGGCCGCGCCCAACGCGCTGGCATCCGCGCCGCCCGCAGCGGCTCCACCGCCGAGCCCGCCGCCCGAGGCCTCGATCGCCGCCTCGTACGAGGCTGGCGTGATGATGCCCGGTCCGGGACCTTCGACGCCCGGCCCCGGGTGATGCAGCATCGCCGCCGGGGGGAGCACGTTCGTGTGCGGGGTCGCCACGGGGCGGATCTGGGCGAGTCCGCTGAGCGGCGAATTCGCCGGGATGTGGCAGCCGGTCAGCGTCGCCGCCAACGACATGCCGACGAGTCCCTGCAGACGTCGGGTCACCATCGCATCACCTCCGGGCGTAGAAAACGGGTCACAGCCGGTCGCGAAGCCGGTTTTGCCGCACGGTTTCGCCGTGGGCCGAACCAGACTCGATTCCGTACACTCGCGGGCCGCGCTCGATGGCCGGCCGCTGAAGTGCGGAACGATCGCTCCGACGCAGGTATTTCGACCCGGCCGTGGCGGATTCTTTGGCAAAATCCTCAAACTCGACGCAGCCGTGACCAGCCTCACCACCGTTCGGCCCCGCAGTTCGCCCAGCTTGCCGGAGCTGGAGTGCGCACGGGCGAAGTGGTCTGTCGGATCGGCGGCGGTTCTGGCGCTGCTTGCGATACCCGTGCTTGCCCAGGCTCCGCCGGCGGCGAGCGTCTACAGTCGGCGACCGGCCGCTGCCTTGGCGACGACGGCCCCGGCGCGACCGGATGCGGCCGCCATCGCCGCCGCGACGACCGACAGTCCGCAGGCCGAGCGAATCGTGGCCGGTGCTCTCGCCGTGCTGACGCGGGGCGATTCGTTTTCCGCGCGCATCCGGCAGAAGGCCCGGATCGGCGACCGCGTGCTCGTGGGCACCGGCCGCTATGTGCAGGCAGGGCAGGGCGAGGAGCGCCGCTTTCGGTTCGAATCGATGCTCAAGTGCGACACCGAGTCGTTCGAGCAGCTGGAAGTCTGCGACGGCCTCTTCTGCTGGACCTACCGCCGCAACGGGCCCGAGTCGGCGTCGCTGCAGAGGGTCGACGTTCGGCAGGTGATCGGTCACCTCGAGCAGCTGAAGGCTCCCGAAGGAACCGATCCGGCCCCGTATCTCGGCGGCCTGCAACGCACCCTCTGGCTGCTCCGCGAGTCATTCCGCTTCGCGTCGGCGACCGCCGCCGAGTTCGAAGGGATGAGCGTATGGATCGTCGACGGACAGTGGGATCCCGGCCGGCTCGCGGCCCTCATGCCCGACCTCGGCGAAGCGGCGAGTCGGCCGGAGGGCCCGCCGCCGGAACTGCTGCCCGACGGCATGCCCTGGAAGATTCGCCTGGCGATCGGTCGCAACGACCTCGTGCTGCGGCGGGTCGAGTGGCTGGGGATTCCGGGGCCTCGACCGGTGGCGGCCGGTGCCGCCGCCGAGCCGATCGCGGTGCTCGACATCCACGAGCCGCAGCTCGGCGGCCCGGTCGATGCCGCGGCGTTCTTCTACCAGCCGGCGACGACGGGTCTCATGGACGTGACGGAGCAGCACGTCAAGTCGCTCTCGCTCATGCGTCCGTGAAGCGAGAGCGCGCGGTGACGAGCCGTTCGGCGGCTTCGAGGGCGGCGAGCATGCTGGCGGGATCGGCGGCGCCCGTGCCCACGATGTCGAAGCCGGTGCCGTGGGCCACGCTCGTTCGCACCAGCGGCAGGCCGAGCGTGATGTTCACCGCGCGGTGCATACCCAAGAGCTTGATCGGGATGTGGCCCTGGTCGTGGTAGAGCGCGACCACGCCGTCGAACTCGCCGCGGCTCGCCCTGAGAAAGAGCGTGTCGGCCGGCAGGGGGCCGGTCGCGTCGAGCCCGGCGGCGCGGAGGTGGGCGACGGCCGGCGCGACCAGCCGCTGCTCCTCGTCGCCGAACAGCCCCCCTTCGCCGGCGTGCGGATTGAGCGCCGCCACGGCGATCCGCGGCGGGCGCCCGAGCAGGGCGGCGAGCAGGGCGGCGAGCCGTTCGCCCGCGGCCACGATGCCCTGCGGCGAGAGCCGCGCGATGGCGGTACGCAGCGATTCGTGAAGCGTGACGTGCACGACACCGAGGCCGGCCGGGCTGCCGGTTGACGCGGTGCGGGACGCATCGGGCAGCCAGAGCATCATCGAGGCGGCGGCGTCCGGCAGGCCGCAGGCCCGCGCGAGCAGCTCCGTGTGGCCGGGCACGTCGTAGCCGGCCGCGTGCAGCGCCTCCTTGTGGAGCGGGCCGGTGACGATTGCGTGGGCCAGGCCACGACGCACGAGGTCGTGCGCCGTCAGCACCGCCAGGGCGGCGGCGCGGCCGCCGGCCGCCGAGATCGTCGCCGGCGTCACAGGCTCGCGGGGGGCGCCGGGCTGCGACGAGTCGATCACCAGAACCTCGTCGGGCCGAGAGTCGCGCGGGTCGTCGGGGGCGACCGTGACGATGGGCAACGCAGGCAGCCCGCTGCGCGGACCGACCGCGGCGGCGAGCACGACCGCGTCGCCGACGACCCGGAGTCGGACCCGCGCATGGGCGCGAGTGGCTGCCCATGCCTTCCAGACAACCTCGGGTCCGATGCCGGCTGGATCGCCGCAGGTGAGTAGCAGCACGGGCGGCTGGCCGGCGGAAACGGGCTGCGGCGGTGGTGAGCTCATCCGCTACAGCCTATAACGTCGGCGACGGCGGTGCAGGGCCGCTGGTGATGCACTCGAGCGAGGAACGGACTGGCATGGCGGTCGTATTTTCCCGGGCGGCATGGTTTGCCGTGGCCCTCATGGCGGCCACCGCCTGCCTCGGGCTCTGGCTCGGCGATCTGCACGGCGTCAAGGATCCGGCGGTGCTCCGCTGGGGCACCGTCCACCGGCTGTCGGGCGTGCTGGCGGCCTTGGTCGTCGTGCTCGTCAACAGCATGGCCGTCACCTATTTCATCGGCACCAGCCGCTGGTGCCGCGAAGTCGTGGAAACCTACCGGCTCGATCCGACGCTCATCGACCGCAGCAAGCGGCTGAAGCGAGGAGCCTTTCCGTTCGCGCTCCTGGGCATGCTGGGCGTCGTCGCGATCGTGGCCCTCGGCGGCGCCGCCGATCCCGCGTCGGGCCGGAAGGGCACGCAGGACTGGGTGACGCCCCATCTTGTCGGCGGCATCGGGCTGGCGGCGGTGATCGCCTGGTGCTTCCAATCGCAGGTGCCGCGCATCCGTCAGCAGCAGGAACTGATCGGCGAGGTCATGGAAGCCGTGCGGCGCGAGCGGCAGGCTCGCGGTCTCGACGTCGAACGGGCCTGAAGAGTGAACCGGCTCGGGGACGGCAAAAGTCTCGTCGCGGTGGGCCGAAGCGGCCCAATGCTCCTCGAGCGTTTGTCGGTCCCCTCGCCTCTCGTTTCGCTTCGGCGGTACGGGCTCAATGGCCGTCCGGTGCGGTCGCAGCGCTGCGGTCTGTGTGGGCGGCGTGGGCGTGTGAGGATCGCTCCACGAGGCTGATGCCCCAGGCCAGGGCCAGCCCGAGGGCCAGAGATGCGGTGAGCAGCACGCGATCGTGGCTGTGGAACTGCACCTCCGGGAGCAGGTCGGCCGCCGCGATGCAGAGAAACGCGCCGGCGGCCATTGCCATCGCGATGCCGAGCACCTCCGACTGTCGTCCACCGAAGAGCTGGAGGCTGGCGAGGAAGCAGGCTGCTCCGATCGGCACGACCAGTGCGTAGGCGGCATTGACGACGGTGCGAAGCCGCGGCGACGCACCGGCGCCGGCCATCAGCGTGGCGATGATCGCCGCATCGAACGGTTTGTGGAGCAGGATGGCGAGAAACGTGGCGAGGCCTGAGAGCAGGCCGCCGCCGTGGGCCGCGTCGGCATTGACCGAGGCCGCGAGCGCCGCGCCGTCGGCCAGGCTGTGGAGTGCGAGCCCGGCGAATGCGCCGCACCAGGCCCAGGGGGAGGCGGGATGGT
>Ga0315902_10006921_pt1 | contig 15606 bp, 10 predicted proteins | sample LakEriMetagenome_9_FD_203523 | JGI IMG/M metagenome (GOLD analysis project Ga0315902, IMG submission 203523) | Freshwater fungal communities from buoy surface, Lake Erie, Ohio, United States - Buoy 12 MA117 | ecosystem: Environmental > Aquatic > Freshwater > Lake > Lake biofilm | place: USA...
CAGCAGCGCGCCAGCGACGGTGGCGAACAGCGCCGCCAGCACGGTGGACACGGTGCGGTAGGTCACCGTGCGAAAACCCAGCGCCTCGGCGCGGAAGTCGTTCTCGCGGATGGCCTGCAGCACGCGCCCGAAGGGCGAGTTGACGATGCGCAGCAGCACCAGGAACAGCACCCCCACCACCGCGAAGATCAGCCAGTAGGTCAGTGTCTTGCCGTCGATCAGCAAGCCCAGCACCTCGGTCTCGAAGGGCTCGAAGGACGGACTCAGCCACGCAGGGTTCTTGAAGTTCAGGCCGTCCTCGCCGCCCGTGAACTCGCTCAACTGCGAGGCCAGGGTCTGGAAGGCGGTGGCCACGGCCAGCGTGATCATGGCAAAGAAGATGGCCTTCACGCGCAGGCTGAACAGGCCGATCACCAAGGCCAGCAGCAGCGAGACGGCCAGCGCCGCCGCCAGGCCCAGGCCCACCGCCGCCCAGCCGGCGCCCAAGCGCTCGCTGGCGATGGCCACGCCGTAGGCGCCGATGCCGAAGAACATGGTGTGGGCGAAGCTGACGATGCCGGTGTAGCCCAGCAGCAGGTCGTAGCTGGCCACCAGCAGCACGAACAGACCCGGTACCTGCACGTCATCGACGAAAAGCTCGCAGACGCGGCCGCCCGGCTGATCGCCGAAGGCTGGTAGCGGCGCCGGCGTAGTCCGTGCGGCCCGCAAGGCCCGCGCAGGAACTTGGTCGCCCGGTCCTCATCGCCGCCAAGCAAGTCGGGCGCGCCGGCCTGCTCGCGCTCGAGGCGCTGTCCCGGATCGACCGCGCGCTACAGGGGTCTGTCCTGGGGCTCGTGCCACGTGGCCGAGTTCGGGCATTCGGGCACCAACGGCGGAACCAACGGGGTCTCGCTCGGCCATCTCGGGGTGAGGTGACCCTGACTTGCTCAGCGCGCTGGAGATCAAAGATCTCGTGGCCTTCATGCACGCCCTCAACGGCGGGTACACGGCCAAGTAGGGGCACCTGCGAGTCTGCGGCGTCCCCGATCGCGTTGGCATGAGTGCTGTCAGCAGCTTTGGCGCAGGCGAGGTTCGGGACGCTTGCCTACCTCGCCACCATCACCACCAGCGACCGTCCCTGCACCGTGTAGCCGGTGTTCTCCCCTCCAAGGCACACGGCCGCACCCAGGTCCACCTGCTGCGGCCCTTCGGCCCACGCCGCGGTGTCGGTCACGCGGCACCAGCTGCCTTTGGCCGGGCCCGTCCACGGCAGCATAAAGGCGCGCGCGCCCGGCTCGCCGTTGTAGAGCACCAGCACCACGTCGCCACCGTACTCGCTGCCGTCGTAGCGCCACGCCAGCGTGCGGTTGTGGCCGCCGGCATCGGGTGCGGCCGGTGTGGCCTGCCACCAGCTGCCGTCGGGTGAATTGGTGCGGTAGCTCTTGTCGGGGCCGAACCAGTCCAGAGCGGCCATGAAGTTGCCGTTGGCGTCCGTGGTCGCGTAGAAATTCTCGGGGCGCAGCGCGGGCTGGCTGCGGCGGAACTGGATCATGCCGCGGGCAAACGCCAGGAAGTTCTGCTGCACGCCATCGAGGTTCCAGTTCAGCCAGTTGCCGCTGGCGTCCACGTTGTACGGGTTGTTGTTGCAGTTCAGGCTGCGCAGGAACTCGTCGCCGGCGTTGAAGATGGGCACGCCCGCCGACAGCATCAGCAGCGCAAAGCCTGTGCGCGCCTGCTGTCGCTGCAGCGTGCCCACGCTGCCGTTGTCCCACGAGTCTTCGTCGATCGTGCCGCCGTCCGAAGGGCCCATGGGCCAGCCCTGCGCGATGTTCTGGCCGTTGCACGAGAACACGTCCTTGAGCGTGAAGCCGTCGTGCACGTTGAGGAAGTTGATCGAATACCACGGGCGGCCACGGCCGTCGCCGGCATCGCCGAAGAGATCGGCAGAACCCGCCACCCGTGCGGCGATGCGCCCGCGCGTGGCGTCGGCGTCCTTCACGCCGTACTTGTTCTGCGCGCGCCGGATCACGTCGCGCCAGCCGCCGTTCCACTCGCTGAAGCCCGCCGGCATCTGCCCGAGCTGGTAGCCCTGGCCGCCGGGCGCCAGGCCCCAGGGCTCGCCGCTGAGGGTCACGCCCGGAAAGGCCGCCGCCACCTTGGCCATCGCGGTGTCGGCGCTGTGGCGGTCGAACCAGAAGCGCTGCGGCTGGCCGGGGTGGGTGTCGTTGTCGTAGGTGTTGACCAGCGCGATGCCCAGGTCGAAACGGAAGCCGTCCACCCCCAGCACGTGGCGCTGGTAGCGCAGCGAATCGAGGATCAGGCCCTGCACCCGCGGGTGGCGGGTGTTCATGGTGTTGCCGGTGCCGGTGATGTCGTAGTACCAGGCGCGGTCGGTGGCGGTATTGGGCGCGCGCGTGAGCAGGTAGTAGGCGTTGTTGTCCAGCCCGCGAAAGCTGAACACGCTGGCACGCGAGGGATCGGTGCCGCTCCAGGTGCCGCCTTCGGCGGTGTGGTTGTAGACCACGTCGGTCATCACCTTGATGCCGGCGTCGTGGAAGCTGCGCACCATCTGCGCGAACTCGCGCGTGGGCCCGCCCAGGCTGCGGTCGCAGGCGTAGCGGCGGTCGGGGGCGAAGAAGTTGATGGTCATGTAGCCCCAGTAGTTGTCGCCGCGCGTGGTGGTCGACGAACGCTGGGTGGTGGCATCGTCGAGGTCGTTGGCCTCGTTGTCGGTCTCGTGCGTGGGCAGGAACTCGATGGCGGTGACGCCCAGCTGCTGCAGGTACGGGATCCTGGCCACCGCACCGGCGTAGGTGCCGCGGCATGCGCCCACGCTGGCGTCGCCCATGGTCAGGCCGCGCACGTGGGCTTCGTAGATCACGTCGTCCTTCTGGGCGCGCACCGGCCGCGTGGCCACGGCGCTGGCCGCCAGCTGCGCGACGCCCTGGCCGAAGGGCATGGCGACGATGGCCTTGGGCGCACGCGGGCCGCTGTCGCGGTTGCGGTCGGTGCTGCCGCTGGCGTAGAGCGTGCTGTCGGTGTTGGGGGGCGAGACGGCCGCGCTCAGGTAGTCGTGGCTGACCTCCAGCGCATAGGGGTCCAGCAGCAGCTTGTTGGGATTGAACCGGTTGCCCGCCGTGTCCACGTCGCGGAGGAAGCCGGCGCTCGAGCCTGGCGTCCAGCGCGACGAGTACGGCCAGTTCGGGCCCCAGGCGCGGTAGCCGTAGTAGACGTTGGTGAACAGCTTGGCCGGGTTGGCGGGGTCGATGTCGAAGCCCAGGCTGCGCAGCGTCTTGACCGGCACCGCGACGCGCCAGACGTCGGAGCCGCTGGGGCGCGTGAGCGCGTAGCGCGCGACCGGGGCCGCGCCCACGGCCTGACGGTAGACGAACACCTCGACCCGGGTGGCCGCCTTGGAGTACACGCGAAAGCTCACCGAGACGCCGTCGGCCGTGACCTGGCCGCCGAGCTGGTCGGCGCCGCCGGGGGGCGGCCAGCTGCGCCAGCGCCGGCGTGATCGCAGCCGCCAGCCACAGCAGCGCGGCAGCGGCCAGGGTCGCCAGCGCGCGCGGAGTCCACCGGTACAACCTCATCGAGTCACCCTTTCGCTGGAACATCGCCCAGGCCAACGCAAATGCCGCGAATTGTCGACGCACCCGGTCGCGCGACGATAGGCATCGCGCGGGTCATGCCTGAGGCAATGGATGAGTTGTCTATGAAGTCACGCGCGACACCCCAGGGTTCCCCCGAATGCCGCCTGCCCTTGCACCGCCCCCTTGTGCAAGACTCCCGTGACCGGGACGGACGATTCGAGACTCGCGAAGCTCCCCCACCCACTCGCCGCAACCCCACCATGAACCCGGCCTTGGACCCTGGCGGCGCGAATCGTCTGCGCCCGCCCTGCCCGCTCACGCTGCTGGCCGGCTACCTGGGCGCCGGCAAGACCACGGTGCTCAACCACCTGCTGCGCCACGCCCGGGGCCGGCACATCGCGGTGGTGATCAACGACTTCGGTGCCGTCAACATCGACGCCGACCTGATCGAAGGCCGCAGCGGGCAGACGATCAGCATCGCCGGCGGCTGCCTGTGCTGTTCGTTCGGCGACGACCTGCTGCAGACGCTGGACGCCCTGCGCAACGCCCAGCCGCCCTTCGATCACATCGTCATCGAGGCCAGCGGCGTGGCGCTGCCGCGCCACCTGCGCGCCAGCGTCTCGCTGGCACCCGGCATCGCGGTGATGGCCACCGTGGTGCTGGCCGACGCCGAGGCCGTGCAGCGCCAGGCCACCGACCGCTACGTGGGCGACACGGTGCACGATCAGTTGCAGTCGGCCGACCTGCTGCTGATGAGCAAGTGCGACGTGGTCCCCTCCGATGTGCTGGACACGGTGGAGGCGTGGCTGCGCACGCAGGTGGACGCGCCGCTGCTGCGCATCGCCGCCGGCGCGGTGCCCCTGGAGGTGCTGCTCGGCGAGTTCGAGCGCACGGCCGCGGGCGGCCTTCTTGCCGCACCAGCGCCAGCCCGGGCCGGCCTGCAGCCCCCGCCGCACGTCACGGCGCGCTTCGACAGCGAGGCCTTCTCGGTCGAGCACCCGGTCGACCCGCAGCGGCTGGCCGCCGCGCTGGCTGCCCTGGCCCCCACGCTGGTGCGCGCCAAGGGGCTGGTCTACGCGTCCGATGGCACAGTGCACGCCGTGCAACTGGCCGGCCGCCGCACACACGTGGCAAAGGCGCCGGCAGGCACCGCGGGGCCGGGGCGGCTGGTGGCCATCGCCGCGGGCCTGCCGCTGGACCGGCAGGCCGTGCGTGCGGCGATTGCCACGGCCGCCAGGCCCGCCTGAGCAACGCGGCCCGACCACGGCCCCTACACTCTCGCCTGCCGGCTCCACACGCGAACGACTGTGGCTCCGCACGGCGCCACGGCGCCCCGCCCGGGGGACCGCACGCACGCGGCCGCCGTGCACCCCCTACGACGACACCGACGACACAGCCGCCCGCCCCATGCCCCAGACCCCCGCAGACACCGCCTTCGACGTCCTGGTGGTCGGCGGCGGCATCAACGGCGCCGGCATCGCCCGCGACCTCGCGGGGCGCGGCCTGAAGGTGGCGCTGGTCGAGCAGCACGACCTGGCTGCGCACACCTCCTCGGCGTCCACCAAGCTCATCCACGGCGGGCTGCGCTACCTGGAGCACTACGAGTTCTCGCTGGTGCGCAAGGCGCTGGCCGAGCGCGAGGTGCTGCTGCGCGCGGCACCGCACATCATGTGGCCGCTGCGCTTCGTGATGCCGCACGACCCGTCGATGCGGCCGGTGTGGATGATCCGCGCCGGCCTGTTCCTCTACGACCACCTGGCGCGGCGCGAACTGCTGGCCGGCTCGCGCACGGTGCGCCTGGCCGAGCACCCGGCCGGCGCCTTGCTGCAGCCGCGCTTCGTCAAGGGCTTCGTCTACTCCGACGCCTGGGTCGACGACGCGCGCCTGGTGGTGCTCAACGCGGTGGACGCTGCCGAGCACGGTGCGTCCATTCACACGCGAACACGCTGTGTCCACGCCAAGGCCACCGCAGGCGGCTGGACGGTGCGGCTGCAAGGCGACGACGCCGGCGAGTTCACGCTCACCGCTCGCGCCCTCGTCAATGCCGCCGGCCCCTGGGCTGCGCAGTTCCTGCAAGGCGCCATGGGCCGCACGCACACGCGTGCGCTGCGCCTGGTCAAGGGCAGCCACATGGTGGTCAAGCGCCTTTTCGACCACGACCACGCCTACATCTTCCAGAACGACGACGGCCGCATCCTGTTCGTCATCCCCTACGAGCAGGACTTCACCCTCATCGGCACCACCGACGTCGAGCACGCCGGCTCCCCGGCTGCCGCGGCGATCGACACCGCCGAGGTGGACTACCTGTGCGCGCAGGTCAACCGTTACCTGGCGCGGCCCATCAGCGCGGCCGACGTGGTGTGGTCGTACGCGGGCGTGCGGCCGCTGCTCGATGACGAGTCGGGCAACCCCGCGGCCGTCACGCGCGACTACCGGCTCGAGCTCACGCGCGAGCATGGCGCGGCGCTGCTGTCGGTGTGGGGCGGCACGCTCACCACCTTCCGCAAGCTCTCCGAGGAGGCGGCCGACGAGGTCTGCACCGCACTGGGCCACGTGGCACCGGCGTGGACGGCTGCAGCACCACTGCCCGGCGGCGACCTGTCGGGGTGGATCACACCCAGCGGTCAACCGGTCGACGACATCGCCGCCTTTGCGGCCGAACTCTCGCGCCGTGCGCCTGCGGTGGCCCCGCAAGTGCGCGCGCGCTGGGTGCGCTGCTACGGCTCGCGGGTCGAGCGCATCCTCGGCAGCGGCACGCTGGGCGCCGAGGTGGCGCCAGGCCTGTTCGAAGCCGAACTGCACTACCTGCGCGACCACGAGTGGGCTCTCAGCGCCGACGACGTGCTGTGGCGCCGCAGCAAGCTGGGCCTGCACTACACCCCTGCCCAACGCGAGGCGGTGGCGCACTGGTGGGAGCAGCGGGGCGCGCTTCGCGAGCCGTGACCGACCCGCGCGTGGCCGATGCGCGCGCCGCCCTTCAGTTCGCGATGACGATGCGCGAGAGCTTCACCGGCACGCCGCGCTCGGCCCAGGCCTTGCAGGCGCGGGCGTTGAACACCCAGCGCGAGGTGCCCGGCGCCGAGGCCACGGGCACCGTGAAACTCGCCGGCAGCGGGTCGGCCTGGTAGACGTTGGCGTGGCGCGCGTCGGCCGAGAACGCGGCCGAGCGCGCGCGCAGGTGGGCATTCCAGTCGGCCAGCGTGCGCGCGGCCGCGAGCGCGGCGTTGGGCGTGTTGGTCTCGCCACGCAGTGGCGGCGCCGGGTCCAGCACGCCGCCGGCGTTGAGCGCCGCCTGTTTGCGCGTCACCCACGCGTCCTGCTCGTAGAGCTCGAAGAACAGGCCGTTGGTGTTGAGCGTGAGGTTCCACAGGGCGGCGTCGATGTCGGCCGATCCCCGCATGTCGTTGGTGACCTGGAAGCCCGTGACCTTGTCGTAGGCGATGCCCTCGTTCGTTGCCATGGGGTTGGGGCAGCCCAGGCCGCCGACGTCGGCATTGACGCTGGCGGCGATGGGAAAGGCCGCGCCGCCGGCAAAGGGGCCAGTGGCCGCCACCGGCAGCTGCTGCGCGCACGCCTGCCCCTTGCCTGGCAGCCGCGCAAAGCCCGGCAGCCCCAGGGCTGCGTTCTCCACGCCCCACTGGCGGCCGGCGTTGGCGGCGCCGGGGGCAAAGTCGCCGCGGCGCCCGGCCTCGACGACCATGCGCGTGATCTCGCTGGCGCCCGGAATGTCGGCGGCGGTGGCAGGCGATGACCGTGGCGTGCCGTACACCGGCACGGTATTGCCCTGCGCGTCGGTGGTCAGGCCGACGATGGGCGGCACCAGGTGATCCCCCTCGAAGCGGCCTGCCTCGCCCACGCGCGGGAAGCCGTCGGAGATGTTCATGTAGATCAGCTGCCGGTGGCCGAAGCCGGCGCGCAGCGTGGCGGCCACCTCGTTGTAGAAGGACACCACCGTGCTGGGCTTGTAGCCCGCCGCGGCCAGCACCTGCGGGTTGCACACGCACTTGGCCACATCGTTGACGCGGCCGGTGGCCGCGTTCGCGGTGTCGAGGTACTTGCTCTCGAAAATGGGTGAGCTCAGGCTGGGCGAATCGACCGAGACGATGCGGCCCTGGGTGCCGGTGTCGCCCAGGGCGGTGTTGCGCAGCGCGATGTTGCAGCGCTTGGGCAGGCGGTTTTCCAGCGTGTGCTGGCCCAGCCCCGTGACCTTGATGCCGGTCACCATCGCGTAGCGGCGCGCGTCGGCCCTCACGTGCGTGGCCAGGTCGGCCAGCGCCTTGTTGAACAAGGCCTTGAACGCGGCATCCGCCGGTGACGCGTGCAACGTCTCGGCGCCGCAGTTGCCGTCGGGCGTGCTGTCGGCGCCCGTGCCCCAGTCGCGCAGGCGCAGCAGCTGCGCGCGCCCGAGCTGCGGGTGGCCGCTGGTGAACACCCAGCCGGGGATGGAGTTGCCGCCCGTGCGCACCCCCAGCGTCACGTGCTTGCCGTGGCGCACCGCCTGCGCCAGCGCGCGGTCGAGCGCGCTCCAGTCGTAGCGGTCGTAGCCCTCGGGCTGCAGCTGGTTCCACGACAGGCGCACGAACACGCCCTGCACGCCAGGGTCGGCCCAGGTGGTGTCGAGGATGGCGCCGGCATTGCAGGCCGGGTTGGGCTGCGGCGGGTCGTGCAGCGGGCGCGCCGGGAAGGCCGGATTCATCAGCGCCGGCGTGGGGGCGCACAGGTAGTCGGTCTTGCCGTCGGCGCGCAGCACCTGCCCCATCGTCACTTCGTTGGGCGACACGCAGGCGCTGGTGCTGGAGCTTGTGCTGGTGCGCTCGACCATGCCGCAGTCGTCGGCGCTGACCGACATCGCATAGACACCCGCCGGGTAGTTGCGCTGCGGGCCCCAGAACGCGTTGGCCTGCTGCGCCGTGGCCGGCAGCGGCGAGGGAATGATGACCGCGCGCGCCTTGCCTGTGGGCAGCGAAGACGCGGTGCACAGCTCGGCCGAGCCCAGGTCGCCCGCGGCCACCTCGATCACCGTGTCCAGCGGGCCGAGCTTTTCGAAGTACACGCTGTCGCCGGCGCGCACCGTGGCCTCCAGCGTGCGCAGGCCGCCGACGGCCAGGTTGCCGTCGGCGTCGGGCGTGAGCCGCGCGCAGCCGCCGGCCACCTCGCAGGCGAAGTCGCCCAGCGCGCCGTAGGACGTGAGCACGTTGCCATTGAACGGGCCGAGCGCGTAGACCAGGCCGTCGGCGTTGCCCACGCCCAAGTAGTTCGTCGTCGCGGGCGGCAGCGAGTAGGCGCGGTAGGTGTAGGTGGCGCCCAGGTAGCTGGTGGACTGGCTCGCGGGGCCGGCGGGGAACAGCGTGGGCAGCTGGCGCTGGGCCCAGTCGAGCAGCTGGGGGGTGGTGATGGTGGGGCCGGTGGCGGCCGCAGCACCCACCGGGCTGGCCGCCGCTGCGGTCGCCCTCGAAGGCGCCTGCGCGGCCGATGCCGGCGCGGTGTCGGAGCCTCCTCCACAGGCGCCCAGGAGCGTAGCAACGACGAGCAGGCTGGCGGCAACCGTGAGGCGCATGGCGAAACCTCGAGAGGGGCGAATGACGGTCGCGATTTTGCCTCATCGTCGTCCCGCTGATGAAGAAGGGCCGGCAGGGAAAACCACCGACCGGCGCAGGCGCGGTTTGGCTATCCTGCGGCCGCCGCGGAGATTGGCAATTCCATCCGCACGGACTCACGACCCAACGCCGGGATGAAACCCACCATCGCCCTGTTCACCGGCGACCCCGCCGGCATCGGCCCCGAGCTCGTCGGCAAGCTGCTCGCCCACCCCGGCACGCTGGAGCGAGCCGACGTCGTGCTCATCGGCCAGCGCGGCCAGGTCGATGCGCCGGGCGGCGTGCGCTGGCACCCCTGGGCCGGGCTGGATGCGCCCGCCTTCCCGCAAGCGCAGGCGGGCGCCGACAACGGCCGCTTCATGCTTCAGGGCCTGGCCGCTGGCGTGCAGCTGGCGGTTTCGGGCGCGGCCGACGCACTGTGCTTTGCCCCGCTGAACAAGGCCGCGCTGCGCGCCGGCGGCATGCACCAGGAAGACGAGTTGCGCTGGTTCGCCGAGCAACTGGGCTTTTCGGGCATCTGCGGCGAGCTCAACGTGCTGGAGAACCTGTGGACCGCGCGCGTGACCTCGCACGTGGCGCTCAGGGACGTCAGCGCCCTGCTGTCGGCGCCGAAGGTGGCCGATGCGATCGGCATGATCCATCGCGCGCTGCAGGCCGCGGGCAAGGTCACGCCGCGCATTGCCGTGTGCGGCCTCAACCCGCACAACGGCGACAACGGCAACTACGGCGACGAGGAGGCCCGCATCATCGAGCCCGGCGTGCGCCTGGCCGCCGAGCGCGGCTTCGCAGCCGACGGCCCCTACCCGGCCGACACCGCCTTCGTGCGCGCCCTGCGCAGCGAGGGCGGCTACGACGGCGTGGTGACCATGTACCACGACCAGGGCCAGATCGCGATGAAGCTGCTGGGCTTCGAGCGCGGCGTCACCGTCCACGGCGGCCTGCCCATACCGATCACCACGCCGGCGCACGGCACAGCCTATGACATCGCCGGGGCCGGGCGTGCCAACCCGGGTGCCATGGTCAACGCCTTCGACCTGGCTTGCAGGATGGGCGCGAACCGACGCGCCGGCGCCTGAAACCCCCGGCCTGTCCACGTCAGCCGCTTCATCGACCCGAGGAGTACCGCGATGCACCGCAAGACATTCAACGCCGCCCTGATCGCCGCCGCGCTGGCCTGCGCCTCGTGGGGCCCGGCCCACGCACAGGCCACGGCCTACCCTTCCAAGACCGTCAGGCTGATGGTCGGAGCCGGCCCCGGGGGCGGCACCGACATCATTGCGCGCATGCTGGCCGAGAAGTTCGCCGAAGGCCTCAAGGGCACCTTCGTCGTCGAGAACAAGCCCGGGGCCTCGAACACCATCGCCGCCGACCTCACCGCCAAGGCGCCGGCCGACGGTCACACGCTGCTGGTGGCCACCAACACCGGCCAGGCCATCGCGCCGCACCTCATCAAGCTGGCCTTCGATCCGCTCAAGGACCTGGTGCCCATCGGCCTCATCGTCACCGTGCCCAACGTGCTGGTGGTCGGCTCTCAGGTGCCCGTCAACAGCGTGGCCGAGCTGGTGCAGGCCATGAAGGCCAAGCCAGGCGACTTCAAGTACGCGTCTTCCGGCGTCGGCAGCACCCAGCACATCGCCGGTGAGGCCTTCGACGTGGCCGCAGGCACCAAGAGCCAGCACATCCCCTACAAGGGCAGCGCGCAGGCGCACCTGGACATCATCGGCGGCAGCGTGCAGGTGATGTTCGACACCACCTCGTCGGCCATGGCGCAGATCAAGGCCGGCAAGTTCAAGCCGCTGGCGGTGACCACGCCGGCGCGCTCGCCGCAGCTGCCCGACGTGCCCACTCTGGCCGAGGCCGGCGTGCGCGGGGCCGACATGAGCACCTGGTACGCGCTGTACGTGACGGCCGGCACGCCGGCCGACGTGATGGTGAAGCTGCAGGCAGAGCTCGCGCGCGTGCTCAAGCTCGCCGATGTCGATGCCAGGCTCAAGGGCCTGGGCGGCGAGCCGTCGACAATGACGCCGGCTCAGTTCACCGAGCTCAACCGGCAGGAATTCGAGCGCTTCGGCAAGCTCATCCGGGAGGCGGGGATCAAGCTGCAGTGAGCAGGTCGCAGGGGCTGCGCTTGGACACCGACACGCTCAAGGCCGACAACGCCCAGTTCCTCTGGCACCCCATGGCGCACCCGGCAGCCATGCGCAAGACGCGGCCGGACATCATCGCCCGCGGCCAGGGCTGCTGGGTCTGGGACGTCGACGGCCACAAGATGCTCGACGGCGTGGCGGGCCTGTGGAGCAGCAACCTCGGCCACAGCTGCCGCGAGGTGCGCGACGCCATCGTCGCGCAGCTCGACGAGCTGCCCTTCTTCAACACCTTCCGTGGCACCACGCACCCGCGTGCCATCGAGCTCAGCCGCGCGCTCACGGACCTGATGGCCCCCGACGGCGTGGCCGCCGTGATGTTCAGCAACGGCGGCAGCGACGCCGTGGAAGGCGCGCTCAAGCTCGCGCGGCAGTACCACAAGCTGCGCGGCGAGAAGGACCGCACCAAGTTCATCGCGCTGCGCCAGGGCTACCACGGCGTGCACTTCGGCGGCATGAGCGTCAACGGCAACACCAACTTCCGCCGCGCCTACGAGCCGCTGCTGCCCGGGTGCTTCCACATCGACAGCCCCTGGCTGTACCGCAACCCGTGGACCCGCGCCACCGGCGCCGAGGCCGAGGCCGAGACCGGCCGCCAGGCCGCCGCGGCGCTGGAGCGCGAGATCGTCTTCCAGGGTCCGGACACGGTGGCTGCCTTCATCGCCGAGCCCATCCAGGGCGCCGGTGGCGTGATCGTGCCACCGTCGAACTTCTGGCCCCTGGTGCGCGAGGTGTGCGACCGGCACGGCGTGCTGCTGATCGCCGACGAGGTCGTCACCGGCTTCGGTCGCGGCGGCGCCATGTTCGGCACCCGGCTGTGGGGCGTGAACGCCGACCTGTGGTGCCTGGCCAAAGGCATCAGCAGCGGCTACATCCCGCTGGGCGCCACCGCCATCGGCCGCAAGGTGGCCGAGGCCTTCGACACCGACCAGACCGGCGCCGGCCAGGTCACGCACGGCTACACCTACAGCGCACACCCGGTGGCCGCGGCCGCGGCCATCGCCACGCTGCGCCTGCTGCAAGCGGGTGACGTGCCTGCCCATGTGGCGCGCGTGAGCGTGCCTTTCCAGCAGCGCCTGCGTGGCCTGGTGCGGCGCCACCCCTTCATCGGCGACGTGCGCGGGCACGGCCTGATGCTGGGCGTGGAAATGGTGGCCGACCCCGCCACGCGCGCACCGCTGCCGCGCAGCAGCGACCTGCCCACGCGCGTGGCGCGCGCGGCCTACCGCCGTGGCCTGATGGTGCGGGTCTCGGGGCCCAACCTCATCCTCTCTCCGCCGCTGGTCATCAGCGAAGACGAGCTGGAGTTCCTGTGCAGCGCGCTCGAAGGCGCGTTCGACGACGCGGCCAGCGCGTCTGCATGAGGGCGCCTGTCCGCTGTCCGGCACTGACGACGACGGTCCGGCCGTGAGCGCTGCCACTGTGGATCCCTCCATCCTCATCGTCGGCACTGCAGACACCAAGAGCGACGAACTGCTGTACCTGGGCGAGCGCGTGCGCGCCGCCGGTGGCGTGCCGCGGTTCATGGACGTGGGCGTGATGGCGCCTGCGGCCTTCGTGCCGGAGTTCGGCAACGATGAAGTGGCACGCGCCGGCGGCCATGCACTGCAGGCGCTGCGCGAGTGTGGCGACGAGAACACTGCCATGAGCGCCATGGCCCGCGGCGCAGCGGCCCTCGCGCTGCAAGCCTGGAGGAACGGCCGCGTCCAAGGCGTGCTGATGCTCGGTGGCAGCATGGGCACCGACCTCGCGCTGGACGTGGCCGGCGCGTTGCCGCTGGGCGTGCCCAAGGTGGTGCTGTCGACCATCGCCCACTCGCACCTCATCCCGCCCGAGCGCATCACGCCGGACCTGACGATGATGCTGTGGGCCGGCGGCCTGTACGGGCTCAACAGCCTGTGCCGCGCGGCGCTGTCGCAGGCGGCGGGCGCAGTCGTGGGCGCCTGCCGTGTCGCCGAGCCGCCCGCATTCGAGCGTCCGCTGGTGGCCATCACCTCCTTCGGCAAGAGCTGCCTGCGCTACATGGTGGCGCTCAAGCCGGCGCTGGAGGCGCGCGGCTACGAGGTCGCCGTCTTCCACACCACGGGCATGGGCGGGCGCGCCTTCGAGAGCCTCGCAGCGCAGGGCGTGTTCGCCGCCGTCTTCGACTTCAGCCTGCAGGAGATCAGCAACCACCTGGGCGGCAGTTGCGTGACCGCGGGGCCCGACCGGCTGCGCGGGGCGGGGCGCGCCGGCGTGCCGCAGCTGGTGGCGCCCGGCGCCGTGGACATGATCGACTTTCCTGCCTGGGGGCCGCCGCCCGCCGGCTTCGAGACCCGGCCGCGCCACGACCACAACCGCCTCATCGCCTCGGCCACGCTGGACATTCCGCGCCGCAGGGCGGTGGCGGCCGTCCTGGTGGAGCGCCTGGCCCAAGCCCAGGGGCCGACCCGGTTGCTGCTGCCGATGCACGGCCTTCACGCCTGGGACCTGCCCGGGCAGCCGCTGCACGACGCCCCCGGTCTGAGCGCGTTCATCGAGGAGATCACGGCTCGATCGCACGCCCTCGGCGTGGACCTGCTGCCGGTGGATGCGCACATCAACGACGACGCGTTCGTGGCGGCGGCCCTTGCCAGCTTCGACGAGTGGGTGCGCCAGGGTCGCATCCGCGGCGCAGCCCCCGCCGCCAGCGCATGACCCACGGGCTGATCCTGGACTTCGGCGGCGTCGTCAGCCGCACGCTGTTCGAGACGCACGACCAGACCGAACGCGCGCTGGGCCTGCCGCCGGGCACCCTCACCTGGCGTGGCCCTTTCGCCCCGGACTCCGACCCCCTTTGGCAGGCCATGCAGCGCGGCGAGATCAGCGAACGGCAGTATTGGCTGCAACGCGCCGGGGAAGTCGGCGCGCTCCTGGGCGAGCACTGGAGCGCGATGCACACGCTGGTGCAGCGCGCCCGCGGCACCGAGCCCGAGCGCGTGGTGCGCCCCGAGACGCTGGCGCTGATCGACGACGCGCGCGCAGCAGGCTGCCGCCTGGCCGTGCTGTCCAACGAACTCGACCTCTTCTACGGCCCGACGCTGCGCAGCCGCCTGGCGTGCCTGCAGGCCTTCGATGCCGTCGTCGACGCCACGCACACCGGTGTGCTCAAGCCCGACCCGCGCGCCTACCGCATGGCACTGGACGCGCTGGGCCTGCCGGCGGCGCGGTGCGTGTTCGTCGACGACCAGCCCCGCAACATCGACGGCGCCAGGGCCGTGGGGCTGATGACCGTGGCGTTCGACGTGCGCGACCCGCAGGCGTCGTGCGACCACGTCCGGCAACGGCTCGGGCTGCGCGGGTTCCCCGGCCTGGCCGTGGTCTGAAGCGCCCCTCGATGCGCAGCCCGCACGCGGTGGAGCCTGGCCGGGCTCAGCGCGGCGCGATGCGCCTGTCCAGCGGCTGCGGCACGTAATCGGGCACGAAGCGGCAGGCAGCTGGCGCCGCGGCGTTGCGCTGCAGGCAGCGCTGGGCGATGCCCTGTGCGCTGGGCTTCTCACGCTGCTCCACCCAGGCCAGCAGGGCCTCGAACAGCGGCGGGTAGTGGGCATCCCCCAGGTAGCTGTGCTCGCCGGATTGCACGTAGGTCTGCACCAGCCAGCGCCCGTTGCCGGCAGCCTCCATGCGCCGGCGCAGCGTGTCGCTGCCTTCGACGAACACCGTGCTGTCGGCGATGCCGTGGGTGGTGACGACCGGCATCGCGAAGCGACCCGAATGATCGACGTCGGCGGCGAAGCGGCGGGCCGCCTGCTCGTCGGTGGCAAAGCGGGCGATGCGCTGGTTGAGCGCCGCATCGTCGGCCGAGCCGCTGTAGCGCACCCGGGCGTTGCCGAAGGGCCCGGCGCCGCCGCTGCGTCGGGCCACGTCTCGCATCGTGAAGGTGCCCCAGTTCAGGTGGCCCTGGATCGAGTTCTCCGGGATGCGGATCACGTCGACGATGGTCTTGATCTTCTGCGCCTGCTCAGGCGTGCGCTGTGCGGCCGGCTTGTTCAGGGCCAGGCACTCGTTGACGCGAGCCGCGAGATCGGCGTTGGTCATCTTCGAGTCCGCGGGCAGCCCGATGGGCAAGGGGTAGGCGGGCTCGTCGGGGCGCGGGTGGTTGTTGCACAAGTGCTGGTACAGCGCGCGCAGGTCGAGCCTGAAGTCGTAGCGCATAGGGATTTCAAACGGTCTCTGGAAGCCTGTGGGAGGCCCGACTGGCGCATGGGTGGCCGATAGATGCCGTCCTGGACGGCTTGGAACTGGCATCTGCACCGTTGTCTTGTCGTGATTCGG
>Ga0315902_10006922_pt1 | contig 15605 bp, 19 predicted proteins | sample LakEriMetagenome_9_FD_203523 | JGI IMG/M metagenome (GOLD analysis project Ga0315902, IMG submission 203523) | Freshwater fungal communities from buoy surface, Lake Erie, Ohio, United States - Buoy 12 MA117 | ecosystem: Environmental > Aquatic > Freshwater > Lake > Lake biofilm | place: USA...
TGATAATTCGTATGCTCGTTTTGGTGCTAATTCTTTTGGTTATTTTTTAAATGTAGGAAGTATAGACCCTTTTGGTTCTGTATCTTTATATAATTCAACAACTGCTGGTATTTATACAACTTCTACTGGAAATATTCATTTAAATCCATCTTCTAGTGGTAATATAGTAGTTATAAATGGTTATAATAGTAGTGCTAATTTAGCTGTTGGAAATGGAGCAACAACAGCAGATGCTAAATTACATGTTGGTTCTGGTTCAGCTTCTACTGGTAATATTTATCAAAAATATTATAGTATAATTATTAATGACCAAACACCACAATATCAAACTTTAAGTGATGTATGTGCTATATTTGAAAGTTCCGTTTGGTGTAAATCAAAATATTCTGTAAGTAGTGATGAAAGAATAAAAATAAATATTCAAGATATTAATGATGATAATGCTTTACAAAAGATATTATTAATTCAACCAAAAACTTATGAATATATAGATAAAGTTGAAAGAGGAGATAAAATTGTTTATGGTTTTATAGCTCAGCAAATAAAAGAAATTATTCCAGAAGCAATTCAAATAGAAAAATCAATAATTCCAAATATTATGAAATTTTGTAATTATGATAATGATGTGATTTCATTATTGCCAGAACAATTAAATAAGTTAAAAATTAATGATGAAATAGAAATAATAGTCAAAGATGATAATAATAAAAGATTAGTAAAAATTATTGAAATAAATGATATTGATAATACTATTAAAATAAATGAAAGTTTAAACAATAAAGAAGAATGTTTTGTATATGGTTCTAAAGTTGATGATTTTCATACATTAGATAAAAATTATATTTATACTCTCAATGTTTGTGCTACTCAAGAATTATATAAGATTATTCAACAATTACAAGAAAGAATAAGGATATTAGAAGAACGAAATAATTCCATTTAAATCTTCAATATATGTCTTAATCATCTTTTCTCTAAAATTCTCATATTTATTTATATATTTATTCATTGATATTAAATATAGTCTATTATCATAACTCAATTCTTTTTCCATCGCTAATTTATATAAGTCATTAGCTTCTTTTATTAACTCGCTACAATTAACATATTCATCTTCTTTTAAAATCTTCATTTCAAAAATTATTATCTCATATAGATATTAGATATAATAATGTCGGTAATTCCACCCAATCTTAATGAAGTATTTCGTAATCTTCAAGGTTATCGCAAATCATTAGTTCGTTTCTATCCAGATCGAACTGGCGTCATAAATGCTAATGATGTTCTTCGCTGGACATTACCTAAAGAAGTTATGCTTATGGATACATTAACACATTATTTTGAATTTACTTCAACGGCTGCCGCCACTGGAACTGGTAGTGTGCGTCAAGGAACATTCTTCCCTCGTAATAGTGCGTCTATTATAGATACTATTACTGTTTTTATTAATGGTCAAGTTTTTGAAAATATAACTAATTATAATCATCTTTTTAATTTAATTTATGATAATACTGCTGGATTTAATTATTATAATTCAGGAACACGTGCCCTAGAATGTGCTGACCCTTCTATTAGATATACAGTTGCTGATGCTTCTGGTAATGCTATAACGGCGGCAGTTCAAGGTGGGGTTTCTACATTCACTACTGATGCTACTGCCTGTGATAATAAACGACCACTACATATTACTAACTGGGTTGGTTTCTTAGGAACTTGTAATAAGGTTATTGATTTAACAAATGTTGAAGTAGTTATAGAAATTCGTTATGCCCCTTCAACTATTCTATGGAAAGGTGTAGCAGTATCAGCAGGAGAAAGTGCTTTAACTCCATCTTATACAATTGATAATTATTATATGACTATTCAAAAGATTAGTTTTGATGATGATTATTATCAACGAGCTCTAAATTCATTAAAAGATAGTGGTAATTATGTAATCACATTTAAAACATTCAGTGCTAGTCGTTCCGGTGCTGTAGATAAAACAACTAATCCTAATCTTCAATTTTCCACCACTGCTAAAAATCTTGCCAAACTTCATTTCTCATTTATTGATGGAACTTTTGATACGATTTCACAAATTCTTAACACATCTAAAGTAACATCTTTTAGCGAACATCTTGCCAATCTTAGAACTAATGTTGATGCTTTTAATCAATGTAAATATTTCCAAAAGAATGGAGTATCATTAACTGAAATTCAATGCGAAATTAATGGTATTCCTGTATATCCATTCCCACAACCTCCTCATCTCATTCACAATAATAATTATGAAGCATTTGATGAAGAAGCAGATAAAGATGCTACTAATTTCGTTGGTCTTCAGTCATTAGAAGGATGGAGTAAATACTCCTTTTTAATGAGCACATCTTTTGAACATAAAGACGCTTATAAATCAGGTATTATCTCAGGCTACCCTAACCCATCACGTAATCTTCTTAATATCAAATATTCAACTACATTCAAATCAACTGCTACTGATAAGGTTTATCTTATCTGCTGGGCTGAACGATATGTTCAAGCAATCTTTAATGGTGGTTCTGTTCAAATAGACATGTAATTAAAAAAATGATTATGATTTTATTTTTATTAGATTATGCCAGACTATAAACAATCTAAAATTTATACTATAACTTATAAAAATTATATATATATCGGTTCAACCACACTATTACTTAAATATAGATTTATTCTTCATCAAACTCAAAAAACTTGTTCTATGTATAAATATATTAATGAAAATTATGATGGAAATTGGAATAAATGGAAAATAAACTTATATGAAAATTATCCATGTAATTCAAAAAAAGAATTATCAAAAAGAGAAGGTGAAATAATACGATATTTTAAAAATGATATTATATATAATGTAATAAATAAACGAGTAGAAGGAAGAACTACTAAAGAATGGATTAATGATAATAAAGAAAAATATACTAAATATACGAAACAATATAATAATAATAGAAAAGATATACGAAAACAACGTGATAGAATAAAAATAGAATGCGAATGTGGTTGTTTAATTTGTAAAGGAGATTTAGCAAGACATAAAAAAACTAAAATACATCAAGATTTAATTGAGAAGCAAATATCCGCTATATTATTTTTTCTGGAGTGCTTTTATAAATGAATTTAATTTCTCATCTCCTTTTGTCATTGTTTTTTCATCCTTATTAATAATATTTAATATTTGAGCATCACTAATAGTTAAGTCCAAAGTCTTATTTATTACAGGTGCTTTTGGCATCTTAACTTTCTTAGGTTTAGATTTTGGTTTAACAGCATTAATAATTTCTTCTTTTAAATTATTTATATTTTGATTATTTATTAATTCTTTGATATTATTAATACTCTCTTCTAATTTATTAAATGATTGAAATTCTTCTGTCTTATTTTGGTGTTTTTTTGATTTTGATTGTCGTTGAGGAGTATTCATTACGACAGGAACAGGTTCAGGAATAACTTCTTTTACTTTCGTGCTAGTTTGGCGTTTTTTTGATTTAGGTTCAGGAATGGGTTCAGCAATGGGTTCAGGAATAGGTTCAGGAATAGCTTCAGGTTTTGATTTATTCATTAACTTCTGTTTTCTAATCTCACGACCTTTTGCTAAATTTTCTAGACGCTTCTGTGCTAATTCTGGATTAATAGTTTTTCTTTTTTCATCAGCAATCTTTTTGACCTCTTCAATAGTTATATCGTTATTTTCCATTTAATAATAATAAATAAAAAAATATTAAAATAAATAGATACGCAGATGATAAAAGAGACGCCAATAGCATCATTGCCTCAAGTTAATTTTCCAATTAAAAAGAAATTAGAACCTTCTTCTATAAATCCTGATTTGCCTTCATTATTCTTTTCAGCATTAATTGTTGGAGCGAAGAATTCTGGGAAGACTTATTCGATGACTTCATTATTAAAATTATTTGAGAATAATCCTATATATGATATTAATGGTAATGAATTAGAACAAAGGATTATATTATTTAGTCCCACCGCCAAAAATGAAACTAATATAGTTTTTAAAAATTTAAAATATCTAAATGAAGATGATATTTATTTAGAATATGATGATGAGATATTAGAAGAAATTGTTGAACAAATGAAAGCAAATGTTGATGCTGTTAATGAATATGAAAATTATATGAAGATATTAAATAAATTTGAAAAAACAAATCAAGAATTAACTGAAGAGGAATATTGGTATTTATATAATAATAATTTTATACCTATGACGCCAATAAAACATATTATTACACATATTATATTTGATGACCTCATTGGAAATAAAAATACTTTTAAAAACAATCGTGATGGTGGTTTAGTTAAATTCCTTTTGAAACATAGACATTTATATTCTAATATATATATAACCACTCAATATATAAATGCTATTCAACCTATTATTAGAAATAATATAGATATTTTTTGTATTTTCAAATATGCGAATTTAAAAGATGTTGTTAATAAATTCTATCCAGTTGTTTCTGGTGTAATGACTGAACCACAATTTATAGAATTATATAAACATTCTACGGATGCCAAATTTAACTTCTTAACTATTATTCAATCTAAAAAAGGTTTATCTATTAGAAAGAATTGGAATACGCTATTAAAAATAGAAAATTAATTTATTTTTATTTATAAATATGAATGCCAAAATATATCTAATTAAATGTAGAACTGATGATAGTAAGATATATGTCGGTTCTACTACTGAAAAACGATTAGAAAATAGACTTGCTAAACACAAATATAAAAGTAAGACACATCAACATTATAAATTATATAAAGAAATCAATAATGATTGGTCTAATTGGTATATTGAATTATATCAAGAAATACAATGTGATAATAGAAAAGAATTAATGATTAAAGAAGGAGAAGTTATAAAAGATATTGGAACATTAAATCAAACCATATCTGGAAGAACTATGAAAGAATATTATCAAGATAATTTTGATAAGATAAAGAAATATAAGCACGATTATTATATTAAAAATTATGAGAAGATAAAAAAATATAAACAAGAATATTATAAAAAAAAATATAAATATAAGATATAGAAATGAAGAGACATAATTGTCAAGTCAATTTTAATTTTACGCCAGAACAGCAGGAAAAGTTTAATATTATTTATAATGAAACTAAAAACATACATCCTCATTTAATGACTGATGATGTTTCAAAAGAAAAAATTAAAGTCATTATTGCTAATCACATTATTAATGATATTAAAAAACGAGAAAATGTTGAAATAGATATAGATAATTTAGAAATAAAAGATTAATAATATATAGAAATGTTATTTAAAGATACTAATCAAATTACAAGAAATTATTATCTAAATTTATTCTCAGCTAATGCTGATATTATCAAGAATGGTAATAATAATTTTATGTATGAATGGAATATAAGAGACCTTCGTTTAGGTAAGTATGCCGATATAGCATTAGTTCAATTAGCAAGTGTCAATGCTGATTATACAGCTGAAAGACAATATCCACCTAAAGAATTTAATACATCTACAACAGAAACAACCTCATCAGGAGAATTACAAAATATATTACCAATAACTTATTATAAACAAACTATTACATTAAATACTAATAGTATTAATTATGGATATGGAAATTATGATATATATTCATCATCTATTTTTAGCAGTCAATATGATAAAAAATTATTATTTAATAATAATCAAAATGAAGTTGGAGGACACTGGCAAGTTGATAATTATACATTAAATACAGGTGTATATAATAAATCTAATTATATTGTTAATGGATATTTTGGAGATTGGTTAATACTTAAATTACCTCAACCAATATTATTAACAAGATATAGAATATATAGATCTTTAGATACTACATTAAATAAAAGAGCACCTAGTGAATGGAAAGTTTATGGTTCTAATGATGGTATTAATTGGGAAGAAATAATAGAAGCTTCGCAAACGACAAGATTAAATGATACATCATATATAAATGGATTATATGAAAAACAATTTAATATTAAAAAAATATATATATTTATTGGTTTTGTATTTAATAAATTAATTCCAGACAATATATATAATAATGTTTTACATTTTGCAGAATTACAAATATTTGGTATAGAAATATTAAATGTTAAAGAACCTTTTATATGGTATAAATTTGATGGTTCTTCTGCTGATATGTTATTAGATAGTTCAGGTAATAATTATCATTTAACAAATAATGGTGCTACATTTGATGCTACTAATTTTAAAAAAGGTTATGGTTCTTCTGCTTATAATAATATTAGTTCTCAATTTTTAACAATACCATCAATTAATTTATATAATATTCAATCTAAAAAAGGTATTACATTTTCTCTATGGTTTCGTATGAATACTACAAATACAGGTAATTATCCTCGTATATTTGATTTTAATAATGGTCTATCTACACGATGGATTATAATATCAAGATTAGGAATACAAAATAAACTATGTTTTGATATTAATAACTCTACTAATCCAAGTGGAAATAGAATAACTACAAATGACTATATAGATGGTAATTGGCATCATATAGTATGGAGTATAAATAATGTTGGAAAATGGGACATATATATAGATGGTGTTGTAGCATCTTTTACTGCTCCTCTACCAACTAATATTAATATTGAAAATATTACATTTCCTACTAATTATTTTGGAAAATCAGGTGTTAATGGTGATGGATATTTATCAGGTAATATAGATGATTTTAGAATGTATGATTTTGTTTTAACTTCCAATCAAGCTCAACAATTATATTATGGAAGTGAATTAACTACTCAAAACAAATATATTATCAGGTCTTTAAATTGTTATGATGATGGTTATGATAGTGTAAATACTACAAGTGCTATTTTATTCGCAGATAATCAATTAAAATCTCCATCCAATCCCACATATCATAAACTTAATACTTATAATCTAAATCGTATATCATTACAAGTCTCTAATGATATAGATACAAATAAAATATACAATGGATGGAATAGTAATATTCAATTTGGAGCAATCTTTCATATACGAGATTATAAACAAGATTAATTTTATTTTTATATTATAGAAATGTCCCATAAACTAATATCCTATAATACAAATGAAGTTAAACGTTCTTATTATATTAATCTTTATTCAGCTAATGCGGAGATTAGAAAATCCCCATCAGGAACAAAAAATAGTGAATTTAGTTGGGCTATTCGTGATTTACAATTAGGTTCAATAGCTGAAATAGCTTTAATTCAAATGACGCATAATAACGGAAGTGATAATGCTACTTATTGTATTCGATGTAATAATTGCTATGCCGATGGCTTCGATGGCTACAATCAAACAAGTGCGATTTTATATTTAGGCTCAGGCTTACATAGTCCAGATACACCTACTTATCATAAGCTAATATCTAATAATTTAAACAATATAACCTTAGTATTTACAGATGATATAACCTCACCAACAGCTGTTTATGGTGGTATTAATACTAATATTAGTTTTGCTATTATTCTACATGTAATTGACTACCGAGATGATTTGCAGAATTTTTAGTTTCCATTAATTTAATATGTTTTTGAGTTCTTTTATGTTCTGGTATATTACCACGAGCAACAACACATCCACATTCACAAGTTATTTTTTCCCTTTTTTTACTACACACACTTTCTTTATTTATTTCATATCGTATTCTATTTTTTTCTAATATCTCTTCTTTATGAGTTATACGATATTCTTTTGCTTTTTCATTAATTATATCTTTAATTGTATCACGATATTTTTTTCTTTGTTCTTTTATATAATCAATATTATTATTATAATATTCCTTTTTATTTCGTATGGGTAAGTTCATATTCAAAGTAGCATTTAATTTTTCAATATAATATCTTTCTATCTTTAATGCTTCTTCAAAATCTAAACAAGGGCATTTATCAACTTCTATTACAGACCAATTATCCCAACCACCATTAGCACGAATGAACTGATATGTTTTTTTATTATAGTCTTTATTTTTTTCACTATTACATTTAGTTTTATGGTCCCATCTTCTTTTAACTAAATTACATGTATGCCCTATATATATATCAGTAATATTCAAGTCTTTACAACAAATTTTATATATAATCATCTTACTCCAATCCATGTCTTTTTTTGGCATCTTATACAATCTTATATATTTGTTTAATACTTAAATCATTTTTTCTAATAAAAATAATGATGATTAATAATAAGAATGACAGAACAAATACATAATTTATATATATCAAGCACTACTAAAAATGGTAGTGATACAAATTACAATTATAATTTATATCTATCATCTTATGGAATTCGTATAGAAGAAGAACAAGAAGCCTATTTAAATATTACAAGTTTTCAAACATTAAATTCGTTTTATAATATAAATAATAATTCAAAAACATTCACGATAAAAATTATTAATGATATGGATATGACTTTTATATATAATTTCACATTAGATACTGGTAATTATGACATTTATGAATTTGAGAAATTAGTTAATAATCTTTGTTCCCAATATTTCACTATAACATATAATAAAAATAAAAATGTTTGGAATTATAAAGCAATTGATGTTAATAATCAAGTATTTATAAAACCTAATCAATATAATTATAAATATTTTGGATTAAAACCAGATATATTCAATGAAATCTTATATCCATATTCAAATGATATTGGAACATTATCAAATCTAATTAATATGAATAATTTTGGTTTAATTGTCATTAGAGTTTTAGGATTAGTTGAGATAAATAAAGCAATTGATAATTTTAATAAAAAAATTAATAGAGGAGATACAGCTTGTATTATAAGTCGGCAAGATACATCAGTTGGAGCTCAAATTAATTGGACTTCTATTAATAATTCATTTATTAAGAAGATTAGTAATTTAGAAATTAATCAATTAACATTCCTATTCTATAATGAGTTTAATAATCTTTTAACAGATATGGATGATTGGGTTATGACCTTAAGTATAGAAATAAAAAAGAAGATATAATATAAGATGCTTAAGTTATATTATCCGTATGAGAGTGATAAACCTACTAAGAAATTCTTTATTATTACTAATGAAGGAAAACGAGTTTATTTTGGTGCTAGTGGTTATGAACATTACACCGAGGGGCATTTAGACGAACAAAGGAAATCAAGATATATAAAAAGACATTTGAAAAATGAAGACTGGAATAATCCTAATACTAGTGGCTATTGGTCTTTCAAATTCCTATGGTTATATCCTACATATAAAAAAGCATATACTGAAATACAAAAAGAAATTAAGCGGATGATATATTAACTATATCTGCCTGAAGAGCAAGCGAATTTGGCAATGTTATATTAGTTCCTTTAAATCGCTTTATTACTTTAGTTTTCAAATGTTCTGGATAATTAAAAATCAATTCCTCACATAGCATATCATATTTATTTACAATAGTATTAACTTCTTCCATATTTATCTCTTCTTCTTTTTTTGTATTTAATATACCTTCTATTTGATGGTTTAATTTAATATATTTAGTTTGAAATGTTTTAAACATACTAATTCTATCGTGAAATTTATATTGAGTAGTTATAGCAAGAATAATGGTTATAGTTCCATTTATGATAATATTCGTATATTTAATCTTCTCATTTTCAATATTACTACTATTAAGGCAAGTTAATATACTACTTCCAAGGATTGTAGGAAACAAAAAGATGTTATTAATCATATTATAAAAATTATATGATGCTTCACATAATAAAGAATTAATATAACATCTATCACGATATTCTCTTAATATTTGTCCAGTCATTTCTATTTATATTACATTTTATTTTTACAAATACAGCAAAAGACTTTATTACCTTTTGAATATTGATAATTATCATCTTCGATACATTTATAATGATATGTTGCCGAACAATAACAACAACTTACTCTTCTATGTTCAAATCCTTCTAAGCATATACAACAAGTCTCATTTTTAATATCTATAAAGAATGATTTTATCGTATAATCAGTTAATAATATATCATTCCTATATGTGCACGATATATATTTAGTTATGAATAATGACTTATTACTAATATTTTTAGCTTCTAAATAATTTTCTAATATTTCTACAAAGTTTTCATTTATTTTTTCAAAATTAATACGAAATACTACCTTCGCATATTTATCATCAAACCTCTTCTTATTCATTAAATCCTCAAATTGATTTATCGTATCATCATTAAATTCAACAAATTTATAACTATAATCTATATATATATATCCATTCTCTTTACAATATTTTATAAGAAGTTCATCCATTTTATTTAGTTAAATTGGTTTAGAAAACAAAATCATTTTTTTATATTCTTTGTAATTTATCCCTCCAATCACTATAAAAATATACTTCTATTACTCTTTCTTCTTTGTTAAATTTTATTTCTTTTAAATAATACTCATGTTCATCAAATGTTTCACAAGTAAAACTTCCATGTAGCATTAGTGAAAATATTGTAGGTTCATAATCTTCTTTAATAGAATAACTATTACAACAAATACTACTATCATTATAATCACAGAATATTACTAATCTATCATATCCTCTCATCTTTATTATAAAGTATTATTATATAATCTTAATCATTTTTTTTTACTATTAATAAAGCAATACTTTGAATACTAATATAATATTATGAATACTATTTTTTTTTTTTTTAGAAATGAGGAAATTATTTATATATATATATATAAATGATAAGAAAAGAAAGAAAAAAGTAATAAAAGTAATAGGAGAAAAAAAAAGTGGAGGGAGTGGAGGTAAAAAACATAACTTCTAAAAGTAAAAAAAAAAGAAGGGGTCTAAGAAGTTATGTTTTTTTCCTCCACTCCCTCCACTTTTTTAACTTAACAAAGTTATTCATCAATATCATCTTTAAGTTTAAGACCACAGAAATAATTACCATTATTACTTTTAATATGAGTAATTCCTCCAATATTACAAACATCAGTTTTAAATTTAGAAGTAGTCATTTTACAATCTTTATTGAGACTAATGAAATCCGCCCATAATTCACTAGATTTAATTCTATCTTTACGAATATCATTAGTAATGATATATCTTTCAGTAATGAACCCTAAAACAGGATTGCTATCAGTAATGTATTCATTACAAGCATCTAGAATTTGTTGAGGAATGATTTCTTTTCTTAATTTAGAAGAGACATTAATAAACCTATCAAGAAGAAGTCTAATATAACAATCTCTAACAGCATCAGTAGTAAGGATTTCACACATTTCTTCATTTTTAAGAGCTTGATGAATATTATTAGGGTCAGGATTATCAACAAATTGAACTGGATAATTAATATTTCTAATTCTTCTTCCAATACCTCCATCAACAGAAGAGAGACAAGGAAGATTATTACAAGCTAAATGGACTTCAAAAGTAATACTAATTTCTTCACTTTCTTTGTATAGGGTTCTGGTAGTAAATTTAGTTTTATGATTATCAACAAGTAATTTAAGAACATTAGTTTGGAGTTTATTATCAATATCATCATTAGGTTCATTAGCAATTACTAAACGAGTTCCTTTGGTTTTATATAAATCATTAGTAGCATTAGCAGAACGAGCAGGTTTAGTAAATGTTTCAGCAGATATTTGAACGAAATAAGAACCAAAGGAGGAACGAAGAATGGTAAATTTAGTAGATTTAGAATTACAACCTCTTCCAGTATGAATTACGAATTTTTGGAATAATTTTTCACCATCAATAAGGAGAGCATCCATATCCCACATATAATTTTTAACATCTTCATTAGGATAAATAGTATTATAATAATTTTCAATAACTAATTTCAAATCTTCATCAATAAATTCAGGATAATCATAACCAGTATTAATCATAATATAATCATCAGGTTTAATATTTCTAATTTCACAAGTTCTACAATCAAATACTTTATTATTAAATGCGAATAGATTGTGATTACTATCAATCATAGTTTCATAAAATTTAGAGAAATTGAAATCAATCTTCGCCATATTAGTGATACATTCAATATATCCTACATTTTGAAGTTGAAAAGCTATTTTTAAAGCACAAGCATTTTTTTTATTCAATAATTCTTTTTCCGCTTCATCAAAACATTTATTCATAAGTTCATTATATGAAAGACCTACTTGGATAAATAATTCTTTAAAGACTGATTTAAGGAGACCTTTTATAATGAAAGGTTCTTTAGATTTATTCCAAATATTATTAATATTACAATAGAACCAAGATTTTTCAGTTTCATCATAAACAATAGTATCTTTAAGGATATATTTAGTTAATTCACTAATGGAGGCATGTGTTCCATTTGAATTAATACAAACATCAATATGGGATTTATATTTATAAACCCAACTTTTAATACCAGTTTTATATTTATCAATTAAAGTATTTAATATTTGTATATCATTAATATTACAATTTTCAGGAAGATTTAATTTATTATCAAATGGTTTAATTTTAAGTGGAATATCATAACCAGTTTTATCAAGAGCATATAATCTACATTCATCAAGAAGTTCATCAGTAATGAGTTCATTAGAACGAAGTTGAAGTCCATCAAAAATGAGAGCAACTTCATAACCATCTTCATATTTAGGAATTAGACCTTTATTAAGAAAGAAATCTAAATAAGTTTCTAATAATTGGTTTTCTATAACTTGAAGTATTTTACTAATGGTTTTTCCAATAATATTTTTATCATCTTTATAAGTATCGGCAACATAATTCTTAATATCAATGTATTCATCTAAATTGATAATATGAGTTAGGAATGGTTTTAATTCAGTAGCAAGATTAGATAATATTTTAGATTTATATTTTTTACCATTAATAGTAGCAATAACCATAGTTTTAGCATTATCACGATTACATTTTTCTTCTTTCATAATTTTAGATAAATAAGCTTCTCTATTAAGAAGATATTCATTAAGAGAAGGAGAAGTAAGATTACAATTATCCATTATTTGTTTAAGAATACTAGGATGAGAATTAACTTGGTCTATATCAGTCCAAAGACCATCGCAAATAGTATGACGAATAGAATTACATAATGGTTGAATACCTAAACCTTTATTAGAATACCAACGACCAATATCATTAGAATTTTTACCCTTATTATAAGTAATCTTTAAAAGACCAAATTCAGTATCTTTCAAATGATTAGGAATAATAATATTTAATTTAATTTTTTGAGGAGTAGCAAAAGCATTATAATTTTTATCAAATTTTCTCATTTCTTTTTGTTGATTAATAATAATATCTTCATATTTAGAACGATTAATAAGGATATAATTGAGTTTTTTAATATTAACGATTTCATAAAAGACATTATCACCAACAAACATTTAACACTCTTAATTTCACATAAGATAATATTTTTAAATCATTTTTTAAGCTTTAAAATGATTTAATAGAAAAAAAAGGAATTAAACAGAAATAGGATTTGCTAGCATCTGTTGTCTTTTTTTATGATAATTTTCTAAATTTCTTTTATTTTTATTTTCACGATATTCAGGGTCAGTATTATATTTATTATTTAAATAAACAGCAACATATTTTTTTTCTTTATTATAATATTCCATATTATCCTTACGATAATTTTTCATATATTCTTTCATATATGCTTTTCTAACTTCTTTATCATTCCAATCACGCTTAATATTAGTTTCATTAATATTAGACATCTTTATTTTAACATATTATAATATTTTTAAATCTTTAAATCTCTTTTATTAGTATAAATAGCGTGTTTAGTTGTTTTAAAATTTATAAGATAATATTTATCATAAGTTGTTATAATATTATCATTACCAAATATATTTGTATTTTTATCAATTAATTCGAGAATGAAATAAATATGAGAATTAAATGTATTAATTTTATTTAAATTAAAAAACTCATAGACATTATAATCATATTTGTCTCTTCCTTTAGAATTATAAAATGAATTATCACTATCAATATAAGGAGGGTCAAAAAAGAAGATTGATTTATCATCATTTTTAAATTTATTAAATAAGACAGACCAATCATCATTAGATATATGGACATTAGGACTTCTAATAAATTCAACAAATTTCATTTGAAGTTTAGTAGGTTTTTTAAATAATTTTGTTGAGAAATGGTGTTCCATTTTTAATACTTCACCAATTCTAAATTTTGAAGTTTTTTTAAAAAACATAAATATAGTAGGGTCTATATCATTAGATTTACAATTATTATCTTTAGCAAATTTTTTAAATTCTTCTGGATCATTATATTTAATTTTATATTCATTTATTTTATCGAATATATCATTAATATCATCTGTTTTTAATAATTGATAAATATTGTATAATGGTTTAAAATTATCATTAAGATAAAAATTGAGATGTGGATGTTTTAACCAAATATTAAAACTGATTGCTGATGAGCCACAAAAAGGCTCAATTATATTTTCAATACCATCAAAATTTAAAAGTGGTTCAATATATTTAAATTCTCTTCTTTTATTACCCATATAAGAAATAGGGAAATGGGACATACTATTTTTATTAAATAAATAAAAATCTAATCTTTTTTAGCAAATGAATATTTGATATTTTCAGCTAAACTATGTCCCATTTTATTTGCTTGTTTATCCCATTCGTGTCCTGAGAGATTAAGAGTTCTTAAGTATGTGGAATACATAATACGAACTAATGAAGGATTTATTCTCATTTTATAAACCTTTTCCATGACATTAGTGAATTTATTAGAGAGAGGACAAGGATCATATAATTTACCAAATAGGAATTCCTGAGTAGTATCAATTAAATCAACAATTACATCAGGAATTGAAATGACATCTTTCTTAGAATTCTTAGTATTATAAATGTAGATATTTTTATCAAAGTAGTAATTGAAGGATTTATCAAATGTATCATCAGGAATAGACTGAGCAATCTTCGTGAGACGATAATCGTGAAGTCGGCGAGTAGGAATAAGGAGAAGTAGTAATACCAGCAATTTATTATTATTAGGTATATCAACTTCAGCAAACCTCGCAATAATGTCATCAGGATTTAATGAAATAGCAAGGACATCATCATGGATTACTCTTTTAGAACGATTAACTTCATAATCTTCCCTTTTATTTTTATTATATGGATAAAGTTTTTTAACAATGGAAGCAAATCCATGAACTCGTGTGAAAATTGAATAAATGATATTAATGTATTTATTATATGATTTAACAACATCCATTAGTGTATCATGATTAAATAAGAAATTGAATTGAGTTTTAATATTCTTAAATTTGAATGGTTTAGATTTAATACAATTAATAATATCACAATCATCAGGTAAATCAGTCTTTGTATATTGCTTATACAATCTCTTAATAGTATTAATATATATTTCAATAGTTCCATCTTTAAGAACTGATTTGTTAATTGGACTAACCTTCTTTTTAATTGGAGGTAATACAGGAATTTCAACGACTTCTTCAGGATATTCAATAAGGACTTTGACTTCTTTCTTACCTTCTCTTTTATGACGGCAATCTCTACATCTCTCAG
>Ga0315902_10006926_pt1 | contig 15600 bp, 12 predicted proteins | sample LakEriMetagenome_9_FD_203523 | JGI IMG/M metagenome (GOLD analysis project Ga0315902, IMG submission 203523) | Freshwater fungal communities from buoy surface, Lake Erie, Ohio, United States - Buoy 12 MA117 | ecosystem: Environmental > Aquatic > Freshwater > Lake > Lake biofilm | place: USA...
CCGAAGTCGCCCTCCCTGTTGTCCAAACGCCGGAACAACGGTGCGCGTTACCGGAGATTCGGGTTGGCGCCGACTTCTTCCTGACTGATCGGCATGCAGGTGCTCTTCCCCTGCAAGGTGGCATCACGGTTTTCCGCGAGCCAGCGGCGGAGATCCCACATGCGGCGTCCTTCGAGCCACAGGACGGCGCCGCGTTCCCGCTTGAGCAGCGTCCAGGCGGCATCCGCCGTCGTGGCGGTCACCGCCGGGAGGGTCGACGTGGCACGGGCCTGATTGATCAGGCTCACGGCGTTGGTCACGTCGTTCGTCCGCAGTGCGGCCTCGGCGCGCAGCAGCAGCATTTCCGCCCCACGGGCAAGCGCCACCGGATCCCCGAACGTCAGATATTTCCGCTGCCGGAAGAAGCGCGTGGCACCATCCTGACCCGTCTGGAAGGCGCCCGAGCTGGTGCGTACGGTATCGTACGGCACCCGGGCATCGCGGTCGGCGACCCACACCGTATTGAAGACCGTCACCTCACGGCGCGTGATCGTTTCCACGGCGAGGTTCAGGTTTTCGCGCGAGGTGTTGGTCGAGAACAGCGCGTTGTGTCGGAACGTGTTCGGCACCAGCGTTGCATCGGCGACCGCGTCGTTCCACTTGCCGAGCCAGGCGCGGACCGTCGCACGGCCGGCCAGGGCCGCATTGGTGAGCGCCGTGTTGTTCTGCGCCCGCGCCAAAGTCAGGGCCCGGGTGAACAGGCTGTCGGCGCGGACGAAGTGCTCGGTGCTGGCCACCTTCTGACCACCGTCGATCACGGTTTCGCAGACGTTCTCGCCGAGGAAGCGATTGGCGTAGCCGGCATAGACGTAGGCGCGCGTCACGTTCGGGTTGGTTTCGAACGCCGTGCCAAGCACCGTCTTCATGCGAACCAGGCCATTCTCGGCGACCCAGCGCGCCTGCTGCATCCGCGCCCAATCACCGTTCACGTCTTCCGGGCGAATCTGGCCGGCGGCGAATTGCTTTTCGGCCGCGTAGTTGCCCGAGTGCCGCAACTCACCCGACGACAGCGCCGCGCGCAGGAGGTAGTTGCCGATGGCATTGGAGAGATCGCCACCCATCCCGTTGACCAGCGCGGGAATGGCAGCGGGGTTGTTCAGGTCGGCATCGAGCAGTGGTCCCGGATTCGTGACCGTGAAGTCGCAGCCGGCCAGGAGCATCGTGCCGCAGATCCCTGCGGCGACCGATACGCGACGTGTGCGCATGGAGGAATTGAAGAAACGTGGCATCAGAAGCTCGTCCTCACGCTGAAGAGGAACGTGCGGTAGGGCGGGAAGTTGTAGTAGTCGCGACGCGAGAAGGTGCTGGTGCGCTGGTCCGCCACTTCCGGATCCGACCCGGTGTACTTGGTCTGACGGAAGAGATTGCGACCGGCGAACTGCACGGTCATCGGGCGGCCGCCCGGCGCGAGTCGCTTCGGCACCTCGTAGGCGACGGACAGATTGCGCAGCTTGAAGAAGTCGGCGCTTTCCACCCAGTAGCTGTAATCGCGATCTGCCGATACGGTGGAGCACTTCATCCGATCCACGGCCGGGATCGTGGCGAGGAGTGACTGATCACCTCGGGCGGCGGCATCGAGCGCCTTCTGTGCAGCGAAGCATGGCTGCCAGATGCGGAGACCGGCGTTCTGATAGCCGATGGCGTTGAGGAGGTGGCCGCCACGCTGGAACTCACCGACCGCTTCGACGGTGATGTTCTTGAAGAGCGTCAGCGTCACTGACGGATTGATGATCTTGTCCGCAAAGGTCTGTCCGATGAACTGGTTTTCCTGAATGACCGGCGCCTCGAAGGCGTTTGGGTTCATCACCTTGCGTCCCATGTACGCGGGAAGCGGCAAGCCTTCCTGTACGTAGCTGCGCGATAGCGCGTCGATCGTCAGCACGCGGCCGCCGAGGTCGACCGCTTCTCCCTGCACCTTGGTGAACTGCAGACGCGCATCGATATCCAGCCAGCTGGTCGGCGCGTAGTTCGCCGTTACGGAGGCCTCGAAGCCGGTGTTCTTGATCACGCCGACGTTTTCCGGCTGATTCGACGTGAAACCCTGCGAGGGCGGATACGACACGTTGATGATGGCGTCGGTCGTGCGCGCGTTGAACGCGGTGAACACGAGGCCGATGCGACCGTTCAGCAAGCCGGCGTCGAAGCCCATTTCCGTTTCACGGGTACGCTCGGGGCCGAGGTCCGGATTGCCGAGCTGTCCGGGGGTGAAGGCCGAGAGGCCTCCTTCCGCCGCGACCGGATTCCAGGTGCGCGTGGCGTCGAACGCGCCCGGCGCCTTCCCGGACTCGCCGATGGCACCACGGAGCTTGAACGTCTCGATCAGGCTCGTCGGCCAGAAGGATTCCTCGGAGAGGACCCACGAGCCACTGAGCTTCGGATACGTCTGCAAGCCGAAGCTCTGCCCGAAGGCGCTGTTGCCGTCGATGCGCGCGCCGGCGGTCACGAACACCCGATCGCGCCAGCCGATCATCTGCTGCGCGAACAGACCGGCGTTGATGACCCGCTGCTCATTCACATCGGAGATCTGCCGGAGCGACGCCGAGACCAGCGTCGGGACACCGGGGCCGGCAAAGTTGTCGCCCTGCAGTTCCGTGCTGTTGAGACGGCTGTCGAACAGCTGCCCACCAACGGCGGTGCTACCCGTGAACGCCGAGCCGAAGGTCTGCTTCCACGTGGTCGCGTAGTCCACCGTGATCAGCTGACGGTTCCAGAGCGTCTGGTAGTAGATACCCAGTGGCGTGCGCAGGAATCCGAACGGGTTGATCGTGCGCTGGTCGTTGTTGTTGTAGTCGATACCGACCGACAGGCGGTTCGTCACGTTCTCGATCGGCGTCCAGGTGGCGGTCCCACCGATGATGAAGTGGTCACCGGCGATGGTGTTCGACTTCGAGAAGAGCGTGTCGTTCACCGTGCAGACGACCGTCGTGTTGCTGCAGCCGCTGCCCTTGAAGTTGGAGCCGGGGCCACGGGACACGTTGAGCAGATAGCCGTCGGCGCTGTTGCCGTCGGAGATCATGGCCGTGTTGCGGCGCTGCCAGCTCGTGTTGAGGGCCAGCGTCACGTTCTTGATCGGCGAGAAGCCGAGGTTGGCGCGCATGCCGCCGGTGCGGTTCGTACCGACACGGAGGACGCCTTCTTCGTTTTCGAGGTTCCCGGAGATCGCGTAGTTGATGGTGCCGCTCGAGCCGCGCACACCCAGCGAGTAGCGACCCAGGAAGCCATTCTTGAGCCAGGAGCCGCTTTCCGGGCACGTGGCATCTTCGAACGGCGTGCCGTTGGCGTCCACCATGAGCGGACCACGGCACGTCTTCACGAACATCCGCGTCGGATCGGTCGGGGGTCCGAAATCCCCCATGCTGTTGAGGCCGGCGTTCGCGTCGAGCGTCCAGACCGCCTTGCCGTCACGTCCACGCTTGGTGAAGATCTGGATCACGCCACCCGACGCTTCGGTGCCGTAGAGCGTCGTGGCCGCCGGGCCCTTCACGACTTCGATGCGCTCGATGTCAGCCGCCGGAATGTCGTTGAGCGGCGACACTGACTGGCGCGACGACACGCCGGTGGGCGAGTTGCCGTTGAAGATGCGGATGCCGTCCACGTAGATGAGCGGACGATTGCCCTGCGTCACGGAATTCACGCCACGCAGACGGATCGTGCCGCCCGAACCCGGGCTGCCGCCATTGGCGAGAATCGTGACACCGGTGGAGCGACCCTGCAGGATCTGCTGAGTGTTCCCCGCGCCGGCCTTCTCGAAGTCCGCGCTGCTCACGGTGGTGACAGCGTTGCCGACTTCCTTGCGGCGCTCGATGCCGGTGGCCGTGACGACGACGCCGGCGAGCGAGACGCTGCTCTTGGCGAGCGAGAAATCGGCGGTCGCCGTGCCGTTCGCCGTGACGGTGACGGTACGCGACTGCTGCTGATAGCCGATGCGACGCACGATCAGCGTCGCCGAGCCCGTCGCAATGTTCGGGAGCGTGAAGCGCCCATCGTCGCCGGTGGCGCGACCGAGCTGCGTGCCGCTGATGGTGACCTGCGCCGCCGCAATCGGCTGGCCGTTTTCCGCGTCAACAACGCGACCGGTAATCGTGCCGGTGGCCTGGGCGTGCAGCGGATTCGTGGAGGGGAGGGCGAACGACAGGGGCAGCAGGAGGGCGAACCCTCCGGCCCGTCGTGCCATCCGGGAGAATCGCCGGAAGGAACGGAGCAACGCGAAATCCTCGAAAAATGGGAAGGGACGGACGTGAGGGTGCCCGAACCTTCCGAACCCTAATCAAGGATGCAGCAGGCGTCACTGGGACATGCGGCGTTCCATGAGGACGAACGGCGCCTGAGGAGCCGCCAACGGATCGGGGGGGAGCTCAGGCCGGGGGGCGCGACGGGCGGGCGCTGACGAAGGCGGCGCCGCAGAGCGACACGATGGCACCGATCACGAACGGCCAGGACAAGGAGGAGACGGTGGCAATACCACTGGCCGCCATTGGCCCGATCACGCGACCGAAGGACGCGGCGCCCTGATAGGCCCCAAGGACGCCACCGCGCTCATGGGGCGCTGCCGTCGCTGCGACGAGGCCGCTCATGCTCGGATTGAACAGCGCCGACCCAATCGCATAGATCGACAGCGTCGCCAGCAGGATCGGCAAGGAATGCGCGAAGGGAACCCCCGCCATACCGACGCCGGCCAGCACCGCGCCGGTCCGCGAGATCGACTGCGCGTCGAAGCGCAGCGTCAGCTTGCCGATGATCCCGGCCTGAATGATCACGGAAATCACACCGGTGAAGCCGTAGATCCATCCCAGCGTGCGTGGTCCCACTGCCAACCGCTCGGCGGCAAAGAGCGCGAGGGTACTCTGAAACGCGGCGACCGCCGCGACGATCATGATCGTCGCGATCAGCAATTGACGGAGCACGGGGCGCGCAAAATAGGTGCGGAGTCCTGTACGGGGCTTCCCCGCACTGTGGCGCTTCTCAGGGGGGAGCGACTCGGGGAGTCGCGCCACGGTGAGCCCGAAGGCGATGAGCGACATGATGGCCGCGCCGTGGGCCACCCGACCCAGCGCCGAGCCATCATCGGCATTCGATCCCGCCAGCAACCCACCCAAGGCCGGACCGAGAATGAACCCCATGCCGAAGGCGGAGCCCAACAGCCCGAGCGCCTTGGGACGGGTGGCGTCGGTCGTGATGTCGGTGGTGTAGGCGTAGGCCGCCGAAATGTTGCCGGCCGCGAGCCCGGCCACGACGCGCGAGAGGGCGAGCTCGAGTCCCGTGTCGCTGAAGGCCAACATCCACGAGGAGGCCGCATTGGCCAGCAACGTCAGCAAGAGGACTGGCCGACGGCCGATACGATCGGAGAGACTGCCCCAGATGGGCGCCCCCACCAGCTGCCCCGCGGAATACAAGCCGAGGAAAAAGATGACCGAGGACGGCGAGACCCCGACGCGCTCGGCATAGAACGGAAAGACCGGGATGATCATCCCGAATCCGACAAGATCGAGAAAGACGATCAGAAAGAGCGTGAACACCTGCCAAAGATGGCACGTTGGCGCCGATCCGGCACTGGAGATGCATCCACGGGCTATCCCCACCAGAGAACGCATCACCAACCTCCCTTCATGTCCCTGCCGCCCCTCCGCCCGAGCTTCGGCGACTTCGCCGGTGGTCTCGAGCATGCCGTCGCGCTCGCCACCCTGGCGTATGCGACCGCCCGCCCCACCGGATTGCGGTGGTTGGAGCCGAGCCATCCCGCGCTGATGGATTCCGGCTATCCCGTCGATCGCCGCGAACGCGATCAGCGACTGGTCCAAGTGCTCCAGATGCTGCTGAATGACGCGACCTGCTCACTGGATGATCTGCGACGCGAGGGATTCCCGGAGGAGGTGCTGCTCCTGCTGGGTGTTCCGACGGCAACGGATGAGGCGTTGACGGCACCCGTGTTGCCGTCAGCTTGACCGCACCGGGCGCGGCTGTACGTTCCGCGCCATGGCCCTGCTTGCCCTCTTTGATCGATCGCTGATCGGTCGCGCTGACGAACCGGCGCTGACATTTGAGAACGCGATCGGCGAGACGCGTGCGCTGTCCTTTGGCGATCTCGAGCGGCGCAGCAATCAGTGGGCGGCGGTGTTGCGCGCCCGCGGGGTGCAGCCGGGTGATCGGGTGGCCTTCTATCTGGTCAATCGACCCGAGATCGTCGATCTCTGGATCGCCGGCATCAAGCTCGGGGTGATCATCGTCCCGATCAATGTGCTGTATCGGGAGCGCGAGATCGCGCACATCGTACAGGATGCCGATCCCGTCGCCGTGGTGACGACGGCTGAGCATGGCGCCGTGCTGCCGGGTGGCACGTCCTGGTGGGACGTGGATCAGATGGCGGCTGAGGCAGATGCCCTGGGCGAGGTGTCACGCGATTCGGTGACGCGTGTATTACCGCCGTCGAGTGATACACCGGCCGCCCTCGTGTATACATCGGGTACCACGGGCGCCTCGAAGGGGGCGATTCTGACCCACGGCAATTTCGCGGCGAATGCGCTGGCGCTGGTGCAGGCGTGGGAATTCACGAGTGCCGATCGATATCTCGCGGTGTTGCCGCTCTTTCATGTGCACGGACTCGGCAACGGATTGCATGTGTGGTTGCTGAGCGGGTGCCACATGCATCTCGTGGAGCGGTTCGAGCACGAGAAGGCGCCCGGATGGTTTGCCACGTATCGTCCCACCGTGTTTTTCGGAGTGCCGACGATGTACGTGCGGTTGCTCGACTGGCCGGAGGCGCGCGCGCGCGAGGCGGGTGCCAGCGTGCGGTTGTTCGTGTCGGGGAGCGCGCCATTACCGGCCCCGGTACTCGAGGCATTCCGCGATCGCTTCGGTCATGTGATTCTCGAACGCTACGGCATGACGGAAACGTTGATGAATGTCAGCAATCCGCATCATGGCGAGCGGCGTGCCGGTACGGTCGGTCTTCCGCTGCCGATGACGGCGGTGCGCATTGTGGATGATGCGGGGGTTGACGTGACCGATGGTACGAGCGGCGAGCTGCTCGTGCGTGGCCCCAATGTGTGTGCGGGGTACTGGCGTCGTCCCGACGCGACGGCGGCGGCGTTCCAGGAGGGATGGTTTCGCACTGGTGATGTCGGCGTGCGCGCGCCGGATGGGTACATCACGCTCGAAGGGCGTCGCAGCGACCTGATCATTTCGGGCGGCTTCAACATCTATCCGCGCGAGATCGAAGAGTTGCTGGCGGAATTGCCGGGTGTGCGTGAAGCGGCGGTGGTTGGCGTGAAGGACGCCGTGCGCGGCGAGGTACCCGTGGCGTATCTCGTCACGGATCCGGCGCTGATCGGTCCGGATGCGTCGGCGTGGATCACCGGGATCGAAGCGGACGTCCGCCGCCAGCTCGCCTCGTTCAAGGTGCCGCGCGGATTTGTCCTCGTGGAGGCGCTCCCCCGCACGGCCTTGGGGAAGGTGCAGCGGCATCTGCTTCCCCCCTGGCGTCCCGCCTGATCATGTCGACGGCTGCGCTGTCTCTGTGTGCGCTCGGGCTCGTGGTGTTGGCGAGCCTCACGTCACGCATCAATGTCGGTGTGCTGGCCGTGGCATTCGCCGCCGTCATTGGCGTTGGCGTGGCCGGATGGAAGCCGGATCAGGTGATGGCCGTGTTTCCGTCGTCGCTGTTCCTGACGTTGACGGGTGTGACCTTGCTCTTCGGCGTGATGCAGACGAACGGCACCATGGCGGCGATCACGCAGGGCGGGGTGCGGCTTCTGGGTGGTCGTGCGGCGGCGCTGCCGTTGATGTTGTTCCTGCTCGCGTGCGGGATCTCGACGGCGGGCCCGGGTTCGATCGCGACGGCCGCCTTGTTGGCGCCGCTGGCGATGGGGTTGGCGCATCGCGCCGGCGTGCCCTTGCTGCTGGCGGCGCTGATGATCGGGAATGGCGTGAACGCGGGGAACCTCTCATCCATCAGCGCGATCGGTGTGCTGGTGAACGATCTCATGACCAAGGCCGGACTTGGTGGCCATGGCTGGAGTGTGTGGAGCGCGAACTTTGCGGCCCATGCGCTCGTCGCTGGCGTCGCGTGGCTGCTGTTCGGCGGACCCGCGCTGCTGCGCGCGCCGCGATCCGATGCGGCGATTGACCGTGTGGTGTTCACATCGACGCATTGGCTCACGATCGCGGTCACGACGGCGTGGATGGTGGCCGTGGTCGGCTTGTCGCTGCATCCGGGGCTCACCGCCTTTGCCGCGGCATCCGTGCTGATCATCACGCGACTTGGAGATGACACGGCCGTGCTGCGTCAGGTGCCGTGGTCGGTGCTGGTCATGGTGTGCGGCGTGAGTGTGCTGATCGGCGTTCTCGAGAAGACTGGCGGGATGGATCTCTTCACGACGCTGCTTTCGCGTTTCGCGACGCCGAACACGGTCAATGGCGTGATTGCGGGGGTGACCGGATTGATCTCGACGTACAGTTCGACGTCGGGGGTGGTCTATCCGGCGTTTCTCCCGGCGGTTCCCGGATTGGTCGAGAAACTCGGTGGTGGGAATGCGCTCGAGGTGGCGCTCAGCGTGAATGTCGGTGCGGCGCTCGTCGACGTCTCCCCGTTATCGACGATTGGGAGCTTGTGTATCGCCGCAGTCCCGGCCGGTGTCGATAGCAAGCCGCTCTTCCGTGCCTTGTTGATTTGGGGATTCGCCATGACGGTCGTGGCGGCACTGTTTTGTCAGCTCTTCATCGGCATCTTCGCACGGTGACGGCGTTCAGGGCGTGAGCGCGATGTCGGCGCCTGACGCGTTCCGTCACTGGCGTATCGCCAGTATCTGGTTGAGAGGGCGACAGCTGCCGGACGGCGTCCATGATCCCCAGTTCCTGCCGTTGGCGCAGCGCATTGCGGGCGGGCCGCTCCACGCGCTGTCCTCAACCGACATCCTCACGGATGGGGCCAACGCGTTTGCCCGGATGCTGCAGGCCATCAACGCGGCGCGTGATGAGGTGCTGCTCGAGACCTACATCCTGCGCGATGATCGCATCGGACAGGCGGTACAGACGGCGCTCATTGATGCGGCTGTGCGTGGCGTCCGGGTCTGTGTCTTGGCCGATGCGCTCGGCTCGTTCAGCACGCGCGAGCGCTTCTGGGATGGCTTGACCGCGGCTGGGGTGACGGTGCGCCACTTTCATCCGCTCTGGCGCAATCTGCGGGACTCCTATCGTCGTGATCATCGCAAGCTGCTGCTGATCGATCGTGCCGTGGCGTTTACCGGTGGCATGAACATCGGTGAGGAATACGGATCAAGCCTCACCCATCATCCGGATGCGTGGCGCGACAGCTTCATCGTGCTCGACGGATCGATTGTGCAGGAACTGGCGGCGGTCTTTGCCGAGGGATGGGATCGTGCCGGTGGTCCCGACCTTCCTGGTCTCGAATACGTGAGTTGGGACCGTGGCATCATCAGGCGGCGCGGGCGGGTACGTCGACGTCACAGCGTGCAGCAACCGATCGCCTCCGAAGGCGCGCTGGTGTTGGCACCGCGCCCGGGCCGTGGACAAGGCGCGATGGCGCGGACCTTGGCGCTGCTGGCAGGAGCCGCTCGCGAACGATTGTGGATCACCACGCCCTACTTTGCGCCGCCATGGCGCGCCTTGCGCATGCTCGGTGCGGCCGCTGCGCGTGGCGTTGATGTGCGGTTGCTGCTTCCAGGGCCGCGCACCGATGTGCCGATCGTGCGGCATGCGGCGCACGGCGCCTATGGCGCGCTGATGCGTCGCGGGGTGCAGATTTTCGAGTATCAGCGCGCCACGTTGCACGCCAAGACGCTGGTGGTGGATGGTCAGGTGAGCCTCATCGGCTCATCCAATCTCGACTTCCGCTCGTTGTGGTTGAACGCCGAGTGCAATGTCCTGCTCGTCAACACGGCGTGTGCCGCGCGCCTGGAAGCGATCTTTCTTCAGGACAGCGAGCACAGCGAGGCCATCACGCGGTCGACATGGCGTGAGCGCACGCGCTCACACCAGCTGCTCGACTGGAGTGCGCGGCAGCTGCGGTGGATGTGGTGATCCACACCATCGTGATCCGCATGCTGGTGATCTGCATGTTGGTGATCTGCAACACGATGTGCGGGATTCCCTGACGGTTCGGACCGGAGTCCCCGATAGAGCGAGGGAGCGCGCGGTGCGACCCTCAGACCATGTCTGTTGCTCTTCACAATTCGTCCGGCTCTCCTGCGTCCATGGCCCTCAATCGAGGGCCGGTGCTCGTCGCCAGCGATGCGACGGATGCGTCCACCGACGCGTTGTTTCATGCCGCGCGCCTGGCGTCCACGGTCCTTGGTGGGGCCGTTCAGCTCATCGGGGTATGCCATCCGATCTCCGGTGTGGCCGCCGGAATGGATGCGTTGCCGGTGCCGCCGGAATTTGATGAAGCACGGCGTGTTGCCCTACTGGGCGATCTGACCCGCAACATTCAAATCGCAGCCGCTGGGGACACCAGCTGGCCGGTCACCGTGCTGCTCGGCTCACCTGCGCACACGCTTGCCCAGGAAGCGGCACGGCGTGATGCGGTCGTGTTGGTGATGGGGATCGGGCGGCACAATCCGCTGGATCGGCTGTTCGGCACGGAAACCACGCTTGCCACGCTGCGCGAATCGCGGGTTCCGATCTTGGCGGTCAGTCCGAACTTTCCGACTGCACCCGTGCACATCGTCGTCGGACTCGACTTCGGCTTGGCCAGTATCGAAGCCGCCCGTATGGCCCTCCGTCTGCTCAACAGTGCCGGTACCCTCACGCTCGTCCATGTCCGTCCGCGCGTTGAGCCTCCCACCTCCGACTGGCAGGCATGGGATACCGACTATGGGCGGAATCTGCCGCCGCTCTTCGAGCAGGTCCGTGCACAGCTCGATGTTCCGGACGGGGTGCTGGTGGAGACCGTGACGGTCCGTGGAGATCCGGCACCCGCCCTGTTGGCGTATGTGCAGCAGGTCGGCGCCGACCTCATTGCCGTGGGGACGCAGCGGCACCACGTCATTGAGCGACTAGTCGTGGGTTCCGTTGCGACACGCGTGTTGCGGATGGCGCGCTGTACGGTGCTGGCGGTGCCCAGTCGCTCGCCGTCACCGCCACTTGGCTGAACGGCGAGCGCGAAAAACCGCCGATATCACCGTCGTGCTAGAAGACCCGCATTGTGAGATACCGACGCGGGTTTTTCTTCAGGTCAGCCACGAGCGCCCGCAGCTCGCGCACCAGTGAATCACTCTGCTGATATAGCGCCGGATCGTTCATCATCAGCCCCAGCGAGCCGTCACGGCTGTTGGCTTTGGCGAACACCGAATCGGCTCGCGCGACCACGGTGGCGACCTGCGATTCCGTACGCTCCAGACGCTCCGAGAGTTTGCGCAGATTGTTGGTAGCGGTCACGAGTTCCCGTGCCGCCTGCTGCGAATTCGTCACGATCTGCTGCAGTTCGCCACGGCTCGTAGCGGAATCCACGCGCGCCGAAAAGGCATTGAGGCGGGTCGCTGCCTGATTGATCGTCCCGAGTCCCGCGTCGACCTCCTTGCTGAGATGATCGAGGTTCTTCGACTGGACGTCGATCGTGCGCGACAGCACTGCCGACAATTTCGCGACGTTCCGAATCGACTCGCGCATTTCGCGTGCAGCCTCATCGTCGAAGGCGATCTGCACCCGATCAGCCACCTTCGCCACATCGCCCGCGAGGCGACCCGCCACGGTCGTGAGCTGCGCGATGTCCGGCATGACCGCACCGGCCAGGGTATCGCCGCCGGTGCGGGCCTCGGTGATCGCACGCCGCAGATCCCGATCGGCGGGCACCCCCGCCGCATCGGTCACCGTAGCCTGCCATTCGCCGAACAGACTCGACGCGGCAATAAGCACCACGGGATCATCCGGTAAGGTGACCTCGCGATCGAGACCGATGCGGAGCACCACCCAGCCGCTGTCGCCCAGCGCGATCCCCTCGATGCGTCCTGCGCGTACTCCGCGGATCACGACGGGATTGCCAAGGGCCACGCCACCCACCTCGCGCGAGCGCGCGGTAAGATGCCGCGTGCGTCCGCCGAGATCGGCCTGCTTCACCCAGAGTACCGTGACGATGAGTACGATCGTCACGACGATCACGGTGAGTCCCACCAGGAAATCGTTCTGTCGCTTGTTGGTCGTCATCGTAATGTCCGATTGGTCAGCCACACGAGCGCCCAGAAGGCGTCGAGTACGAGAATCATCACGGCGGAAATCACCACGGCGCGTGTCGCGCTGCGCCCCACCCCTTGTGCGCCACCCATCGTGGTCAGGCCGGCGCGGCAGCCGATGAGCGCCACGGCGGCGCCGAAGCTGGCTGATTTCACCAGACCATAGCGGACGTCAAAGTCGGTGAAGAACAGGCGGACGCCTTTCAGAAATTGCGGCGTGCTCAAGTCGAGGAGCACGAGCGAGGCGCCCCATCCGGAGAGCATGCCCACGAGCATCGCGACGCCGACCACGATCGGAAACATGATCGCGGCGGCCACAACGCGTGGCGCCACGAGAAAGCTCATCGGGTCGAAGGTGAGCGTCTCCAGGGCATCGATCTGTTCCGTGACGCGCATCGTCCCCAGCTCGGCGGCGATGTTCGCTCCCACGCGTCCAGCGAGTGCGAGGCCGGTCAACACCGGCGCCAACTCGAGTGTCACCGTTTTCTGCACAAGTGTGCCGACAAAGTACGGTGGCACGAGATCCCCCACACTGTAGCTCGCCAGCAGCGCCAGCACGATACCGGTGAAGAGTGCGATAAAGATCCCGATCGGTAACGAGTCGACGCCGAGGATGCGGGCGTGCGTCGAGAACTCCGGGATCCACGCGCGGGTATCCCGCAGACTCTGCCCGAACTCCACGACGAAGTGGGCGCCACGCCCCACGGGCTCGAGCAGGCGGCGTGTCGACCGGCCGATGTGCACCACGGTGCTGTGACCACTCACGCAGGCCATCCCCACCACAGACCAAGACCGCTGGCGATCGCCAGGACGAGGAGACCACTGGCCGCGCGCCAGCGGAAATGCGATTCGCCGATGGTGACGACCAGCGTGAGTTTGAGTGCGGTGTTTGACAGGACGCCGATCCCGATCGCGGCGGCCGCGATGCCGGCGTGCGCTGCGTCGGCGCCATAGCGTGTCATCGAGACCGTGAGCGCATCCATGTCGGTGAGCCCGAGCAGCGTGGCCGATACCAGGACCCCCGAGGTGCCGACGTCGCGTTGCACCCAGGCAATGGCGAAGAGGACCAGCTGAAAGGCCACGGCCATTTGCAGCGAGGCGAGCAGGCCGAGCGGACTTCCGCCAAGGCCGTTCGCTGACGGCGCTGCCTCCGTGGCGGGTGCCTCCGTGGTGCGTGCCTCCGCCTTACGTTTGGTCCACAGGACCGTGCCCATGACAGCGATGCCCGCGAGCAGTACCGGGAGCAAGACCGGGAGGGCGTGTTGCGCCACCCGCGGTTGCAGCATCGCCGTGATCACGAGGAGCCGCGGGATCAGCATCGTGCAGGCGGCGACGACACCCAGCGCCAAGGGGACGGCGAACGCCGGTTCGTCGCGACTGCGCCGGCTGAAGGTGAGGGCGACGGCGGTGGACGACACGAGTCCGCCAAGGAGGCCGGTCACGCCGAGGCCACGTGTTTCGCCGACCAGGCGACGGGCGATGTAGCCCGCGAAGTTGAGCGCAGAGAACATCAGCACCGCGATCCACAACGAGCGCGGCCGGAATGCCGCAAACGGACCGTAGGCGCCATCGGGAATCAGCGGCAGGATGACCAGCGCCAGCACGGCGAATTGCAGAGCGGCCCGGAGTTCATGGGCGGCCACCCGCTGCAAGGCGGCCTGCATCGCCGACTTCTCGGCCAGCAGTAGCACGGTGATGGCCCCGGCGGCGCTGGCGAGGGTGCGCTCACCCAGACCGGCGACGGTACCCAGCACGACCACGAGGACCGCGACGACTTCCGTGGTCCCATCGGTGGTGGTGCCGGGGCGGCGGACCGTGACGGCGTACGCGACCGCAGGGAGGAGGACCCCGGCGGCGAGCAGGATGGCACCGGCGACGGGATACCCATCGCGCAGGAGCCACCCGGCGAATCCCCCGATGGCCCCCAGCAGGGTGAAGGTGCGGGCGCCGGCGAAGCGGCCGTCCGAGCCGCTGGTGTGGCCTGACCACTCGCGCTCGACGCCCACGGCTAGCCCGACAAGGGCGGCGATCAGGAGGTCGGCGGCGAGCGAAAGGTCCAGCATTATGGATGAAATGGTAGTGTGACTCCCCGTTGGGTCGAGGGGGAAAACCCCCACAGCGGCGTCGAATATCCTTTCATCCGGATGGTCGGATGGTTATATTCAACAGGTGACCCTGCCTCGCCTTGCAATCCACGACCGTTTGGTTGAGTTGGCGGATGCGACCCGCTGCCGGCTCCTCGTCGCCCTCGAGCGACAGGAGCTGACGGTGGGGGAGCTGGCGACGGCCTTGCAGCTGCCGCAGAGCACCGTGAGTCGCCATCTCAAGATTCTGGCCGACCAGGCGTGGGTGGATTCGCGGGCGGAGGGCACCAGTCGATGGTACCGGCGTCATCCGTCGCTGGATCCGGAGATGGTGCAGCTGTGGGATGTGGTGCGTTCCTCGATGATTATGACGCCAGTATCGATTCAAGATGCCGCCAGAATCGACGCAGTCATGGCATCTCGGCGCACCAAGTCGCAGGCGTTCTTTGCCGAAGCGAGCGCTGACTGGGACTCGCTCCGCGCTACGATGTTCGGCCCCCGAAGCGATCTCGCGGGGACACTCGCCCTCCTAGACCCCACCGTGGTGGTCGGCGATCTGGGGTGCGGCACCGGCGCACTGAGCGCCGCGCTCGCTCCACATGCGGCGCGGGTGCACGCCGTGGATGCGTCTCCCGCGATGTTGAGTGCCGCATCCGCCCGCCTCGCCGGTTATCCGAACGTGGTCGTCCAGGAGGGATCGATCGAATCGCTCCCGTTGGCCGACGCCGCACTCGACATCGCGATCGTGATGCTGGTGTTGCACCATGTGGCCGATCCGAAGCGTGCGCTTTGCGAAGTGCGGCGTGTCCTGCGCCCCGGAGGTCGCGTGTTGATCACCGACATGCGCCCCCACGCACACGAGAGCTATCGCGAACAGATGGGCCATGTCTGGCTCGGCTTCAGCGAAGACATGGTGGCATCGTGGTGTCGTGAGGCCGGCTTCTCCACGACCCGCTACGTCGCGCTCCCCGTAGACCCCAACGCCAACGGCCCCAGCCTCTTCTCCGCCGTGGCCTTCGCCTGACCCGACTGCTGTAGCTGTACCCCGACTGTTGTAACCGTCCCTCAACCGCATTTCCCCTAACCGCCTTTTTATGACTGCAGTCATGACCGAACACGGCGTCGTCGATCTCGCCGCCGCCATCCGCCCCGCCTTCGCGGTCCACGATCTTTCGCTTGCCGAATGGGGGCGCAAGGAAATCCGCCTCGCAGAGCAGGAAATGCCCGGGCTGATGGCGCTGCGCGCCGAATACGCCGGCAAGGCGCCGCTCAAGGGCGCGAAGATCATGGGCTCG
>Ga0315902_10006929_pt1 | contig 15594 bp, 11 predicted proteins | sample LakEriMetagenome_9_FD_203523 | JGI IMG/M metagenome (GOLD analysis project Ga0315902, IMG submission 203523) | Freshwater fungal communities from buoy surface, Lake Erie, Ohio, United States - Buoy 12 MA117 | ecosystem: Environmental > Aquatic > Freshwater > Lake > Lake biofilm | place: USA...
CCCAGATGCACTTCGGCCACCGCGAAGGCGCGACAGACCGCGTGGTTCCTCATGGCCAGGCGCCCGGTGGCAAAGCCCGCCACGCCCCAGCAGGCCAACAGGCCATGCGACCACCAGCGGGATGTGACCGGGCGCCACGCGAGGCCACCGACCACCCCACCGACCACTACACCGGCCACCACCAGCCCCCACACCGACCAGTCACCGCGCAATGCCGCCGAGCCTCCCAACAGGAGGCCGGCAATCCACCAGGCGACGGTATGCACGAGCCAGGGCACACCACATGGTGGGCGCGGCCGATGGCGACTACGCCATCATTTCCCCTCGCACCGTCTCAATTCGATGCACCCGGGGTCCCGATCGAGGGACGGGCCGATCAGCCCCGACGAGCTCAGCTGGCGACGGGGAGCGGATGGCGTTCGCGAGGCACCGCGATGGGCGTGCCGGTGAAGGTCGCTCCGGTGGTCCCGGTAAGCCGGACCTCGAGGTACTCGCCTATGCGGGCTGCGTCCGCAGGCACCATCACGGTCTTGAAGTCACGGGAGCGGGCCTGAAGCAGCGCTCCATCACGCGCCACTTTCTCGACCAGCACCTCGACCCTGTCGCCAAGGCGCGCCAGGTTGTTCTCCCGCGAAATCCCACGGACGGTTGAGACCAGTCGATCGAACCGTTCGGCTACCACCTCGTCCGGGATGGTCCACTCCGGCGGCATACGTGTGGCCGGCGTGCCTTCCCGAGGTGAGAACTTGAACATGAACGCATCGTCGAACCGGACCTCCCGACAGAGCGAGAGTGTCTCCTCGAACTCCTCATCGGTTTCGCCGGGGAACCCGACAATGATATCGGTCGTCAGGGCGAGCCCGGGGATGGCGGCGCGCATGCGCGCCACGCAGTCCAGGTACTCCTCGCGCGAATAGCGACGCAGCATCCGCTTGAGCATGCTCGTGGAGCCGCTCTGCATCGGCAGATGCACATGTTCGCAGACCGTCGGGACCTCTGCCATGGCGGCCAGCACCCGATCGCTGAAGTCGTTGGGGTGCGGACTGGTGTATCGGACCCGCCGGATCCCCTCGACCGCACCAACCGCGCGGAGCAGATCGGCGAAATCGTGGGTCCCATCGTCATACGAGTTCACCGTCTGGCCCAGCAGCACCACCTCGGTGAGCCCGTCCGCCACGACCTGCTCCACCTCGCGCACCACGTCGGCCAGCTTGCGGCTTCGCTCCGGGCCTCGCGTGAAGGGCACGATGCAGTAGGTGCAGCGGTAATCGCAGCCGCGCTGGACCGGGATCCACGCCTTCACCCCTTCGAAGCGGCGGGCGACCACATCCTCGTAGTGCTCCTCGAGGTCGAAATCCGTCGCTGCAAACCGCTCCCCGCGGCGCGCGCCATCGAGCAGCGACGGCAGCGCCCGATAGGCGTCGGGGCCGACGACGACCGAGACGTGCTTCGCCTGATCCAGCAACCGGGGACCCAGGCGTTGCGCCATGCACCCCGTGACCCCCACGATGGTATCCGCCTTCATGTAGCGCCGCAGTTCTCCCAACCGGCCAATGACGCGCGTCTCGGCGTTCTCCCGGATGGCACAGGTGTTCACGAGGATGACATCTGCCCCTTCCGGTCCGTCCACGGGCTGATAGCCGTGGGCCGACAGGGTGCCGTACATGCGCTCGGAATCGGCAACATTCATCTGGCACCCATACGTCTCGATGTAGACGGTGGGCGCCTCGCTCGTTCCCTGTGAAGGCAACGTCATCAGACGCGGAGACTCGGCCATGAAGCGATCCCGTCAGGGGCGGATCTGCAGACCGAGCCCAAGGAGCCACGACCGCTCGCGGGCGTCGCCCCCCCCGAGGACCCGTGACGCCCGCTGCACCGACAGATCGATCATGGCGGCATCACGGGCCACGGGGAGTCCAACCCCGGCCGCGAAGCGCGACTCGGTCACCTGACCCGCCGTGGGACTGAACGGGAGCTGCCGGTTGGCGTAGCCGCCTCGGAAGAGGATGGGGACCCCGCGCATCGTCGGCCCGGAGAGCTCACCACCGACGTACCAGTTCGCCGCATCCCGTACCCGGACGTCGGAGGAGCCAAGCCCCCGCATGCGGGTCCAGGCCACCTGCTCAACCCCCACGGCGAACACCGTTCCCGGGATGCCGTCGAAGCGCACGGAGTGGGCCAGCTGATCGGGGACGCTGGCTCTGGTCCGCACCGTGTCACGCACCCGCGTGTCCATGCCGAAACCGGACCGATAGGAGATGGTGTAGGCCAGCCCCTTGAAGAGGCGGACTTCCCCTCCGGCCGACAGCGCCCGGCCGAAGTAGGTCACGCGCGAGGAGTCCAGGACGCCGCCGAACTTGAGCGTATCCGCGAAGCGGCGCTCTCGCGTCACGAGATTTTCACCGGTGAGCAGATGTCCCGCGGCGCCGATCTTGAGGAATCGGTTGATCTGCCAACCGACGCCGGCACGCAGCATGCCGACCGCCCCGCGGAAGTCCAGCTGATCCGTCGTGGGGACCGACGCCCCATTGATCAGTGCGGATCCCGTCGTCTTCGTGCTGTACGATCGATCGAGGAAACTCCCCGCCGTGAGACCGAAACCGACGCCTTTGCCGGCCGGCAGCAGGATGGCGAGCAACGGAATGCGCTGCGACGTGGTGCGCTCGGTGACCGTACCGAGCTGCAGCGTGCGATACTCCGGCTCCGCCTGCACCGACAACACGATCCGCTGGAGGCCCCCCAACATGGACGGATTCTGCGGCGTCACGGCATCCACGTCGGCCAGTGCACCGCCGCTCCCCGCCACGCGGGTACTGACGGACGGCACCGGATAGCCGAAGCCCATGCTGCTCAGCGAGCCCTGCGCCCGAAGTGAAGGTGCCGACAGGGCCAGGGCGAGCGTCATCGCGAGAGCCAGCGGTGCCGGAACATGCATGCGGTGGCTCACGGGATGGCGAACTCCGACCGCAGGAGGTACGTGATGCGGAGCTTCGGACGAAGCGCCGCCGGGGCCTTGCTGTTGAAGAAGCGGAGCTCGGCCGGCTGCGCCCCCTCCAGACCAATCCGGAATGCCAGCGCGCGCGGCACATTCGTCGGGAGCGTCTTCCAGGTCCGGGCGAGCGCCAGGACGTTGAGGACGCGCTGCCCACTATCGCTCGGTACCAGCAACGCGGTGTCGACCGAGGCCAGCGACGCCTCCGCGGCAAGATCCAACACCCGACGGACGTCACTCAGAACCTCCGTCGTGGTGGGGACGAGCGGGACGAGCGAGACCGTATCGTTCGCATTGCCGAAGCGGCTCCGCTGCTGCGTGAGCACCAGCTCCGCCCGGACGATGGTCGCGGAATCGGTGATCCGTGCCGGTACCCGGAAGCGCAGATAGGACCGATAGGCCGGATAGCCGCCAACCCCGAGGATGGTCGTGGGGACGTTCGGGGAGCCCACATCGGTAAGCGTGTACACCTGGTAGGACAGGTTCACGTCCGGGGGGGCATTCACGATGGACGTGTTCGTGTTCACCACCACCGGCGAATAGGTGGTATCCGTGGTGGGATCATACTGGAGCGTGGGGGCACCGGATCCCAGCTGGAAGGCGCGCACGCGCAACTGCCCGCTGCCGGAGACCATGCGGACGCCCACCCGGAGTCGGGAGCGCTCGGCTATCTTCCGCTGCAGGACGGCGCGACTGAGCGGAATGCGCAGGGAATCGCCGGTGGCATCGGGCGTCACCGTGATCGACCCTATGAGGCGCCGCGGCGTAAAGAGCCCGGCCACCACCGCGGTCACACTATCACCCGCCGTCGTGTCCACATCGAAGACCTGCACGGTGACTGGCCCTTTGCCGCGACGCCCGGTGGTGTCGAGCGGCAACTTCAGGAATACCGAGTCGACCGTGGTGACCGAATCGAGGGACCCGACCTTGTTACTCAGGAACGAGAAGGCCAGCAGGTCGAAGCGGATCACCAGACGGGTCACGAGCGTGTCCGGCCGGTTGGCCAGGAGCTGGACCGCCGAGAGTCCGAGCGTGGGATAATCGCGAAGCGACGTATCGAGGAGGACCGCATCGAAGGTGGTGTCCCGGAAGGACTCCACCTGCTGTGGGCAGAGCGCGGGGCACGCGGCCCCACCGTCGAGCTGCTCCGTACAGGCGGCAGCTGTTCCGGCGGCCGCCAGCGTGAAGACCAGCACCGCCTGGCGCCATTGGTATCGGAGCCGGCGCATCACGTGATCACCCATGAGCGAGCGAGTCGGGTGTGAAGGCCGACGGCAACAGGTCGCTCAGCGACCAGTGAGTGGAGCGGCCATCCGGAGCGAACGCCACCACGTCGAGCGCCGGCGCGAACTCCACCAGCGCCTGCCGGCAGATTCCGCATGGTGGCGTGGGCTCGGCAGCGGCCGAGGTGATCACGACACGAACGAAATGGCGCGCGCCCGCAGCCACGGCGGTACCCAGCGCGACGCGCTCGGCGCAGGTGCCGGCCGGATAGGACGCGTTCTCGACATTGCACCCGACGAAGACCTGCCCGTCCTCCGCCTCGAGGGCAGCTCCGACGGGGAAATGCGAGTAAGGAGCCCAGGCATTGGCGCGAGCCCCGTCGGCCAGCGTCCGGAGTTGGTCCAGATGCGACTCAGCCACGGAGCATTGCCGGGAGGAAGGAGGTACCGCGGCCCCGCCACGCCAGACCGAACCAGTCGGCGACGGTCGCGCCGAGATCCGAAAAGGTGGGGCGAACCCCGAGGGAAACCGGGTGCACGGACGCACCGACGGCCAGCACCGGGACACGCTCGCGTGCATGGTCCGTGGAGGGGGTCGTCGGGTCGTTGCCGTGATCGGCGGTGATGAACAGGAGATCGTCCTTGCGAAGGGCTGCCAACAGAGAGGGGAGCGCCGCGTCGAACGCCTCGAGCGCCCCCCGGAACCCCGGCACATCGTTCCGATGGCCGTATTGCTGATCGAAATCTACCAGATTCGCGAAGCAGAACCCATGTGTGGCCGATTCCAGCCACTCCCGGATGGCGGCGAGCCCCTCGGTGTTGTCGACGGTGTGCCGGGATTGGATGGCCCGCCCGGCAAACAGGTCGTCCACCTTGCCGACGCCGGCGCGGGGGATCGCGGCCGCCTCAAGGGCGTCAAGCAGGGTCTCCCCCGGGGGCTGGATGGCGTAATCCCGGCGATTGGCCGTACGACGCCAGTTGCCGGTGGCACCGACGAACGGGCGGGCAATGACCCGGGAGACCTCGTGGGGGGGGACCAACAGGGCCCGAGCTAACGCACAGGCCCGATAGAGCTCCTCGAGCGGGATCCACTCCTCGTGCGCCGCCACCTGGAAGACCGAATCGGCCGAGGTGTACAGAATCCACCCCCCGGTGGCCTGTTGCCGGTCGGCGTACTCGGTGATCACCGCCGTGCCGCTCGCGACGCAGTTGGCCAGCACCGGACGTCCGGTCGCCTGGCCAAAGGCCTCCACGACCTCGGGTGGAAACCCCTGGGGATACGTCGGAAAGGGGCGCTCCAGATGCAGGCCGGCGAGTTCCCAGTGCCCGGTCGTGGAGTCCTTCCCGGCCGATTGCGGGAGCAACACCCCGTGAGCGGCTTGGGGGGCCGTCACGGGCGGGACCCCCTCAACATGCGTGGCATTCCCGAGGCCGAGCCGCCCCAGATTGGGGAGGGTGAGACCGCCGACGGCCCGGGACAGGTTCCCCAATGTGTCGCTCCCCTGATCACCGTAGGCAACCGAGTCCGGGGCTTCGCCGCAGCCGACGCCGTCCAACACGACGATCAGGGCGCGGCGGGCGTCCGGTGACGATGGGGGCAGGGGGAAGGACATCAGGGGGCCGGAGGCAGGGGGTGACTGTCCGGCAGCGTCTCCTGATACCGGGCGGGGACCCGGAGGGTCAGCCCAACCAGCAGTTCGTACGGGGACACGCCACCGAGGGCGGCGACCGCCTCGGCCGTGAGCTCCTCGGTCCCGTCGCGCCCCAGGAGCGTGACGACGTCGCCCGGCGCACAGGGAACGTCGGTTACATCGATCATGGTCATGTCCATCGTCACGCGCCCGACGACCGGGCAGCGCCGGCCATGCAGCAGCACCTGACCGGCGTTGGAGAGGTGCCGCCGATAGCCGTCTGCGTAACCGGCGGAGAGCGTGGCGATGCGTGACGGGCGCGTGGCGGTCCAGGTGGCGCCATAGCTCACCGTCTCACCAGCCTTCACCTCGCGTACGTCGATGACGCGGACCCGGAGGTGAGCCACCTGCCGCAACCCGAGCTCCCGACTGAGGAGCCCGGCATACAGCGCGATGCCCGGCCGGGCCAGCTGGCCGGGGGACCCCTGAGTGCGGCTGGCAATGCCGGCGCTGTTGTCGCGGTGCCGAAGCACATCGGCTGGCAATACGTCATGCAGAAGCGCCAGTACGGTGTCGAATCGCTGGTCCTGCTCCTCCCGGGTCCCCGGGTGCTCGTCGGCCGAGTGGAAATGGGTGAAGATCCCCTCGGGGGGAACGGCGCGGAGCACCTCCCGCAGCGACTCCACGCCATCCCACCGGATCCCGGCACGCGCCATCCCCGTATCGATGGCGACGTGGTAGCATCCGCCGCCAAGGGCCTGCCAATGCCGGATATCCTCCGGTCGATGCAGCGCGGGACGGACATCGAGAAAGCGGGCGCGGCGCAGCTCACCCGCGAGCAGCGGCGTGAGGCAGAGGATTCGGCCAGCACACCCGGCCCGACGGAGGGTCTCCGCCTCATCGAGGGAAGCAATGCCGACGGCCCACGGTGCCTCGGGGCCCGCCGGCGAATCACCGAAGGGCACCCCAAGTGCCCGGCACACGGCCTCGGCCCCGATCCCGTAGCTGTTCGCCTTCACCATGGCCACCAGCGGTACGCGGGCATGCGCCCGCAGCACGGCCGCGTTGTGGCGCACCGCGCCCAGATCCACATCCAGCCACGCGCGCGAGGTGTCCGTCGGGAGGCCGGCAGCGCCGGCGTATATTGGCTGGGTCCCCATACCGGCAATCCTAAGCGGCCAGCCGTACACGGAGCAATTGATGGACCTCACATCGCCCGCGCCTGCGCCCGCTGTGCCTCCCGAGCCCCGCCCGCTCGACGACGCGCTCGCGCTAATGAAGGACCTCCGGGGGCGCTGTGAATGGGACCGGGAACAGACGCACAGCTCGCTGCGCCCCTACCTCATCGAGGAAGCGCATGAGGTGGACGACGCCATTGCCGGCGGCGACGACGCCACGCTGCGCGACGAGCTCGGCGACCTGTTCCTGCAGGTCCTCTTCCACGCCGTGGTGGCCGAGGAACGCGGGGCATTCACGATGCAGGACGTGGCCGGCGCGCTCATCGCGAAGATGCGCGCCCGGCACCCGCACCTGTACGGCGACGGGATCAAGCGGCCGTGGGAGTCGATGAAGGCCGCGAAGGCGGCCCGCTCCACGCTGGAGGAAGGGCTGCCAGCCGGCCTGCCGTCGCTTCATCGGGCGCACCGGCTGCAGGACCGGGCCGCCGGCGTGGGCTTCGACTGGCCCGACGCGCTGGGCCCGCTGGCCAAGGTCCGCGAGGAGGTCGACGAGGTGGCCCGCCTCATCGACCCGGACACTGGGGCCGTAGCCGACGCGGACGCGCTGGAGGCGGAACTCGGGGACCTCCTCTTTGCCGTCGTGAACCTGTGCCGCAAGACCGGCGTGCATGGGGCCCTCGCACTGGACCGGACGAACGCCAAGTTCGTCCGGCGCTACGCCGCCATGGAGCGGCTGGCCGCCGCCGACGGGAAGGCCCTGCCATCGCTCACGCTGGAGGAACAGGATCACTACTGGGACGCCGTGAAGCGGGACGAATCGCCCACCCCGCCCACCGCCTGACCCGTCTTACGGCGCGAGGCGACCCATCATGCGCGGGAACGGGATCACCTCGCGGATGTGCTCGATGCCGCAGATCCACGCGATCGTGCGCTCGAGGCCGAGCCCGAATCCGGAGTGCGTGAAAGTGCCGTAGCGGCGCAGGTCGAGATACCAGCCGTACGCATCCACCGGAAGCCCCTCGTGGGTGAGGCGGGCGAGGATCTTCTCGTAGTCGTCCTCTCGCTGCGATCCACCGATGATCTCCCCGCGTCCTTCAGGGGCCAGCAGGTCGGCGCAGCGCACCGTGCGCGGATCGGCCGGGTTCTCCTTCATGTAGAAGGCCTTGGCCTCCTTCGGGTAGTTCACCACGAAGACCGGGCGCTGATGATGGTCCACGATGAGCGCTTCGTCAGGCGCGCCGAGATCGTCGCCCCACCGGATGTCGCTCCCCTTGGACTGCGCCAGCGCGACCGCGTCCCCGTAGTCGAGGCGCACGAAGCGCTGGTTCACGCATTCAAGAGGGGCCGTGTCGCGCTCCAGCACCTTGAGCTCCTCCCCCCGCCGCTCAACCACACGCTCGACCAGATAGCGGACGAAGTCCTCCTGCAGGTCCATGTTGTCGTCCTGGTCGTACCACGCCATCTCCGGCTCGATCATCCAGAACTCGGTCAGATGGCGGCGCGTCTTGGACTTCTCCGCGCGGAAGGTGGGGCCGAAGGTGTAGATCCGCCCCAGCGCCGCGGCGAGCGCCTCGCCGTAGAGCTGCCCCGTCTGCGCGAGGTACGCCGTCCCTTCTTCGAAGTATTCGGTGCTGAACAGCCCGGCCCGCTCGCCGATGGCTGCCGTGAGGATCGGCGTGTCGCAGCGGACGAAGTCGCGGGCGTAGAAGAAATCGTGGACGGCCTGCTCGAGTTCATGGCGGACCCGCATGATCGCCACCTGCCGCTGGCTGCGCAGCCAGAAGGTCCGGTTGTCGAGCAGGAAGTCGATGCCGTGCTCCTTCGGCTGGATGGGATAGTCGAGCGGACTGGCACCAATGAGGGCGAGCGCCTTCACGCCCATCTCGAAGCCGCCGGGCGCCCGGGCATCGGCCCGCACCTCGCCGGTGAGCGCCACGCTGCACTCCTGCGTGAGCTGGCCGAAGGCCTCCCAGTCGGCCTCGGCAATTTCCGCCTTCACCACCACCGCCTGCATGACGCCCGAGCCGTCACGCACCACCGCGAAGCCCAGCTTCCCCTTGGAGCGCAGATGGGTCACCCACGCGCGGACGGTCACGGTGGCCCCGACGTGGAGGCGGAGATCGGCAATACGGGTCGTGGTGGCGTTCACGGGAGGGACGGCTGGGGGAAACGGTGCGAGGCCCTCGAGCGGACCCTGACGCACGGACGGGGAGAAATCTGCACGTGACCGAGGCGCGAAGGGACTGGGGGGCGTTGCGCCCAGACGCGCCGCCTAGCCGACCTGAAAGAGCTCGAGCGCGCGCGCATAGCCCACCGTGAGCAGCTGGCGGAGCCCGCGGTGGGCCGGGGCGGCCAGCAGGGGGTCGCGAGCCAGCAGCTGATCGGCCGCCGTCCGGGCACAGTCGTTGAGCGCCTCATCGCGCAGCATATCCGCCACGCGAAAGGCCGGCAGGCCATGCTGCGCCTTGCCGAACAGGTCGCCCATGCCACGCAGGCGCAGATCCGCGCGGGCAATCTCGAAGCCGTCGTCCGTGGCGGCGAACAGGGCCAACCGCTCGGCGGCGTCCGGCCCCACATCACCCAGCAACAGGCACCACGACTGCGCCGCCCCACGGCCCACGCGGCCACGCAACTGGTGCAACTGCGACAGCCCGAACCGCTCCGGGTGCTCAATGATCATGACCGAGGCGTTGGCGACATCGATCCCCACCTCGATCACCGTGGTAGCGACCAGGGCCTGGATGGTGCCGTCGCGGAACGCCCGCATGATGGCCTCCCGCTCGTCCGCCGGGATGCGGCCGTGCAGCAAGGCCACCTGAAAGTCGGCAAACGGCCCCGCCACCAGAGCGTCGTACATGACCGTGGCCGCCTTGAGATCGATCTTCTCGCTCGTCTCGATGAGCGGATAGACCACGTAGACCTGTCGCCCCGCCTCCAGCTGCCCACGGGCAAATTCGAAGACGCGGTCGCGCGCAGATTCCGGGCGCACGGCCGTGGTGACCGGCTGTCGGCCCGGCGGGCGCTCGTCGAGGACACTCACGTCGAGATCCCCGTAGAGCGTCAGCGCCAACGACCTCGGGATCGGCGTCGCGCTCATGAGGAGCACGTCGGGAGCCTCCCCCTTGGTGCCCAGCTGGGCGCGCTGCTCGACACCGAAGCGGTGCTGCTCGTCGATGATCACCAGGCCGAGGTTGCCGAAGGCCACTCCGGATTGGACGAGGGCATGCGTGCCGACGGCGAGCACCGGCTCCTGCGACGCCAGGCGTGTCTGGGCTTCCCGGCGCGCGGCCGCGCCCAGGCGACCGGTGACAAGGAGTGGAGCGAGCCCGAGCGGCGCCAGCAGGCGCCCGAGCGAGGTGGCATGCTGCTCCGCCAACAGTTCGGTCGGCGCCATGAAGGCCACCTGTGCGCCGTTCTCCATGGCGAGCAGCGCTGCGAAGAGCGCCACGATGGTCTTCCCTGCCCCGACGTCGCCCTGCAACAGGCGGTGCATGCGCCGGTCGCTCCCCATGTCGGCCACGATCTCGCGAATGGCCCGGACCTGCGCGCGGGTGAGCGTGTAGGGGAGCGAGTGCCGCAGTTTGGCAGTCAGATCGCGCCGATTGGCGAAGACCCGTCCGTCGCGCGATTCGCGCGCCACCTGGTTGGCGCGCCGGTGCAGCAGCTGGACGCAGAGCAGCTCCTCGAACGCCAACCGGTCGCGCCCGGCGGACGCTTCCGCGACCGTGGTTGGCCGATGCACGCGACGCAGGGCCTCGGGGAGCGGCGGTACGCCGGCCTCCGCCACCAGCGCCGCCGGCAACGGCTCCTCGACCGCCGGGAGCAGGTCATCAAGGTGCCGCTGGATGAGGCCCCGCAGGACGCGGGCCGACAGCCCTTCCGTGCCCGGATACACCGCGAGCACCCGCCCGCCCCCCACGCCCTCCTCCTCGGGGCCGAGATTCACGAACTCCCGGGGCTGCATCTGCCGCCCGTGAAAGAAGCGGACCGGTCCGGTGCACAGCAGCCAGTCCCCCTTCGCAATGGTGCGATCGAGAAACGGCTGCCCCGGCCACGCCATCTCGAGCAGACCGGACGCATCCCGGAGCACCACCTGGAAGATCCGGAGCCCCTTCCGCGTGGGGAGCACCCCCTTGGCCACGACCTGTCCCAGCACGGTGGCGTCGGCGCCGACTTCGGCATCGACGATCCGGCACACGGTCGTGGCGTCCTCATAGCGGTGCGGGATGTGGCGGAGCAGGTCGCCCGCCGTCGTGATGCCGAGGCGCGCGAGCAGGGTGGCGCGCGCCGGGCCGACCCCCTTGAGATAGGTGACCGGCGTGTCGAGCGTCAGGCGAGGCGCGGGGCGCCGGTCACTCCTCGATGAGCGCTCGCGCATAGGCCTCGGCATCGAATGGCTCGAGGTCCCCCAGCTGCTCGCCGGTGCCAACGAACTTGATGGGCACATCGAGCGCCTCGTGGACGGCCACGACGATGCCGCCCTTTGCGGTGCCATCGAGCTTCGTGACGACGATCCCGGTGACGGGCACCGCCGCCGAAAACGTCCGCGCCTGCGCGAGCGCGTTCTGGCCAATGGTCCCGTCGAGGACCAGTAGCACCTCGTGCGGGGCCCCCGGCAACCGCTTCCCGATCACGCGATGGATCTTGCGAAGCTCCGTCATCAGGTCGTCGCTCGTATGCAGCCGGCCGGCCGTGTCGATAATGATCCGGTCAACGCCACGCGTGACGCCGGCGTCGATCGCATCGAAGGCCACCGCCGCCGGATCGGAGCCCGCAGCCCCCCCAACGAACTCGACACCCGCCCGTTCGGCCCAGACGCGCAGCTGATCAATGGCGCCGGCGCGGAAGGTGTCTGCCGCCCCCAACAGCACCCGCTCTCCCGCCTGACGGAAGCGCGCGGAGAGCTTGCCGATGCACGTCGTCTTGCCGGCACCGTTCACGCCGATCACGAGGACGACCGTGGGCCCACTGGCCGCCCGCTGCAACGACGGGTCGGCGTGCCCCGACCGCAGCGCCGCCACCACGCCCTGCGCCAGCGCCTCATGGAACTGGGCGTCGGTCCTGACCTCCCCGAGTCGATGCCGGCGTTCCACCTCCGCCACGAGGGCCAGTGCGGTCGGCACGCCGAAGTCCGCCTCGATGAGGAGCGTCTCGAGCGCCTCGAGCGACCCGGCGTCGACGCCGCGGACCAGGACGCCGACGTCCAGACGCATGACGTCGGTGATGCGCTGCCAGAGGGACCGGCGGGGAGAATCCCCGGAACGGCGAAAGAGAGGCGTCATGCGACGTTCAGCGATGACCGCCGAAACGGCGGCCGATCCATTCCGCGCTCAGGAGCAGGAGCGCGAGGAGGAACGGCCACCCCGCATCGGCGAGTCGAGGGGCGTCCGATCGGGCCGATGTTGCCGCCTGGGTCAGGGCGCGCACCGCGGAGCGGGGTACCCATTCGCGGGAGGGATTGACCACCAGCAGACTGCTCCCGCCCGGTGCGTCGATGGCGTAGGTCCCGGGAGCGAGCGGTGACGACTCGGCCTCCGTGGCCCCGGCGCGGAACGTGATGGTGTCCCGGCGAACGGATCCGCCGCCCGGTGAAGGGGCCGCGGAGCCATTGGCCAGCGAGCGCAACGTGACGGCGACCAGCGAGTCGCTCCCGCCGCGTCGCCAGAGGACCGGCTCACCCGACCGGACGGCACCGGTGGCCGGTCGCGCCGCGCGCACATCCCCGCGCCCGGCTGCCAACCAGTCGAAGGTGGCGCCCCACAGGGCCGTGAAGGCGTCACCGGGCCGCCCGCCGCGACGTGCCCAGCCCGCGAAGCCCGATCCGGCCACGCGCACCTCGCGCCCGCCAGCGACCTCGCGGAGACGCACGACGGGAAACGGCGCTCCTTGCTTACCCAGCCGAGCCGTGAGGATCGAGACGAATCCGGTGGTCCCGGCCCCTTCCGGGATCACGGGAAGCACAATCGGTGGCAGCGACTCGACCGGGAAGGCGCCCAAGGCGGCCTGCAGCGGCGAAAGCGGCGGCGGATCGGCGTACCACTCGGCGGCGCGCGCCACCTGTCCTGCTCGTGCGACAGCCGCCGGCGGCGCCGGCGTCCAGAGCGCGCGAGCCGCCGGAAGCGCCGAGCGGCTCCCATCGGCCAGCCATGAGGTATCTCCGTGGACGAAGAGCACCCCGGCCCCGCGTGCCCGTTGGCGCACCTCCGCTTCGCTCACGGGCGACAGGGCGCCTTCCGTCCGCCAGACTCCCGGCGCGAGCCGCAGGTACGCCCGCGTGGGGATGTCGAGCGTGCCGCGCAGCACGGTGAGCACCTCGCGGACGTCCAGATCAGGGGCGGTCGAGACAAAGACGGCGGCCGGTCGGTCGAGGACCTCGACGACCGTCGCCAACGTGTCGTTGCGCGGCTCGATGTCGGACGCCACCTCCAGAATGGCCTCAACCCGGACCGGCTTGGCGCCCCGCGGGAGCGGCACGCGGCGGGCGAGGCGGCTGGCCACCTGGGGGCCGAGCGGCGGGAGCTCCATCGTGGCGACCGGCGTACCGTCCAATCGGAGCTGAACGGCTCCGCCATCAACGGCGATCGAACCGGCCTGCACGAATACCGTCACCTCAACGGAATCCCCAGCCGTCGCCGTGAGCGGTGCGGTGAGGTCCGCGATCGCCACGTCTGCCTTGGGCTGCGTGGGCACCGTGATCACGCGGGACCCCGGCGGGGCATCGGCCACAGCCTCCGGATCGTCGAACGCCCCATCGGTGAACAGCCAGAGCGGACGGCCCATCGCCGCCGCCTGGTCCACGGCGGGTCGGATTCTCGAGGCCTGATCCGCCGGCACCCACTGCTGGAGGGCCGCCCGGGGGACCTCGCGCAGCGAATCGCCCACCGCGGCGAGCGGCGCATCGGCGGGGACCGACGCCAGCGTATCCCGCAGCCATTGGCGCCAGCTCCAGACCCGGGCGCTGTCCTCACCAGCCGCCCGCCGCACGGACGCCGAGACATCGACGGCGAGCAGCGGGGCCAAGGGCCGGGAGCGACCGGCAGGGGCCCCGAGGATCATGGCCGTGATGAGCGCCACCGCGCCGGCCCGGCAGAGGGCCAACAGCAGGTTCACCAGGCGCGACCGGCCGGCATGATCGGCCAGCGAGGGTTGGGTACCCCGGTGGTACGCCAACCACGCCGCCGCGAGGCCCACCAGCAGGGCTACCACCCACCGGATCATCTGGCAGGCAACGTCAGAGGGAATGGAACGCGGACGGGGAAGACCACCGGCCCACGTGCGGGATGGATGTCAATCGCCAGTCTGGCGCGATGGGTCCGGCGAACCGGCCCGAGGGGCCGACGCCATGAGGCGCGAGAAGATGCGCGCCTTGAGTTCGGAGAATGCCGCCCGGTGCGCAGGCGCCAGCGGTTCGCCGGTCACGTTCCGGAAGGCAATGCGCGGATCGCGATGCCGCCCGGCCACGAGCACCTCGAAATGGAGATGCGGGGCCGTCGACAGTCCCGTGGACCCCACCTGCCCGATGGTCTGGGCAATGCGCACGGACATGCCGGCGCGCAGGCCGCGCGAAAAAGCATGCAGATGGCCGTACCGCGTGACCATGCCATTGGCATGGCGGATCTCGATGGTCTTTCCGTAGCCTCCGCGCCATCCGGCGAAGAGGACCCGCCCGTCACCCAGTGCCCGCACGGGCGTCCCCCGAGCCGCGGCATAGTCCATCCCCTGATGCCGCCGCACCGTACCGAGAATGGGGTGCCGGCGCAGCCCGAAGACACTCGAAATCCGCCGGAACGCGAGTGGCGCGCGGAGGAAGGCTGCCTGCATGGCCTTTCCTTCGCCGTCGAAATAGCCGGCACGGTTCCCCTGCATGAAGCGGAGGGTTTCCACGGGGCGCCCATCCACCGTGAGTCGCGCCGCCAGGATCTTGCCCGGGCGAACGAGCCCGGTCGCGGTGCGCTCCCGCTCCACGAGCACGCGGACCGAATCCCCCTTCTGCAGGTCGCGGCTCAGATCCACACGATACTCGAGGATATCCGCGAGGGCATAGGCCAGCTCGGGGCGCACTCGGCCCGGGAACGATTCCGCCCCCGCCGCGATCGCCTCGGTCAGCGTGGAATTGACGACACCGCCCACCAGCACGGTGTCGGTGGTCCACGCCAAGCGCTCCTCCCGTTCGGCCCACTGGCGGGGCGCCGAGCGGGTGAGCCTGACGATCCGATCGATGGCCAGTTGGAGGACGATTTCCGAGGTCCCCGAATCGGGGTCGACCCGCGTCGTGATCGTGGTCCCCGCACGAATGCGGCGCGCATCGATGGCCGCGGACGACTGCAGGGCGGCCGCTGCCTCGTCACCCGGGACGCCGGCGCGCATGAGGGCCTTGCCCAGTGGCTCACCACTGCGGACGGTATCGACCTTCGTCCGCCACCGGGAGGAAAGACGAGGCCCCGCCGCCAGAATGCTGGCTGCGGGGCGCTCGCTGATTGGACGGCCCACGGTGATCGCGGCCGCTCCGATTGCCAGACAGCCGGCGGCAACGAGGAGCGCGCGGGCGTGGGTCAATCCATCTGTCTCCG
>Ga0315902_10006930_pt1 | contig 15593 bp, 17 predicted proteins | sample LakEriMetagenome_9_FD_203523 | JGI IMG/M metagenome (GOLD analysis project Ga0315902, IMG submission 203523) | Freshwater fungal communities from buoy surface, Lake Erie, Ohio, United States - Buoy 12 MA117 | ecosystem: Environmental > Aquatic > Freshwater > Lake > Lake biofilm | place: USA...
AACGGCAATCACGACCCCACCAGCTAATGCTGCGAGCGGTGTTGATGAGGTTTTCGTCGTTTGAGCAAACCATGCCACCTTCGCCTGTCGAAATGTGGTGAGCAGGATAGAAAGAAGTTGTCCACGCATAATAGTAATCCGTTAGAAGTTTACCATCCCACTTTGTGCCCAATGAATCACAGTTATCACCAATCAAACGAATGCCATGTCGCTCACACATATCTTTGATGCGATCCATATGTGGCGGATTACCAAGAACAGGTGAAACGAAAATAGCGACGGTCTTATCAGTAATCCACTTCTCAACTTGATCAAGATCAAAGTTCAGAGTCTTCATTTCAATGTCAACAAAGACTGGAGCAAGACCATTTTGTACTAGAGGAGCAATCGTTGTTGGGAATCCAACAGGCGATACGATAACTTGATCGCCATCTTTCCAACCCAAGTGCTTCTTGAGAGCAGCAACCATAGTCAAGTTGGCTGATGAACCAGAGTTCACCATGTGACAGTGTTTCACATTAAACTTGTGACCAAATGCCCACTGGAATTTAGCAACCTGCTCACCAGAGACGAGCCATTTGCCTGTAAGGAATGCAGTGACACCAGCAATGACTTCTTTCTCGTCCCAATATGGACCAGAATAAAAGACTGTATCTCTGCCAGGAGTAAACTCTTTGCAATTGTAAGCATACTTCGGTGTGCCAACAGCGGCAACCAATTCTTCAATCATTTGCTTCACGTCACTCATAATTACCTCATTGTCAAAATTTTAAACAAATACTTACCGTAATCTGATTTACTATATTTCTCAGCAGCCCTTCGAAGTTCATGCTCAGTAATCCAAGCATTCTTATATGCAATTTCTTCTGGGCAAGCAATCATCATCCCAGTTCGCCGTTGGACTGAACCAACAAAAGTTGATGCCTCGGCAAGAGATTCAAACGTACCAGTATCAATCCAAGCAATACCACGATTCAGATATTCAACTTTAACATTGTGATCCTGCAAATACAAGTTATTGATATCAGTAATTTCGAGTTCACCTCTTGCTGAAGGAGCGATCCTCCATGCATATTCTACTACTTTATTATCGTAAAAGTAAAGCCCTGTGACAGCATAGTTACTTGGAGCAAATTTTGGTTTTTCAATAATACCTTTAATGTCACCATTCTCATCATGCTCAATGACACCAAATCTTTCTGGGTCGGCAACGTGATAAGCAAACAGTGTACAACCAACATTATTCCAAGTGGCAGCATTAAATCGGTTAATTAATTCATTGCCATAAAAAATGTTATCGCCAAGAATAAGGGTAACATCGTCCTTGCCGATCCACTTCTCAGCGATACGGAAACATTCAGCAATACCTTTAGGCTCTAACTGAGTTGCGTAGGAAATGTTTAATCCCCACTGCGAACCATTACCAACCAAATTTTCAAATGGCGCACGATCAGTTGGTGAAGTGATGATCATGATATCGCGAATGCCAGCCATCATCAATGTAGAAATTGGATAGTATACAAGCGGCTTATCATAAACAGGAAGTAACTGCTTTGATATCACTTTTGTGCATGGATATAGACGTGTGCCTAATCCTCCTGATAAAATAATTCCCTTACGCATTATAATACTCCAATGTCTTAATTAAACCGTCATTAATATTCGTTTTTGCTTGCCAACCCAAGTCGTAAGCAATTTTAGTCGCGTCCATTGAATATCTAAAATCGTGACCTTTACGATCAGGTACAAAATTAATCCAGTTCTGATACATGTGAACTGGCTTACCCATCAAATCAAGAATGAGTGTAACCATATCTAGATTACTCATCTCGACGCCGCCGCCGATATTATAACGCTCACCAGATTTAAAGTTTGCACCGATCGTGAGCAATGCTTCGCAGTGATCTTCAACAAACAACCAATCACGAATATTTTGACCTGTGCCATAGACAGGGATAGGTGTGTTGTTCTTGATGTGACGAATAACTGTCGGAATAAACTTTTCTGAGTGTTGTCGCGGACCATAGTTATTGGAACAATTGGTAACAACTGCCTCAAGCCCATGCGTATTGACATAAGCGCGAACTAGATGATCGCTGGCTGCTTTGGTTGCAGAGTACGGATTGCGAGGATCGTATGGAGTGCTTTCAGTAAACCCTGGATCATCATGACCCAAACTTCCATATACTTCGTCAGTAGAAACGTGAACTAATTTGCCGCCGTGTTTACGGATACACTTGAGGATATTGTGAGTTCCGTTAATATTTGTATCCAGGAAAACGTCGTCACCACGAATGGAGTTGTCGACGTGCGACTCAGCAGCAAAATGGAAAGTAATATGCGGTTCGTGATCATGATACAAACTCTCCAAATGTCCGAAGTTGCGAATGTCGCAACGCTTGAGTTTGAGTCGCCAATCGTTCCAATAACCGTCTAAATTGCTTTCGTTTGCCGCATATGAGTTATTGTCGATGATAATGATCTCATCTTCAGGATACTTCTTCAGATGAGAAATTACAAAATTAGAACCAATAAATCCCAAACCACCAGTCACAAATGTTGTCATAAAGCCTCAATCACAAACGTTCTAACAATATTCTCAGATATTTAGGTCCGACATCTGCGGCTGTTGTGCCGCGAAATTGAAAATTAACATTATAGTCATGTCCGTTAATTTTTGCCTTTACCTTAATATTAGCATATTTACGAACACCCTTTTCTGGATAGACATATGATTCATCAGTCAAGTTAGAAACAGAAACTTTATTTGCTTTTCCGACTTCGGCAACCATAACGTCATTATCTTTCTTCTTATGAATTAAGATGACCTCAGTTCCTACTGCTTGAGCAAGAATTGTTTCAAGATTATTTTTAACTTGGTTGTAGTTAGGTTTCTTGGTGACACAAGCAAATTGTTTACCGAATCCACCCATCTTCTGTCCACTGAATCCAAAATATGTGTTGATTGCTATTTTGGTTCTGCCTTCAGCAAAATATTTAACAATACCAGCGGATAGTGTATAGTAAGTCGCAGACATCTTCAAAGACAAATACATTAATTTGTTATCTTTCTTAAGAGTCAAGTCTGTTAATGTTTTGCCTGTAGAATTAGAAATAACAATTTTGCTGCCCGTAAACACTAACTGTCGCTTTTGATTCTTGGCGCCTTCAGACACCACTTCATATTTCGTCTTACGATTAAACTTTAACGCCTTTTCCATTTCTTTTAGAACATCAGGGTGCTTTAGTTTATTATAATCAACACCATTCAAATAGTTTTTAATATCTAACATCAACTCAGCTTCAAACTTTACGCCACCAGCACCTTTTTGAATGATAGGCTTGAAGATAATATCTCCACCACCTGGAACTTCTAACACATCTAAAGAAGAAGATTTGGCTTTCTTAAAAACTGATTTAAAAATAATCTTCTTCTTTTTAAATTGCTGCTCAACTTTTGCTTTTGTGACGTTTCTGTCTTTTGTCTTGACAATGATGTCCTTGCCCTTTTGCTCTACTATAGCACCAGGTTCAGCTGATTTTATTTCTTTTAATACAAGGCTCATTATTTTTGTAAACCTTCTTTAGGAATTTTTTCCAGGTCTTTGAGTCATGATCTCGAAACGTCTTTCTATACATAAAGATGGCTTCGCATTCTCGCCAGCCAATTTTATGGGCAGATCGTAATTTATTTATATCGAATTTTTCAGCCTGAGTTTCATATGCATGTGCGTCTAATTCATCAGGATTGCCGTAATACATAGCCTTCATTTTATTTTGTTTTGGTTTTGGATCATAAGGCTTTTGCAAAAGAAACGGTCTTTGCTTCTGTTGATGTTTATGACGATATTCATGATGAATAGCGCGAATGATCTTTACCGCCAGATTTTTGGCACCTTTCTCAGTTATAATTGCTTTCTTAGAATCTCTGGGGAAATTTAATTGAATGTAAATGTGTTCTGGGATAATGTCGGAGATACGATTGCAATAATGACCATTAACAATTACATTGTGATCGGGATAGTAATCATCATCAAATCGCTCAGAAGAAAAACAAACAATAAAAGGTTTGAATGCTTTGTTTAATTGACGAATGATTGAGGGTATATGCTTCTTCCCGATCCAATTTTCGGCTAGAGCATATACCTTTTTCTCAATCTTCTGTAGTTTCATTACACCTTCAGATTCTTAAACTTGTCAGTGCTACGTCCGCGATCAAAGACTGGCTTTGATTCGTTTTCTTTCATAATAGCATCTTGGGCTTTTTGCTCAAGATCATACAACTTCATCTTGGCGCGATCAACCCCAATGGTGAATCTCTTGTGAAGATTCGGGTCATTATAACGATTCTTCAACTGCTTCACAAGTAATTGATTCAATTGCTGCAGTTCTTCAGTACTCACCAACGCAAACATAAAGTCAGCAGTGGCTGGCAAACCAAACGATTCAGAAGTATCTTCAAGTCCAGGATCTGAGTTGCTAAAACCAGATCGAGTCGTCTGAGTAGCAGAGACAATCGGAACATTATTTTCTACTGCAAGACCACGAAGTTCTTCAGCAATCGCCTTAATGTAAGTATAACTGTTAACATTCGCACCCGCTTTGATTCGAGCAGACGCACAGATATTTAGATAATCAATGAAGATAATATCTGGACGGAAGTTCTTCTTCAATGCAAGATCATTAATCAATGCGCGGAAGTGAGCAGGATTGGCAGAGGCAGTTGGATATTCTTTAATAATCAACTTGCCCTTGACTCTTTCTTTCAGTTTACCCATGCGTTTCTCATACATGTCTTTCGGCATGTTCATGAGATCTTCAAGAGTTACGTTGAGAAGATTCGCATCAATACGTTCAGCGATCTTCTCTTCAGCCATTTCTAGAGTAATATAGAGGACATTATAGTTTTGGACCAAGCAACTAGCAGCCACATGGCACATGAAAAGAGACTTACCGACGCCAGTACCTGCAAGAGCAATGTTAAGGGTCTTTTGCGGCAATCCACCTTTAGTGATCTTGTTGAAGTATTCAAGATCGAAGGGGATTCGTTTCTCGATGCGATGATAGAAATCATACCGATCAGCGTAATTATCCAAAAAGTCGTGACCAATATGAGGATCGAAACTAACCCCCAAAGCATCAGACAAAAGAGTAGGAATGCTTCCTTTACCCCTCGCTTCATCTTTGCCATCAAGAATCTGAATTGAGTCCATGATAGCATTATAGATTGCTTTTTCTTGGCAAAACTTTTCTGTAGTGTCAAGAAGCCATTCGAGTTTTTGTTCTGATTTGTCACTTGATACTTCCTTGAGTAGGTCAAGAGACTTATTTAACTCAACTTCAGTGAGTTTCGTAGACTCTTTGAGAGAAATTTCAAGAGCCGCAATCGGAGGGAGACTATTATACTTTAGGATGAACTCCTTTATTTGCTCGAAGAGTTTTCTTTCGTGGCTTTCGGTCAGATATTCTTTCTTCAGGAACGGCAGCGCCTTCCTCATGAATGTCTCGTTCCGAATCAGATTCGACAAGATCAAGTTCTCTGTTTTCATTCGGTTCCTTCATTACATTTTCAAGAGCACTCGTAAGTATATTACGCATTACGTTAGAAGTAAAGCGCGCAAAACTTTTAGACTTTACATCACAATTATTCAGATTAGAGATGATGTCATAGTCAAACGTCAATTGACCATCATCCCCAACCTTCACGTTATTAAACTCGACAATAACACCATCATATTTCTTAAGATACTTGATCGCGAATGATCCAGGATCACCATTCAAATCTAAGAAAAATGTATAGTGCTTGTCGAGTTTAATAAACTTTCGAGCATACCAAAATTCAAGTTTAGCAAGTAAATTTAACAAATTACTCATCATCTACCTCAGCAACTGTATCAATATTACCTGCTACCGCCGAACTAAATTGATAGTTTTTGCGAATCCACTCTTTGAATGATTCATCAGCAAGAATACTATCCCAGAATTCTGGACATTCAGTATCAGCCAAACGCCACTTCTTGCTATCAACTTCGCCAGTAGCAGTATTGACCTTTGCGTACCAGCCAACGTTTGGTTTAGTTGCATGACCAGACTCAAGAGCCATCTCAAGTAAACCACTGTACTTGCTAATGCCACCATCAAATCGAACAGTCACAGGGATCTTGGCTTTCTCTCGAACATAACGCGACTTCTCTACGTTGATGATGAAGTTATAGCCAATCAAATCCTGACCGTCTTTTTCCTGTTGACGACCAAGGATGTAGATGTTATCAGCCGAGTAATAGGAACCTGTTCCGCCACCGACAATATCCTTGGGAAACATACCGATTTCCTTATAGGTATGATTTACTACAACCATCGGAATATCCTTTAGGGTGAGGTGTGGTGTCACCATACGGAACAGGGATTTAATTTGCTTTGCGCGACTCATATCAGCAACTGACTTTTGATCAAGGGCATCCTCAACTTCTTTCTTAGAAGCCAAGTTACCGATTGAGTCAATGACGATCATGACGCGCTCGCCACGTTCGATCTGAGTCAACTGCTGCATAATATCAAACTTCAATTGCTCAACGTCTGTGATCGGAGTGTGAACAACACGATCAGTGTCAATGCCAAATGAAGTAAAATAGTTTTGCGGAGTGCCGAATTCTGAGTCATAGAAAAGAATAACTGACTCAGGATACTTGTCTTGATATGCTTTAGCCATCAAGAGGCTGAACGCAGTCTTGAAGTGTTTACTCGGACCAGCCCACATGGTGAGCCCAGGAGTGAAACCGCCATCAAGATCCCCAGAGAACGCAACGTTTACAACTGGAATCTTGGTCTGAATCATATCCTTTGCAGCGAAGAACTTCGATTTCGCAAGAATAGCAGTATCTTTAATTGTTGTATTTTTCTTTAACTTTTCGAGTAGACTCATGGTTTTCACCTATTGATTGTAAAATTAACGGCAGTTATCACATTATTATAATATATTTCTATCAGTTTAGCAACTCTATGTCTTATGATTCATCAAATCTATAAGAATTGCTTCCGTCGGGTTTGCTTCCTTGTATTGTCTGTTATCTTCTTTAATAATTTCATCAAAAAATTTCGACGTAGTTTTCATTTTAGTGACGCAAAAGTAATTTTGGATTTCATAGTTTGGTTTCCCATTAAGAATGTTAGTATCAAACAAATGAGTGTCACCATAGTAGACTTTATAGTTCTCAGGTATCGAATAATAACTTTGCTTATGCATGAACATACAAGTACCAGATCTGTAATGAAATCTAATGCTCTGCGTTATGTTCTTTTGCTCCCACTCAGCAAAATAAACTTGGTCTTCGGATACAAAGATACTGTCACTCGAGAAAGTAAATATACCGTTTTCTGGAGTCATGAGCAAACTGAGTGGCTCAAGAACATCAATATCAAACAAAACGTCATCGCTATACAGACAAATGCTATCGCAACTTGCTTCTATGACTGCCAAGTTCCATGCTGGATTTACATAAACGTTTTCTTTTTGTGGTAAATATTTTAATTTTTTTAGATTAAATATTTCTTTATCAGTTGCTGTCGTATCGTTATCAACAACAATAATCTCACCAACCAATGGATGTGAATCGAGTTGAGGAAGCATTTTTTTGTAATGCTCACCTTTCCATAAAGTTGGCATTATAATACTAATCATGAGAAGAACGCATCAATAGAATCCACCTTTTCGCTATGCCAATCAATAGACGATAAGATGATATCAAGTGGTTCAAGAAATGACTTTTCAAACTGAAGATCATGATCAATATATTGTTCCGCGCCAAGTTGTTTCGGAATACCAGATAAGAAAGCAAGAGTATTGTTATTGAAAATGTTTGGTTGCTTCAAGTAAATAAACTTGATCTTTTCGCCTTCTTGGATTAATTGGTATCGCTTCGTGAGATTCTTTGCTCTCAAGAAATGATTATAAACCAATGCGCCTTTAACATGAATGGGTGTACCTTTCTTAAAGATATTTGCGGCATCACCATATTCAGCCAACCCATTTACAGATCTTGGGAACGCAATATCCTCAACAGGCAATGTTCTAAACTCATGCCGAAACTTCTCAATAAACTTATGGAGATCATCTTGAGTTTGTGTCATGATGATATCAATGGCTTCTTTAATCTTTTTACGGCAAGCGGATGGCGTCGATGACTTAACAGCCTCAAGACCCATAATCTTGAGTTTGGGTTTAGCATACGCAACACCTTCGCTGTTATGAACGTTTAAAATATATCGCTTCTTGGCAGTCCAGATTGCTTTGTCAGCAAGAGACTCACGCTTCATTTCCATGCGCTGTTGAAACGCATTGACATATTCTTTTAGTTCTTCATAAGAAGAATCAATGAACGGCTGGATTTTGTCATCGCAAACCTTGTCCATAAACTTGATAACTTTCTTTGTGTCAGAAGTATCAGGATAAAGTTTTTTAACCAGCGGACCCATGTTCAAATAGATCGAGTCAGTATCCGAAGCGATGACATAATCCTCATCTTTGGTTTTGAGAATATTGTTCATATACTCATTGATCTTCTTCTCAATCCAACGAATAGACAACTGACCTGCTGTCGTGATACCTTCGGCGATACGAATATCAAAGAAGCGGAAGTATTGATTACCCAGCGCACCGTAAGCAGAGTTTAGAGTAACTTTCTTTGCCAACTGAAGATTGTTGTATCGTGCAACTTGGTTCTCGAGATACTGAACTTGATTCTTATCTTCAAGAACAGTTTCGATTTTCTTCTTTGCTTCCAGCGCCAACTTCTTATAGCGTGTACGATCTTTGTACATGCTATCCATAATTTCAGGCAATACACCCTGACCTCTATTCATATGAAATAACTGACCATTTGGTGTTACAGTAGCACCAAGATCTTTTAGAATATCAGTATCAACTTTCTGATAAAGCAAGTTATCAACATTAACATCGCAATTCTGAATAAACCCACGCATATTGTCGTTATACTTCGCTGGCTCAATCAGAGTCTCCATCGAAATATTATACTGCATGATCAAGTGCGGATACAGACTGTTCAAGTCGAATGATGCAACCCACTCATGCATGCCAAGAATCGGATCCTTAACATACGCACCTTCATAAGCAGTTTTTTTATCCCCTTTTGACATTTGTGGGATAACAATCTTTTTCTTTAGCAAGTAATTATAAACGATCGCATCCCACATTCTCACTTGCGTGAACACATCATCGTAGTTTACTTTGTTATCATACGCAAGAGTCAAAGCCAACTCAATTAACTTCATCTTGTCTTCGAGTTTCTCGACAAGTTCAACGTCTTTGATGTTATACTCAATGAACTTTTGATAGTCGTGCTTGTAGAGTTGGTGTAGTGTTTCGAATTCAGAATAGTCTAACTTCTTCTCACCCAACTCAACGTGAGCAATATTGTCTAGTCTGTACGACTCTTGTTGTGAATAAGTAAATTTGCGATAGAGTTGGATGTAATCAAGAATCGCAATCCCAGGCATTTCATATACCTGAGTTTTGCGATTCATAATATAGGCTTCGCGTTCGTTGATGCGATTCCAAGGAGATAACTTTTTGGCTTCTTCTTCACCAAGAAGTTTCTTTATGCGATTTACGAGATAGGGAATATCGAAGGTTTCAATATTCCACCCAGAGACTACATCTGGATGCCATCTTGTCCATAGGTCGAGGAAGCGTCGTATGAGATCGGACTCATCTCTGCACTTTGCATAGTGCACGTCGTCACGATGCTTGACGTAATCGCCACAACCAAACACAAAATAATTACCTTTAACTTTGATAGAGATTGCGGTGATTGATTCGTTTGCATCTCTTGGTTCTGGAAATCCATTTTCGGATCCAACTTCGATATCAAGATAGGCAATAAGTATTTTACTGACATCCCAAAGAATATCATCAGGATACTCATCAGCAATATAAGCATACTCATAGCGATTATTCCCAAAAACAGGAAAATTGTCGACACTTTCGTACCTCTTTAGAAAGTCACGGCACTCAGGAATGGTGCCAGGATTAATTGGGTTTACATACTCTCCACCAAGAGTTGTGAACTCAGATTTCTGTTGTGATGGTAAGTAGAAGGTGGGTTGGTATTCAATCTTGCGACGAACACGTTTGTCACTTTCTACGCCTCGGAAAAGAATAAACTTTCCCGAGACGCAGATATTAGTATAGAAGTCGGACATATTATCCCAAAATTAAATCCTTGGGAGGAACAACAATTCCTGCCCCGAAGATTTGATTATACCCGTTTTTCACTTCATCAGCAACTTCTGCTTGACAAATGATCTTATCTCTTGCAACTGTAAACGGACCATTGCTTGCTTGCATCCAAGGCATAAAGCCAAGAACTGGACCTTCTTGTCTACGCTGCATCACACAAGCAACAGGATTCTTGAACGAAACATTATTCTCGCTCTCCAATGTAATTTCGACTACTAATTCCTCGCCACTTACGAGTTTGAGTGCTTTGATTTCCGACATCTTGTTTCTTCCTTTTGTAATTGTCAAATAAACCTTTTTCTCTTAGACTTTGTGGATTTCCGTTTCTATGGAAAACATCATGCGCCAATGTCCAAGTATCTTTACCAACTTTAAGATACCACCCACCAAACTCTTTGATTTCTATCTCTTTAGAGACCAATAAATCATTTAGTTCTTTGAGTGAATGCATTATTCAGTCTCAGATGCATCACGATTCTCAGTTGTGTGACGCTTCATTTTATACCCAACATGATTAGCGTGAGCAGCAATCATGGCGCGACGAAGATCGCCACGAGCATGTTGATCTCCAGTCCAATCATATACTTGACCCATTGTAAGCATGCGCTTGGTTGCGCGTGGCAGTTTAGCATTAAAAAAATCACTACGATTAGCCATTTAACAATTCCTCACATTTCTTAATAAAACGTTCATTCTGTCCTGGATGAAAACTTTGATACATATGCCAGAACATTTCATTTCCTTCTGTACCAAACGTTGTACCGATACCATACTTTGGCATGCCATCAGCAAGATCCCAATATGGTGGTGCATCTTTTGGTTCCCAATCCATACGAATTGGTGGCGCATCATAACGCAATGGCATTAAGATCTCAACTGGAATGTTACCTTCTCTGGCTTTAAATGTCAACTCTTCAGCAACATCGCCGCGATAGTTCGGCAAGAATGAGGGTCGACCAAGTCTGTTATATGTGTCGAGAGAAACCGTAACGTTATGCGGAGCAGCAAATACATTTTGATTGTTTTGAATATGATTGCTGCGTTGAGCAGAACCAATCACCTTACCAGCATATGCTTGCTCGAAGAAATAATCTAGAGCATTATCAGTTAATGGCAACGCATCAACATCAAGAAACATAACCGCATCATGTCCCTTCGTTGCCAACATCTCCATCAACTTATCCATTGTATATCCTGGCGGAGCCTCGCTCAAAACAGGATAGTGCATAATATTGGATTTGTTATATTTCTTAACAACTGTTTGCTGCAACTCAACCATCTTGGCGTTAATATTGCGCATAAAAATTGTGGCTATACAAGGATTACTCATTATTTTCTCCAATAGTATCTGAGATGGTAAACCATCTAGACTTTATATCTGTTTCATCATCAGGTAGTAAAAACGCATATGGCTTTTGGCAAACAGCAATGTAGTATCCGTTCCACCAATCTTTATCATAAGATTTTTGTCCATTCGCTTCAGTTATAGTTGAGAATATTTCCCACTCTTTAACAACGTTTACAAATGATGCACCGAAGCCTTCTCGTGTACCTTCTCTGACGATAGGATCATTCCAATCATCAACAATATAGATAAATGTATCAGCCATACAATTTAAATAGTATGTAATTGCTTTACAATGATCTTCCCTAGAATGTCCTGCGTCAAAAAGATATGTATCAATATCTCTGATCTCAAATTTATCTGGTGGCAACAGATCGAAACAATCTCCCTGAATACAAGTAAAGTTATTGATATTATTGCGTTTACAATTTTCTAAAAAGTGTAAAAACAATCCATTCTTTACTTGTATGCCGTGGTAGGAAACATCAACCTTCATGTCCATTTCCCAACTATCACTGGCTGAGAAAGAATCAATTACAGTTGAGGATGCTGGCTTATTGCCATACATAGCACTTACAAAAGTTGAGCCTGTGAATGTTCCAACTTCTAGATATCTCGTATCTTCTTTAAGAAGTTCATTCAGAAGGATTCGAATTTTTCGACCAGACAATCCAGCCAAGCCAGAAAACTGTTGTTCTGTTAGTTTGGTTTGATTGTCATTTGCTGCCTTGAGAGCAGACTCAACTCTATCAATTAATGTTGTTACTTGATCCACGCTGCTTTACCATGAATTTCAAAAACTTTATCACCAAAAACACTTTTCGCGGCATCTTTAATAGGTTGATGGTGCCAATCATCAATTAAGATATATCCACCTGGTCTTAGAACATTAGCATAACGAATAAAATCAACTTGGACATATTCAAAGTCATGAGCAGCATCAATGTAAACTAAATCTGCTTGGACATTCCAATTAATTAACGACAACGCACCGTTTCCTGAATCAATAGGAAATGGTGTGATGACTTTAGTTAATTTGTTATGCACAATATTGGAAAGGAACTGATCGTAAATCAAAGGTCGACCATGTTTTTTATTCTCTGCATTAAATGTTGAGAGCATTGTATAGTGTTCCACAGAACCCAAAAAAGTATCAACGCAAACAACTTCAAGTTCGTCATTAGATACGCCTTGCGCCAGAGCCAATGCTGCCATATTAACAGCAGATGCACCTTTCCAAGTACCTACTTCAATGATGGTTTTCGGTTTAATGTTTTCAATAATTTCAACAAAGCAGTTATCTGTACTCGCCCAGCCCTGAAGATCTTCTTCTAGAAGATTTAAACCAGCAAAAATGTCAACTCCTTCACCGTGAATCTTATCACTGATAGTTTTAGCCATTCATCACCTTTTGTTTTTCGCATACTGCAATATATAGACCATTGTGCCAGGTTAGTCCAGGCGTATGGGTCTCTCGTTGCGGCTTACCGATTTCCCATTCTTTGTGAATCTTGAGATTTAATTTACTAATTGCTGATCTCGTGCCTTCTTTCGCTGGGATGTGAACCCAATCGTCAACAATGAAAATAAACACATCTGCCAAGTTATCATAATAGTAGGTCAAAGCCATTTCTTGTTCTAGAGCGTTATGTCCGCCATCATAGAAATAAAAATTAATGTCTTTGATGTCATTTTTTTGCTGAGTAGTCAATTTAAACGAATCATTACGAATTAACGTGAAGTCGTTAATCTTGTTATCCTTACAATTTTTAAGGAAGCAATTTATGATGTCATCACCATACATCGGTCCACCGAAATGATCTATCGCAGTTGCTGATATGTACTTATTTTTGTACAAAGCAGAAACGAATGTCGATCCGCGATGAATGCCAATCTCGAGATATCTAGTTTCTTCGTCTACTAATTCGTTCAGAAGAATTCTTACTTCTGCGGTAGACATACCATTGAGATTAAACACGGATTGATCAAGTTTAGTTCGAAGTCTGGTTATTTCTTTGTTTAACCAACGCTCTTGATCTAAACCATAGTCAATAGCACGCTCAACCTTTGTGATATATTTGCTTACGAGTTCTTCCATGGAAGCACACCATTATGACGTTGTAGCATCGCCTCATTCCCGCGAAGGAAGAAATCTGCTTGCACTGAAAGTCCAGTATTGCCCACACGATATTTTACCGTATAGTCTCTAGTACAGTCAAACTTTAATTTATTGTTAGGATGCATCAAAACAGCAGCAATCGCTCGATCAATTTCCATCTGCCCAGGTTCGCGAAACTTGCGATACCAAACAGGTGTAATTGAGACTGCGTGTTCTTTCTTGACGAAATAACAATTAACATCTACAAAGAAGTCTTGAGGATGAAGAATACTTGCCCACATACCCAACGATTCGCAATCATCTAAACACAGAACATTACCATCTTTGTCGATGATCTTGCGTAAAGAGTATGCCCAGTCTAGATTCTTTTCTTGGACTAATTTAACCAAACTCTCAATGTGGTTTGGTTCTAGGATATTGTCATCATCTAACCAGAGATGATAATCGCCATCTGCGAAATAAGTAGCAGCACCGTAGACGCGATGACCGTTATAACGATTAGTACCTGTAGGATAGGGTAATACGCAAACATGTTCATTCACTCCATTTGGAAATTCAGCAGCAAGTAAAATTTCGTCTGCAGTTTCCCATCGTTGTTTACCATCAACAACTACAATATGTTCAATATTTGAATACGTTTGCGCTCTTACTGATGCAATACATTCAGCAAGGTATGGGTTGCCCGTCGTGGGCGTTATGATTGATACTTTCACAAAGTTATTTTAATGCTGCTTGGTTTTGTAGAACGGAGGTTGTATCATGAGACTGTTCTAGAACAGTAAAGTTTCCGAGTTCTGGAGCAGGACCATTGCTCAAGACATAATCATGTTGAGCCTTCGTTTTAAATGCCATCATATGTTGACCTAATACAACATAATGCTCGTAAGCACGAGAAGCAAAGAAGTCTAATACCTTTGCCTTTTCTTCCTTGTACCAATCAAGATCCCACAACTCAAACACAACAGGTGGGAAATTATTGTTAACAAGAGTTTCAGCCATACCATTTAGAACCTTTAGTTCCATACCTGGAGTTGAAACTTTGATGAGTTTGATATTAGCAAAACGGAAACTGTCTAATGTTCTAAATTCATAGACATCGGATTTCTCATATGGAACCATGCCTCTTAATTGATTGATTCTCTGATCAAATGAGTATGAACCATGATTACCAGAGGAATATACGTCTAGCATTGGAGCATCTAGCAATCCTTCTGCATCGCTCAACGCATAGGAATATGCGCGCACATTATCCAAATAATTCAAAAGAATATTAGCAGACAATTGAGCATTGATTACTGGTAGGGGTTCAAATGCGGTGTATGTGTAGCCATGGTGTTTGAGTGCCAATGGCAGGGTGAAGGAACCAAACCCTGCACCAATATCAATTACTCTGCCATTATGACCTTTTGCTAAAATCTTTTCGCAAAGGTCAAGGCAAGGAGCATTCCAGATTCCATGTCTACGAATCTCATCAGAAATAACTTCTGATTGTTCGAATAACATGTACTTGATATCATCTGGTGTGGTGTAAATTCTGAGTTCTGGTAGCATGATAAGTTCCTTTAATATTTAAAATATTTAGTCCCAAAGATTCTCATAGTATTTGCCAAACAAACGAAAGGCATTTTTCTTGCGAGCATAGTATGCTTTTTGTTTTTCCATATCATAAACTGGCTCAACAAGAGTTATCATCTCGCTCCAATCTTGACCTTCCTTCTTGACCCACTTGTGTTTGCCTTTCTTGATGCAGAAATCTGGTTCGCGATCGTGAGCAAGTTCACCAAATGCCCAAATCATCTCTTTCATGACCCAGTCCCAACGCTTGAAGTGATTGGAGTCAGTATCCCATTCGTTCTTCTTTGGTTTTGCGTTGG
>Ga0315902_10006932_pt1 | contig 15592 bp, 27 predicted proteins | sample LakEriMetagenome_9_FD_203523 | JGI IMG/M metagenome (GOLD analysis project Ga0315902, IMG submission 203523) | Freshwater fungal communities from buoy surface, Lake Erie, Ohio, United States - Buoy 12 MA117 | ecosystem: Environmental > Aquatic > Freshwater > Lake > Lake biofilm | place: USA...
TAGCGTAGCTTCAAACTTAATTGTATTTCCAGCTGAGTCTTTAATTGGATATTCATCACTGCCAACTACACAAGACTCTATTAATGATCTTTTAAAGAATCCTTGACTGTCTCTAGTGAAGCAAGCGCCATATTCCATCTGATAAATACCAGCATGTACGGTAGCTTTTGATCTTGCTACTTGGTCAGCATCCATAAAGCCTGCTGGTAAAAGTTCATACGGCATTCTTATTATAGAGTATTGACGCCAATCAAATGTCTCTGGGGGCTTATCGCCGCCAAATACATCTGTCAATTTAGCAATATTTCCGCGACTCTTGATAATGGCTTTCCACTTTTTCCAGTATGTTGCAAAGTGATTGAAGTCATAATATGCTGTGCCAGATAGTATAATTTGATTATCTTTGATTTCTGGGTTGTCTTCTTCAGTTTCTAACTCTATGCCTAGTTCAGCAGCTTTTTTCTTAGCTGACATTCTTTTAACATTCTGAACTGGATCTGCACTTACGGCAGCGAAACCGGCGACAACATTTTCAAAGATATCTCTAGGAATAGAGGCAAATTCGTCAGCAATAATATCATTTGCTCTTTGGCCTCTAATCTTCTGTCCGTCGCCAAGAGGCAAGCAAGTTATGACGCTCTCATTGATTCTCATAGTGCAGCGATCAACATCTCTGGTTGGACCACTATTACTATCACACATATCTCTTAACATTGGGGCGTTACGCCATATAGTTTCCATATATTCAAATAACACTTTTGACTGTCTAAATGCGGCACCAACAATAACAATTTTCCTTTTTGGTAATAGCATCCCGCGAATGATAGAATATAGTGCTAATTGAAATGATTTTCCAAGACCTCGACTGCCCACAAGCATAGGGAACTTTCTAACCCATAATTCATTGATAATTAAGGATTGTGATGGTAACAGTTGAATGTTGAGTATTTGATGACATAAAAATGATAAATACTCTGGTCTACTCATCAGCCAAGAAAGCTTCAAATGAAAGTCATCATCAGAAGAATTAAGTATAGACATTGGATTAAAGATGTCAGTATCAATAACATCTAATCCAAGCCAAGCCTCATCGATTACTTTAAGCTTGTCTTTACTCATTCTGTAAAGTGCCAATTACGCAATATAGAGTCAGCAAAACCATAGTAAACTGCTTCTTCTGCATTTAAATACCAATCTCCAGACTTTAGCTTGCGAATTAAATATTGTTTTACTTGTTTAACACTAGGTTTTTTACCAAATTTCTCATAAAAGAACTTTCCTTCTACACATCTAGTAGCATATACATTAAACATAGTGTCGGCAGTTTTTCGTTCATAATCAGCTTGATTCATTGCACTTAGATAATCAGTATTTATATCTGATGACCCATAATGACTCATAAAATGGGCGTTTGGAGTCATATAACGATAATCAGCAGCCTGCATAAAAATACTACTCATGGACTCAGCTTGCCCATATATAATAATAGTTACATATGATCTACACATCTGTATAGCATCATATATTGCCATACCATCAGTCCATTCGCCGCCAATACTATGACAATGAATAGTGATATTGGCATTGCTTCTCATGTCTAATGCTCTTAAGTTCTTAATAAAAGTATTGGACATTTTATATTCTACACCGGGATTTTGATTATCTTCAGCATGGTAATGATTGTGAAGAAATATTTCCCTAGTGGCAATATTAGCTCCATAGTCATGAAAATCTTTCAATAGTTCTGGTTCCATTATTTTTTCCTCCCTATTGTGTACATTTCATTTACTCTTTTTAGGATACTACTAACTGCGAGAAAAGCATTATATTTATTGCCACAAAAAAGAATATGAACATTATTGTATAATTGAAACTCAAAAAGACATTTTAGCATGTACTTGCCAGTTATTTTTAATGATGCTTTATTTTTAACTGGTATTCTAGTTTCTTCTGGAAATTTTATCAAATCTTCTAGCGAAAACTCTAGTACTATAAATTTGTGTGGAAACGATTCCATTCTTTCTATTTCTGCTAAGAATGCATGTTTCTTTTGACCCAAGTTTATTGCCAGTTCTTCTACGCAACCTTTGCGTTCTATACAGATTTTATCTTCCATCCCTTTTATGGAATAGTCCCCAGTATCTAATTTTTCTTCTATCATGCCAGCACAAGTATTGAACGCGCTAAAGAAATAGCCGTCTTGCTCTCTTGTGTCTTTGATTACAGTGAATGGGGGAGCTACTTTATAAGTCATTAATTATTATCCTAAACATATTTTCGTATTGATGTTCATATCCCTTAATAGAGTCGTGGCACTTTCTGCATAAAGTAATTCCATTAGAAGTTTCATATCTCAATGCGCTGGCTCTAGACCACTTTTTAATATGGTGTACTTGAAGTTGCGTTTTCTTTCCGCATCCCGGCATCATGCACTTTCTTTTATCTCTTTTAAGAACAGATTTTCTAAATTGCTCATATGCTGGATCGTCATAATTTCTTTTCATAGTTGATATATTTTATCTATTCTAGATCTTCTGCGTATGTCTCTACATACTATTCGCATTTCTATAGAAGTATTTTGTTTCATGATTATATTAATTAAATCATTTAGTGCTTCAAAACACGCTTCGTCTGGATCCTTGGCTGTAATAAAAATAGTTGGAAATGGGCTATTATAAGATTTAAGAAATAGGTGTTTTATTTTAATGAAGACATTCGATATGTCTAGCATTATTCTGTAGTTTCTCATTTAACTTTTCATCTATCATGAGTTTAATAAGACCATTTAGATCATATTTTGGATTCCATCCCAGTTTATTTCTTGCTTTAGTAGATCTGCCACGTAGGTAATCTACTTCCGCAGGTCTATAGAATTTTTGATCTATGCCAACTAAATTATCCCATTCTATATTAAAATACCCAAAAGACACATCAAGTAAATCTTTTATGGAATATGTATTCTCTGTACAGATTACATAATCATCTGGTTCATCTTGCTGCAACATCATCCACATTGCTTCGACATAATCGCCAGCATAACCCCAATCTCTATAGGCATCTAAATTACCTAACATTAATTTAGGAAACTTTTTATCATATAATCCAAAGATTTCTATGTCGGAGTAGCATAGGTGTTTTATGTCAAAACTGTTATACTCTAGCCAATTAATAAAACTAACTACCCAATTCACTACTTTTTTGGTGACAAAATTGTCGCCTCTGCGTGGCCCCTCATGATTAAACAATATTCCACAATTTCCATGAATGCCATATGCTTCACGGTATAGTCTAACGGCGTAGTGAGATGCCGCTTTAGCTATGGCGTATGGAGACTGAGGCAAAAATCTAGTATTTTCGTCTTGGTATTTAATACCATTGGCGTCAATGTCATATGATTTTCCAAACATTTCGCTAGAAGAAGCTTGATAAAATCTTGAACCAAGCATTTCAAGATCAACCATACTTTGTAATATATTAAGACAGCCTTTACCGGTTATATCCCAAGTTAGGGATGGCTGCGTGAATGATGTGCCTACGTGCGATTGAGCCGCTAGATTATAGATTTCATCTACATCTTCGTTATTTCTAAATATATTGATGACACTGCTTGTATCTGTTATATCACCCTCTTCCAATTTGAATCTAGGATGATTTAATATATGTTTTATTCTTTGTGTATTATCTGTGCTTGCTCTTCTGCTAACCCCAATTACTTCGTAGTCTTTCTCTAATAATAGATCAGCTAAGTGGCTACCGTCTTGTCCTGTTATTCCAAATATTATTGATTTCATATTAGTCCTTTAAAAAAATAAGTTGGAGTATTGGCTATAATGACCCCAGTATGGATCTTCGCTAAATGTATCTTTGCTATATATTACATAATGAGAAGTAAAATGTCTTCCATGATTTACATGAATGCTTGGATTTTTACATTTCCAAAAATTTATTTTAACATGTGGTTCAACAAGTCCAGAATTTAACAATATAGCATTTGGAAGAATAGATTCGAAATGATTGATGGCAAAATCCATTTTCATAGTTATTTGACTTAATGGTTGGTGATTAGCATTTTGTGGTTGAAATCCGCTTTTGCACAAACCAATATAGTTTGAATTAGATATACATTCATTGTCGAAATCGTCATAATCAAAATAGCCCTCTGGATATAGAACATCATGCTCTAAAAAGCTAACATATTTGTAATCACCAGTAGCTCTTCCCATATACAAACATTGTAATATTTGTAAAGTTTGATTAAGGTGAGAAGAAGTTTTAGTCCAAGATATAGTCTCTAAGAAAGGGTTTTTATTTCCAAAACTATTCCATACATTTGTTATTATATCTGCTTTACCATCTGCGGCCTTCTTAATACATTCTAATGATTTGAGTATACAAGGATTTATTTTATCTTCATTGTTATTAGAATAGAATATACCTAATCTAGACTGTTTAGTTTTTGGCAAAGTAATAAAAGAATTCTCTTGTACAGAATACTGTTCAGATATCCCGTTAATTTCTGCATCTATAATGAGATGTTTAATTTTTCCAACACAAGGATCTCCAAAAATTGAATTGGAAGCTTGTATAACAAGGCTATTATTTTTAACTCTTGATGTTACGATATCTGTTACATCTTTGTCGCCATATATGGCCTTAATAATTTTCATTCTATCACCGTATCTGGAGTTAAGAATGGTTGGTCAATTTGCCCGTCTTCATATTTATGGAACGCGCTCAAGCGTTCCCTCTCTTTCATCATAGCCAATCTCATCTTTTCCATTTCAATCCCGTATCGTTTCAGCGTTTCGGGGTCTTGCATTAGGTGAGCTACCCAAGAAGTAAAGCTCTGCTTACTATCTTCAAGTCTCTTGATGCGCTGCTCGCGTGTGCCTTTCATTTCTCGTAGTATAGCGGCCTTCTTGGTCTGAAGTTCGCGGTAGTCGCGGTTAAGAGCCTCTTGAGAGGCCCGTAAGGATGCTAATTGACGCTCTAGATTTAGAACATAGTCATGGTCGCGTTGATCTTTATCTACGGCGCGCTCGTCTGCTAACATTTTTTCTAAGGTAGTCATCTCATTAAGGTTATCTTTATTACTTTTTAAGCAGCGGTTCATAAGTATTTCAAGCTTTATAACATCAACTACCTGTAGCTCTTCTGTTGGAAATACATCATCCTTGAACTGTGAAATTATGCGCGACCAGTGGTATTTAAAAAGCTCTAACTCAGAAGGAGTAAATTGACTCTCTAATTCTACCCAGTATGGGCGACTTTCTAGTGAATACGCGGCGGCCTCTTCATTAGACAGGCCCACTTGGAATTTTCTTTTGACGAAGCTGTCTATGCTCTCAACGTCGCGGTCAAGTTGCTTTGCAATGTCCTCGACGGTAACGTGGTCTATTAGGCGACCGATTATTCGCTCCTCATCTTTAGAGATTCTACCCTTCTTCATCTAGCAACTCCTTAATTAACGCAATGATTTCTTCTCTTCTCTTTTTAGGAACGTAAACGTCATTTATTATTTTGAGATAGTCAGAACGGTATTCTGATGGTAACTTGCTATCAATAGACTCTTGTAAGGACTTGGCATCTATTTTATTGTCGTTTTCGTGGTGTTCTGCGGGAATAAAATCTTCATAAGATAAACTACTAGGTTTAAGTATCTTCTTCTTATCTTCTTCGCCCTTAATATAGAAATTATCACGAACAAAATTCTTCAGTCTATTTGAAAGATGAACGGCCAAGAAATTTTCAAGGGGGCGTTTTTGATCGTAGCGATCCAGCGCATCCATGCAAATAATAAAAGCTTCTTGTTTTATATCTTCAAGCTCATATCCATGAAAAGTATAGCGGGCCGATATCCTATTAACGACAATGTTAATCTGATCTATAACCTGTTGTTCTGTCATGTTTTTAGGAACTTTCATTCCTCGTTTTCTGACCATTGTAGCGATCTCCATCTTGTTCCATCAAAAAATTTTAAAGAGTCTGTTTTTTCATCATAAGAAAAATGTTTAATAGACTTGGACACAATATCTGAAAATTCATCACTAACAAACGATACGCTACGAAGATCACTGTCATTTACGCGAGCTAAGAAAGAGTGGGGCTTTATTTGAATAGAATGAGGGCGGGCAAATCCTTTAGACGATAAAACGCAGTTGTCATCATGAAGGGCGAATGCGTATTCTTCTGGATAAGATGCTATTAATAGATTAATGCGAGAGGGGTCACAAACAAACTTGACGCTAATGCTCTTAACTAGTTGCCTGTGATCTAATCGCTTGCCCTCAAATATGGGTATGGAGCGTTTTAGTATTCTATTGGGGCCGTCTTGATATATATAACCAAAACCGCTTTCGTGACGAACGACTTCATTATCGACTAGCGATAGTACAGTATAGTAAAACTTATTGTCTTCACCAAACTCAAAATGCTTGTGAATCAAGCAATCTTCATTAATGATACCATAGTATTGGGCGAATGATAGTTTATAATTAGCCCTATCTATACCATCAATACCACAAAGAACTAAATCATTGCTATTATCTAAATTAGATACTAATTCAATCGCTGGAGTTTGCTTGGTCATCGTTATCCTCATTACTGTTGTCTTTTTGGAGCAACGAAGCTAATGATCCATCCTGCTTGTTCATATCTTCTAGTATTTCGTCTTGAAATGAGGCTGTTGCCTTGCAATCCAATTGCGTTTCGATTGTTTGTTTCATATATTGTCTCCTATACATTGTTATACACTCAGTAACGATATTTTGGCAGATTCATGCGTTGCTAGTAGGGGCAATCGGGGAGGATAGGGTAGTACATTAATATATATTTTGTGAATTTTGTTAGAACCACCCCTCGTTTTTCCCACAAATCTCACCCAAGCATTCTATAAGATAAAACCCCCCGGTATCCCACCTTAACATTCTCATGGTGGGTGGGCCGCGTGTGACGTAAACCCTTGGTACGTATAGACTTACGACGAGTATGTGTGATGGGAATAGAGTATGCAGTGCATAGTATGTGTGCATGGTAAGATGGGTAAGGTGTTGCATAATGATACAATACCTCAATATCTCGGCCTAAAACACTAACGCAAAATGCTACACGCTGTAGCAAAATGCTACGCTCAATACCTAGGCACAAAAAATGTCATAGCGTTTTCCCCGAGAAATACGCACAAAAAAATAATCTATGCTTGGCACGGCGATTGCTCTTATATATGGCATAAGAAAGAGAGAAAGAAAGATGATTACGATGATTAAGATTACCCAAAACACTACTGCTATGGTAAAGAATGGTAAGGTAATATACCTTATTCAGAATGGAAAGATTACCCAAGATCCTTTGAAGGTTCGATACTTTCAGAGGATGATCTGAACCTTACGAAAGATTCAGAATCAAGCCCTTGACAACCAAAAGCCGATAAGTATAATAGAGAAAGAAAGAGAAAAAGAAAATGGAAAAGTCCACTACAGTTAACAGTTTCATCCGTTCCCTTCCGCCAGTTTACACGCACGATAATGTAGTGCATATGAAAAATGGCAAATCCTACAGGGTATACCGCTGCGGTTCCCTTGGTGCGGTTTACCGCTACATGCGTTCCCAAGGTTTCGATACTAACGACATTGTTAGGGTCGATCTGGTTCCCGCAAAAAATCGGGCTTGACACCCTAGAAAAATCTGCTAGAATAAGAGAAAGAAAAGGAAAAAGAAAATGAAGACTTGGACACAAGATCACCGATACATCGTTTGGACAGTGACTGAGGGTACGCGAAACCATTACGATCTATACGTTGGCGGTGTACTCAAGTACACTAATCTTCCATTCGAAGAGTTCTATCCTATCTACAAAAAAGAATGCGAAAAGGGGGCTTGACACCTAAAAGCAATACGCTACAATAGAATCAACACAAGGGAAAAAAGAAATGACCATCCAAGTCCAAAACACTGTTCGCTGCCTAGTCGCCCGTCATGGATATTCGGCCACGTTCGTGCAGCACATGGGCGAAGGTATCGTGTTGTATAGCATCGGCGGTATCATGTACCGTATTCGTGGTGATGGTACGATTCTCTAAGGTATTTGACAGGCCAGAATCCGATAAGTAAGAAAGAAAGAGAGAACCAAATGAGAATCCCCAAAGAGTCAACCATTCGTCAAAATTTTCGTGCCTATGCCTACAAGGCTGGCTTCACGATCCTTCCGCAAACGAATGGCCTTTACAACGTGTTCGATAATCGCGTAGGCTATACCGTGAACCGGAATCGAACCATGTGCGAAGTGGTGCGAATCATCATCGACGAAATGCACATGATCGAATACAACCGAAAGAATCGTTCCCCCGTTGTGGGGGCTTGACAACTGGAGTAGGGGGTGAAAGGGTGTACACCACTACTTAGGGGGGTTGCCGGGGGGCCGCATTCGACGTAAACCCTTACGCCACAAAGACTTACGACGAGTAACGACGCAACTACAATGCCAAGGAATAAAAAAATCCTATGCTCACAGAATGGGCATGGTAAGATGGGTAACCCGTCGCAAAATGCTACACTACCATAGTTTCGCGGCTGAAATCGCTAACGCAAAATGATACAGTGTGTTGCAAAATGCTACGCTCAAAATCTAGGCACAAAAAATAGCATAGCGTTTTTCCCGAGGAAAACAGCACTTCAGAATATTTCTGTATTGGCACACCGATTGCTCTATATAAGGGTAAAGAAAGAGAGAATGAAAATGAAAAATCTGAAGATGGAAGCCGTGAAGGTTGGATTCGTGCTGAGTAAGGATGCCAGTGGATTCTACCACCTGCACGATATCAAGATGGGTTACGATGTGCTGGTTACGGCTTTCCGTGCTAGCGTCGTTCGTGCCATTCAAGACGAAAAGGCGATGATCGAATACAACAAAAAGAATCGCTCCCTCTGAATGGGGGTTGCGACGGCGGAAAAAGTTTCATACACTTCACCAATCACCAAGAGGAAAAAGAAAATGGCTACCAAGTTCAAGATCATCGAAGATGCAAAGCGTCAGGCTCGCATGTGCTTTTTGGGAATCGCAATCCCTCACCAACCGCGACTCGCAAACGGCGAGTACGGTCCGATTCGTTCGGAAAAGATTCTCAAGTTCAATCGCAAGGCTCTGCGTCGTGGCCGATCTACCAAGATTGAAAGCGTGGACGGTCGTTTGATTGGCGGTGACGATACCATGATCGTAAAGGTTGGAAAGCCCGGTTCGTGTGAGCGTGTTGAGGCTTTGCGGTCACAGTACGAGTTGATCGCCGCCAGCGGTCACGAAGTGTCGCCGTTCAGTTTTGAGGGTTGACACCTAAAGTTTCATCCTGTAGAATACCGATATAAGAGAAGTAACCAAAAGGAAAGAAAATGACTCACGCCGAAGCGACAAAGATGGTTTTGGGCAAGCGTAATCGTAGCCAGCGTAAGGTTGGAAATAATACCTACGCTTATATTGAATATGATGGAAGTGTGGCTATTGAGTTGCATGGCACTAAGGTAGTGGTTTTTTCTCCTAATGGTATGGTGAAGTTGAACAGTGGTGGATATCGCACCCATACTACGAAAAAGAGAATCAACCAGTATAGCCCCGTGCGGGTTTATCAGAAAAACTTTGAGTGGTTTTTGAGTGATGGTACTCCGTTTGAAGATAACATTTTGGTTTCATAAAGAAAGGGGCCACGGATGGTCGATATAAACTGGGTGTGTGTAGGTGTGGGATTTGTTGCTGGCGTTGCTGGTTGTTGGCTTGTTTGTGATCTTGTTTTTCCAGTGAAAAAGGACTGACTATGCGTACACTAGACAAAGTTACACTAGCGGTATCATTCGTGATCGGATGTATAGCGGCTTGGATCGTGAACAGTTGACGTAACTCTATATCTAACAAGGGTTTACGACGAGCGGGGCGGGCCGCCGCCGATTTTTGGCATGGTATTTGCTAGTAGCAAGTCGTGTGCCAAAAGTAGTCCGAATCCTGTCATCTTTTTAAGGAAAAATATTTGTAGGTTGGGGCTTGACATAGCCGATAATAGGTGTAGAATCAGAGCATGATGATTGACAGCACCAACGGAGCGAATGCCATGTACGAGTTTGATGATGTTGACCGTATCCTCGCTGAACTAGCCGAGCAGGGTACGCTTGAGCCGATGGCCGAGCCGATTGATGAGCCTACGTGCCACCCGATGGATTGGGCCGAAGTCACGGGGCTGGCCGATGAGTTGGCCGATGAGATTTACCCCGAGCCGATTACGATGCTTGACGAGGATGGTTTTGTATGGTATGTTTCTTGAATAGGAGAAAATCATGAGTCACCCAGATCCCTGCTACGATCCCGATAACTCTTATGAGGATGATGAAATGGCTACCCATTTTGATGATTACGAGTACGATTACCACGACGATTTCTATGGTGAGGATAGTTCGTCCTATCATCACGATGCTGATCATGAGGTTGAAAGCCAGTTTGATGATGATGTCTATGATGACAGTATGGACGGCGACCATGATTCCGCGATGGAATCCGCCGGTTGGGGAACGGATGAGGATTACGGTTACTACGGGGAAGATTTCTAAAGTTGAGGCTTGACATTGGCCGATAACTAGTGTACAATGGTTGAAAAGGTTTACCCACTAAGGAGTTGATTAGGCATGAATGATGCGTTTACGGTTGGTGTGATTGTTGCTTGTGCCGCTGCGGCGGTTGTTGTTTTCTTTCTCTATAACGTCTATAGGGGTGTGCATGATAGCCTTGCTAATGCTGTTATTGGTACTGTATATAACTTTCGATACTTCCAACCAGTAACCGGAACTTATGAAAGGTATCTTGCCAAGGTAGTTAGTATTCGTCACCTTGACCATTGGGAACTTGGTAGGCTTGACTTTACTAGCGATTACCGTCGTAGTGACAAGAACTTCAAGCGTACACCTACGCTAGTTACGTGTCAGATGAGCGATGGTGAACACCGACAGTTCTACGCTGAACGTAGTGATATGTGCAAGCGTACACCGGTTGGTAACTTGCTTTATAACATGGGTGTAGCATACCTGTTCTGATGTTCACTAACTAACCCGATAACCTAGACCCTTCTCCTAAGTCCTTGCGGGCAAAGGAGTTAGGGCTAGGCGGGCGGGCCGCGTTCGCCGTAAGTCCTTACGCCACAACACTTTACGACAAATCAAAAAATCTTTTATTTTCTGCTTGACAGGCTAAAGTTCCAATGGTAGAATGTCGATAATAGAAGTAGAAGAAAGAGAGTGAAAAGATGAGTTGGAATGGTTATCGGATGAGTAGGGATATGTGGGGTAATGTGAGACACGAACATATCCATACTGGCTGGACTGTGACGTTCTCTATGGATGGTAAGACTTGGACTTGGAAACTTGGGGCAAGGTATGCTACCAAGAGTGATGTTGAGCGTAAGGTTTTTAGCAAGTATCCGTCTGCTAGTAATATCCGTTGTAACAAGCATATTTGTGAGGTCTGAATATGAACTGTAATAATCCCTATTATCCCTACTGGGTTAGCAATACCCTAAACTTTACCTACAATGGTAAGAATGTTTGGGCGACTATTTTGGAGTTTGGCAAGGATTGGATAACTTGCATAACTAAGGATGGTTATAGGCGTTACAAGTGGAATAAAATGACTCCTCCTACGCTGTACCAGTGCAGGGTGAGTGATTTGATTTTGCAATATGAAAGATATGGAAATAATGATTTTGAATATCTGTATCGATACTATGGGCCGTCAACGCCAACGATTCAATGGAAAGAGGATTGACATAATGATATAGGGAGTTATACTATGTCAATATGGTATGAGTGAATACACTGCGAGGGGGATGTATCTCCCAAAGAATGAAGATCGATGTTTTGCAGATAGTCAGCGTCAGTAGGGCTTGACAAACTAAACTTTTGAAGGTAGAATGTCGATACATACGCTAGGGGAACAGAATGAATATCTTTGGGACGTATACCAGTAAAGAGATAAAGAGCGTTATCAAGAAGCCATTTCATGAGTGGCCCGAAGATATCACTCTATATTTGCAGGACATTATGGCTGGCGAACTAATGGATCAGTGGCTAGAGACTCACTCTGACGAAGAATACGTAGAATACATTGAGAATATCGTAGAAGATCTGACCTCCCATATTGAGGATAACGACGAAGATTTAGATAGTTGACAACATACGGGTCTATGGTAGAATGATATCAAAGAAGCCATAGATAAAAGACAGTCGAGTATGGCAGACACCCGTATTTTGGGTCATTAGCTCAATCGGCAGAGCATCGGACTTTTAATCCGTTGGTTGTAGGTTCAAGTCCTACATGACCCATTGACTTTTTCGTGTGTATAAAGTATAATAGATAAAACCATCCTCTAACCTCCCGGAATACTATGTATAACGAAAACGTCATGAAGTGGTGCGGCCCTTACGATCAAGAAGAATACGAAGAACTCATTGGCGATGATGAGCGAGATATCATCGTATATGATGACAGCAATGAGTGGTACAATATTTATGCTTCGGAGGCTGATGTTTGAGTTACGGGATGTGGTCTGACCCTAGCCCATGCTAGACGTAGGACTGCCCTAGTGGTTTTGTGGGATTCCATTTTAAAAATCCCACTTGCCCGCATAGTATAAAGGCTATTACAGTTGATTTGTAATCATCGGATGAGGGTTCGATTCCTTCTGTGGGCTTTGATTGATTGCCCGGTAGCTTAACTGGCAGAGCAAGGGATTTTGGTTCCCTCGGTTGTAGGTTCGAATCCTACTCGGGCATTTACGGTTCGAATCTTTAGGCTCAGTTGGTGTATAATACTATACCAAAGGAGATTTAAAGATGAAAATGAAAGAACAAATATTAGAACTAAAAGCACAAGGTTATTCTTACAGAGATATACAAGCAAAACTTGGATGTTCCAAAGGAACAATAGCGTATCATGTAGGTATAGGTCAAAAAGATAAAACTCAAAATAGAACCAAAGAATATAGAACAAAGGTTAAAAGATACATACAAGAGTATAAGTCTGGTAAAAGATGTGCTGATTGTGGAGAGGATTATCCATACTGGCTATTAGAGTTTGATCATACTAGAGATGATAAAAGTTTTAATATATCAGAGTTCTCTCAACACACTATAGCATTAGAAAAAATTAAAGAAGAAATAAGTAAGTGTGACGTTGTATGTTGCAACTGCCATAGAAATAGAACATTTATGAGACAAACTAACGACGCTAGATATGTAGGTATAGAATTTTGTAAGTATCCAGAATAACGTGAACACAGGTAGCATAATGGTAATGCCCCAAACTGTTAATTTGTCAGATGTAGGTTCGAATCCTACCCTGTGTGCTTTGGCCCCATCTTCTAACGGTTAGGAAATCGGATTTTCGCTCCGAGAATCAGGGTTCGATTCCCTGTGGGGTCATTTGGGAATGTAGATCAACTGGTTAGATCGCTAGCCTGTCACGCTAGAGGTTGCGGGTTCAAGTCCCGTCATTCTCGTTATCTTGTCGTAAGTCCTTATCTATCAAGTATTTAGGAATAGCGGGGCGGGCCGCGAATCCTATGCCAAAGATTTTCTCAAGATTTCCCCTTGACTGTGCCGATGTATAGTGTAGAATCGGTGAACACAAGGGAGAGAATCATGAAAGTTGCAAACGGTAATGACAAGTTGGGCAAGGGTTGTTTGGTCGTTTCTAGGCCAGTTGGTGATACTTGTCCGTCAACGTGTGCATTTTTGGGTAACGGTTGCTATGCAGAGCAAACCGAGAAAATGTATCCTAACGTGCGTCCTGCTGGTATGCAGAATGTTATCACTGAGCGTGGGCGTATTCGCTCCATGATTCTGGACGCTATTCGTCAAGGAAAATCTATTCGTTGGCATGAGCGTGGCGATTGGTTTCTTGACGGTAAACTGGATATGGATTATGTGAACAATGTTATTTGGGCTTGTGATAGCATTGTGAGCGAAGGTAAGATTCTGCCCGATATGTGGTTTTATACCCATATCTACGACGCTAGACTTGTGGCTATGGAAAAGTATATGGCGGTCTATGCTAGTGTGCATAACGCTAATGATAAGGCTACGGCATCACTCGCCGGATTCAAACTGTTCGCATGGTGCGATAGCGATGAGAAGATTGCGAAGAAACGCCCCAAGCGTAAAAACCTTGCCGATGCTTGGCGTAAGAGTCTGCCCAAACTTGTGATTCTCGACGGCGAGAAGTTTATCACTTGCCCCGAAATCCGTCGTGGTCGCGGCGTTGTGACTTGCACTCCGACGAAGGGTAGTGTAGACTGTAATCTGTGCGTCAAGGGTTTGGCTAACGTGTTGTTTCCATCACACTGAGGATAAGATGAAAGTTTTTACATACGATTGTGTTACGCTTGCCGATGTTTGTGAGCAGAACACTCTAGATTATGGTCATGTTATAGAGGAAATATCCAATAGTGATATTTCATTTGGCACTAACGAGGATACCTTGATTAGCAAGAGTATGCTTGAACAAGTATTAGATATTACTATTGATTTTGGTGGTCTAGACGATTCCGTACTCATTAGCCTTGGGAGTTGATAATGTATACTATTGTAAAGAAGCGTAGCGGTGCTGGTTGTGCATCATCGTTTTATAAACTCAAGGGTAAGAAAAATCGTGGGTTTAAAATCTTCCAATCCAAAGAAGATGCAGAGATTGCCCATACTAATCAAGTAGAACTGTCAATGTATAATCTAGCCCCGTATGTTTATAGTCAAGTCGGTCGTGTTCGTAAGAGTGATAAGAGTCTAACTGGCTGGGGATATGTTACAGAAATCGCGGAACTAATCTGCTGCCCCGGTAATGGTTGCTACTGTTGTGATCGTGAAGAACTAGAAGATGAATATTGTGATGAGATGAGCAATCTAGTTTGCAATATGGAAGAATATGGATTTAGTTTTGGAGATAATCACGCTGGCAATGTTGGATTTGTAAATCGTGATGGTCATAAGGTGATGGTATGTATTGACACTGGAGATGAAAGCGTAGTAAACGAAAATAGGTGTTTTTGCATCACTTGCAGAAAAGGCGGTTGCTGCCATGAGTAAGTATTACATTAAGTCTAACACGCTAGAACTTATCTACTCTACAGATAAAACTCCCCTTGAGGCTGCGATTGTAGCACTAGGTGAGACTAACAAGTTTGACGTATTAGATGAACATTTTTACATTGACGAGCGTGGTATGAAAGACTACGTTACAGCACTTCCCGATACTATTGTAATCCCCACTAAACTAGTGGCAGCAGAAGCCGGTTGGACGATGTGACGTAAACCCTTGTAGCCATTAGGGTTACGGCGAACGGGGCCGGGGAGATTTGACGTAAACCCTTATCAAATATAGACTTACAACCTAAAGTTTTTTCTTGACTGTGCCGATAGGTATGGTATGATAGTTGCATAGGAGACACGTATGTATATTTGGAGAGTCTGGAAAGATAATCGGTTTGCGGGATATGTATCGTCCCCTAGTCAGTTTGATGCATACGTGAAGGCCCGAGATGAGTTTGGGCAAAATGTGTGGGTTGAGCGGACT
>Ga0315902_10006933_pt1 | contig 15590 bp, 6 predicted proteins | sample LakEriMetagenome_9_FD_203523 | JGI IMG/M metagenome (GOLD analysis project Ga0315902, IMG submission 203523) | Freshwater fungal communities from buoy surface, Lake Erie, Ohio, United States - Buoy 12 MA117 | ecosystem: Environmental > Aquatic > Freshwater > Lake > Lake biofilm | place: USA...
TCCTCCACGGGAAGCTGCAATATCACCATCGAGTTTGATTTGGGAGAGGATTTGGAAAGTGCTACCAATGATGTTCGCGATAAGGTGAATCAGGCGGTACGCGAGCTGCCCCAAGACATTGATGGCCCTCCGGTTGTGAGCAAATCTACAGCGGATGGCAGTCCAATCATCTTCATGCCGATTAACAGCAGTAGCCGGAACATCATGGAGCTGAGCAAATATGCGGAAAATGTGTTGCAAGAGCGTTTGCAGACCATTCCCGGGGTGAGCCAAGTTTCTATTTTTGGCCTAAAGCGTCCGGCGATGCGACTTTGGATGGATCCGCAATTGTTGGCTGCACGGGGTTTGACTGTACAGGATGTGTATTCAGCCCTTCAGCGGGAGAATGTAGAACTCCCAAGTGGGAAAGTGCGGGGCAATGCCACTGAATTAAGTGTCAAGGCGTATGCTCGGTTGAGTACGGAAGAGGAATTCAATAATCTAATTATTCGGCAATTGCCTACTGGAGGAGCGATTCGTTTCAAGGATATTGGACAAGCTGTATTGGGGCCGGAGGTGGATGAAACTTCCGCTCGCCGGAACAATGTGTATGGACTTTCTTTGGCGGTTTTTCCACAGCCGGGCGCCAACCAGATTGAGATTGCTGATGAATTTTACAAACGGTTGGAGCAAATTCGCAAAGATCTTCCAGAAGACATCATCATTGATGTTGGGTTAGATCGCTCCAAGTTTGTGAAGCGAGCGGTTTTAGAGGTAAAAGAAACGCTGGCCATTGCAATTGTTTTGGTTGTATTAATTATTTACCTGTTCTTCCGGAATTGGGTAGTGGCGCTTCGTCCCTTGGTGGATATTCCGGTTTCCTTGATTGGTACCTTCTTCGTAATGTACCTATTTGACTTTTCGATTAATGTATTGACACTATTGGGGATAGTTTTGGCCACTGGTTTGGTTGTGGACGATGGTATAGTTGTGACGGAAAATATCTTTCGAAAGATGGAGGAGGGGATGGACAAGCGAAAGGCCGTTCGAGAGGGCATTGAAGAGATCTTTTTCGCGGTTATTTCAACCTCGATTACGCTGGCGGTCGTGTTTTTGCCGGTCATCTTTTTACAGGGTTTTACCGGCCGTTTGTTCCGGGAGTTTGGGGTAGTGGTTGCCTGTGCAGTTTTGATCTCGGCCTTTGTTTCGTTGACGTTAACTCCGGTATTAAATATCTATTTATCGGGAAAAGACCACCGTGAAGGGTGGTTTTACAAGAAAACTGAGCCATTTTTTACGGGAATGGAAAATGGCTATGCACGCTTATTGACGGGTTTTTTACGGTATCGGGTGCTTGCCATTGGCATTTTGGTCGCTTGTTTTGCGATGATTTGGTTTTTGCCCCAGCAGTTGAAGACTGAATTGGCACCGTTGGAAGACCGGAGTATTGTTCGTACGAATATTACAGCACCGGAGGGGACGGATTTTGACAAAACAGAACAGATTATTTACAATATTACCCAGGTGTTTCTGGATTCTATTCCGGATGCTTCCATGATCTTTGGAATTACTGCACCGGGCTTTGCGGGTCCGAGTGTGACAAATAGCGGATTTATCAGCACCTTATTGCCGGAGCCGGATGAGCGTAAACGGTCTCAGCAGCAGATTTACGATCAATTGCTGCGGCTGACCAAGCGCTTCCCTGAGGTGCGTGCTTTTCCAAATCAGGAGCAAACCATCACTACCAGTCTTGCAAGCGGCAATCAGCTGCCGGTCCAGTTTGTAATTCAGAATTTCTCCTTTGAAAAAATTGCGGCGGTTGTCCCCAAATTTCTCGACGAGGCTAGGAAAACGGGTGTATTTGCGAATGTGGACGTTAATCTAAAGTTCAACAAGCCAGAAATCAATATCCGAATTAACCGGGATAAAGCCACAGCCCTTGGTTTGAGTGCCTTGGACATTTCCTCCACGCTTCAGCTGGCTTTGAGTGGCCGCCGTTTTGGCTATTTTACCATTGATGGCAAACAATACCAGGTAATAGGTCAGATTGAGCGGGAGAAAAGGGATGAGCCCCTGGATCTGGCAGGTTTGTATGTCCGCAATAGCCGAGGTGAAATGATCGCTTTGGACAACGTAGTCTCCATGGAGGAAACCAGTAACCCACCTACTCTGTTTCATTATAATCGGTTCAAATCGGCGACTTTTCAGGCGGCTCCGGCACCTGGTAAAACGCTTGGCGAGGGTATAGAGGCCATGGAAAAAATAGCCGAAAGTTTATTGGATGATACGTTTCAGACTGACCTTAGTGGTCCTTCCCGCGATTTCAGGGAAAGTTCTGGCAATACCTCCTTTGCTTTTTTACTGGCGCTGGTTCTAGTGTTCTTGATTTTGGCTGCCCAATTTGAAAGTTTTGTAGATCCGCTCATCATTCTTATTACGGTACCGCTTGCGATTGCGGGTGCATTCTTGGCGCTCACGCTAACGGGGCAAACCATCAACATTTTCTCGCAGATTGGGATGATCATGTTAATCGGCTTGGTTACTAAAAACGGGATTTTGATTGTAGAGTTTGCGAACCAAAAGCGCGAAAAAGGGCTTGGAAAGGTGGAGGCGGTCTTAGAGGCAGCGACCCAGCGTTTTCGACCGATTTTGATGACTTCTCTGGCGACTATTTTAGGGGCGATGCCAATTGCCTTTGCTCTTGGTAGCGCTGGTCGTAGCCGTATTCCATTGGGTGTCGTGATTACAGGAGGAATGCTGTTCTCTTTGTTGTTAACACTTTTGGTGATTCCGGCAATGTACATTTTCTTCTCCCGCCATCGGAAGCCATCCGAACAATGAATATAGACCAATCATTTCTATAATTAAATCTAAAGGGGAGTTGCGCTTTAACCAATCGACTTTATTGGAGCGCCACTTCCCTTTCTTTTTTACCCGTCGGCAGACAAACTAATAGGAATCTTTTATGAGAAAGGCAAAACGCGCAAAATGGGGAGGTCTTTTGGCCGTGCTATTACTCGCTTTGGCTTTGATGAGTATCAAACACCGCCAATGGATGCTTGCGCCCAATGATTATATTTTTGGCGAATCACCGGATGGTTTCAAAAACTACCTGACAGCCGCTTACCATATTGAGAGGGATGGACAGGTAACGCACTACGAGGGTATGAATTACCCGTTCGGTGAGCATGTTTTGTTTACTGATAATCAGCCAATTTTGAGTACCTTTTTTCAGTTTGTCCATCAACATTTGCTGGATTTAACGGGCAAGTCGGTTGGGATTTTCAATACCATTCAATTGTTTTCTTGGTTAGCAGGTGCTGGGGTATTATTTTTATTTCTGTTCCGACTTCGGTTGCCAAGTTGGTACTCGGTGATGGCGGCCTTAGGTATTTTGTTTTTAAGTCCGCAGTACAATCGGTTTGATGGGCATTTTGGCTTGTCGCACACCTGGATTTTTCCGCTCTTATTGTGGATGTTATTGCGGTATGAAGAACGGGGCACAAGGTGGAAGGAGGTTTGGCCTATTGCGTTGCTGACTTGGGTTGGCGCACAGTTTCATTTTTATTTTTTCGGTTTATCGGCCTTGTTTTTAGGTTGTTACACATTGGTGGTACTAGCGAATGGATTTTCTATTCGGCAGTTAATCAAGCGCGCTACACACTTGGGGGTTATGGTGGTACTGCCCTTCTTATTGCTAACGCTTTGGTTACGCGCCTCCGATTTTGCGGCTGATCGTCCCTCGTACCCGTATGGTTTTACGACTTACATTGGATATTGGGAAGGCATATTTCTACCTTATGAGTCCTTTCCATTGTATCAGTGGATTGATCAGAATGTAATTCGAATTCGGAGGGTTGATTGGGAAACGCAGGCCTATGCGGGCATGTTGGTTTTTTTCTTTTTTCTTTGGGCATTGGGGCGCGGATTTCGTCTGTTTTCCAAGAAAGAAGAACCGCCCAGTGACCATATAATCCAGGTTCAGCGGCAATTTATGCAGCGATCGGTGGTTGCGGCGGTCTTGTTGACGCTGTTTGCCTGTGGTTTTCCGTATGCGATCAAAGGGATGCAGTGGATGGTCGACTATATGGGGCCGCTTCGGCAGTTTCGGGGTTTGGCAAGGTTTACCTGGAGTTTTTATTATTTGATGAATCTGGCTGCAGTTTACTTAGTTTGGCAAAAAGCGCAGGTAATAAAGAGTAGCAGGAAGCGATGGGCACTCCTGTTAACCCCCCTGTTACTGCTTGGATACGATGCATTTACCTACCAAAAGGGGAAAAAAATGCATTTGAGCCCCAATGTTGCCTCCCGGGAGATGGCTGCAGCGGATCCGGAACATTGGTTGAACAAGGTAGATTTTTCGGCCTATCAGGCATTGCTCCCCTTGCCCTATTACCATGTTGGTTCCGAGAACATTTGGTTGGATCCACACTTCGGCTTATTTAGAAAAGTACAAACCACCGCATTGCATACCGGGCTTTCCGATATGGGAGTAGTGATGAGCCGTACTCCCTTGCATCAGACGTTGCTTTCCGTTCAGCTAGTAAAAGAGCCCTGTCAAGTTCCACGAATGTTGGAGTTTTTACCTAATAGTAAGCCGATTGCCTTGCTGGTAGAGGCTTCTGAGTGGGAAAACGTACGATATAATTACCCACATCTGGTAAAAAAGGCACAGGAGGTTTATTCGAGTGCTGAACTCCGGATTTTAGCACTTCCTCTGGATAGCCTTCGGGCTGCAGCAAAAGAAGCAGTTCATTCGGTTCAGATGGATCGGGAGCAGCAAGTCTTAACTAAGGTGGGGATTTGGGAGCGTTCGGGTGCGGAAAAAGGTTTTTTGCATCAAACGTTCGATTCTCTTGCGAGTGCTCCCCATCGCTTCAGAGGTGCTGGAGCGCTGGAAGGAGTGATGAAAGATACCACCTGGTTGTTTAAAGGAACCTTAACCAAAGATTATTACTACTTAAACCTTTGGTTGTATGCGAAAGAGGATATGGCATTAACCCATGAGCTAAAAGTAATCCAAAATAGCTTGGTTGATGGACGGGAAATTAACGTGAAACACGAGGGGCTCCGCTTCCACTTAAAGACCCTTGTAAACGATTGGGCCTTATTTGACGTTCCCTTTGAGGTATATGAAAATGGGGCGGAGACGAAAATCTTTTTACAGAAAAAAGGAGTAGATCGGCCATTTTTCGTAGATGAGATGTTGATTAAACCAAGTGATATTACCTTATACCGACAGGAAGAAGGTTGGATAAGCCGGAACAATTTCTGGTTCCAATTATAGTCAGGTAAAAAAGCCCCGGGGACCACTGGATGCGTCACCGGGGCTTTTAGCTTAGTCTTTACTGCTTTCTCCGACGAAATAATCCTCTTTATCTTTAAAGAGTAAGTTGAAGGAGGTCATACTCCCGTAGCAACGTGTGATATACTGCTGGAGGTTTACTTTTTCCTCATCACTCAAGCCTTTGTGGGCATTGATTTGTTGTTCGAGCACCCGGAGTCGATCGCGCATCATCACAATTTTGTGGAAAAAAGTATCAATTGGCATTTCCTTGGAAGCCAAACCGGTGTCTCCAGGTTTAAGGATCAATTGTCCATTTTTCCATCGGTCTCCCAGGGGAACGGTTTCAAGGCTGAGGCCGGACCAGGCCCTCAAAATGCGGGCTAGCCCTTTTTCAGCCTCTGTGAAGCTGACGGTTTCTTCTACGGGCAGTCCTTCCACAATCTGCCAGTTGGTGTAGTCTTTTGGGACCATTTTGACGCCAAACTGCATGAAGCAGACCTCATAGGCAGCAGCGTGGAGTCGGATAATGGCTCCGTCTCCAAAAGCCGGGTGTTTTACCCGGGATCCAATTCCATAAAGTTCCATGATCTTGAATTGTTTTCGTGTTTTCTACTGAATGGATGAGTTGTCAAATCCAAGTGCAAAAGTACTATATCCATGTTAAATTGTATTTTTGCACTCAATTCAAAAAGAAATGGCTATAAAGACGAGTTCCTTCATTCATTTAACAGTATTGTTATTGGTACAATTGCACTGTACGCAAAAGGAAAATTCAAAAGCGGTATCTTTTACCGAGCCGGAAGCTCCTGCAGATGCTCTTTTTCAGTATCTCCAACCGGCAGAAACCGGGATTGACTTTGCCAATATCCTGACAGAAACCCATGAGCAAAACATCTTAACCAACTCTTACCTTTACAATGGAGGGGGGGTGGCTGTACTGGATTTTAACAAGGATGGTTTACAGGATTTGTATTTTGTAAGCACGCAAGGGAGCTGTAAATTATACCAGAACCTTGGAGGACTGAAGTTTAAAGAGATCACCGAAGCAGCGGGCGTTGCCGCCCGAGAGGGAGAAAAAACGGGAGTCACAGTGGTGGATGTGAATGCAGATGGTTGGCAAGATCTCTATGTCTGCCGGACGGGCATGAAACCCAGCCCATTGCGAAGCAACCTCTTGTTTATCAACAACCAGAATGGTACATTTTCGGAAAAAGCAGCTTCGTTTGGCTTGGACGATGCAGCAGCTTCTAATCATGCTAATTTTTTTGATGCTGATAATGATGGGGATTTGGATTGTTATGTGTTGAATTATCCGCCAGATTTCAAAAAAGTCAACTCAGCCCGGGTGAAGCCAAAAGTAGAAGGCAGTAAAGAAATGACCCGAATGACGGAACCCGAGAATGAGATGGAGTCGGATCATTTTTACCTCAATAATGGTGATGGCACCTTCAGTAAAGTGGGGAAAGAACGGGGGATCTGGAATCGAGCCATGGGACTTAGTGTAACGGTTTCCGACCTGAATAACGATGGTTTTATGGATATTATGGTTGGAAATGACTACATCGAGCCTGATTTCGTCTATATGAATAATCCTGCTCGACCAGGGTATTTTACCGAAAAGAGCAGCGATGTTTTTCGGCACAGCAGCAACCACACCATGGGTGTAGATATTGCCGATATTAATCAGGACGGTTGGATGGATCTGGTGGCCTTGGATATGTTGGCCGAAAGTTATCCAAGGCAAAAAGAGTTGATGAGTACCATGATTCAGGAACGTTACGCTACCCTGGCAAAGTTGGGCTATGGGTATCAGCAAATGCGGAATGTATTGCAGTTGAACAACGGTGATGGTACCTTCAGTGAGGTAGGATGTCTGGCGGGGATCTATCAGACCGATTGGAGCTGGGGCCCTTTGCTGGCTGATTTTAATAATGATGGTTTGCGCGATTTGTTTATCGGCAATGGGTATCGCCGGGATGTGACGAACTGGGACTACTTATTGTATACGGCCGACTCGATACAACGATTGGGAGGACTGACGCCCGCTCGATTCCCGGATGTACAGGATTACTTGAAATTGATTCCAGAGACGCCCCTTCAAAATTACATGTATCAATATTTAGGGGATTTACAATACAAGAACGTGAGCACCGAATGGGGTTTGACTCAATTAACGTATTCCAATGGGTCGGTTTATACCGATTTGGATAATGATGGCGACTTGGAATTAGTGGTAAACAACTTGGATAGTCCAGCTGGTGTGTATAAAAACCGATCACAGGAGCTGCAGAAAGGGGGAAACTGGCTGCAAATCAAGGTGGAAGGTACGGGATCTAATCCGTTTGCAGTGGGTTCCAAAGTTCGCGTAACATCTGCTGAGGGACAGGTTCAGTACACAGAGCTGAGTCCTACTCGGGGCTTCTTCTCCTCGGTCGAGCTATTGGCTCAGGTGGGGTTAGGTGCGTCTGCTCAACCTTGTAAGGTGGAAGTTGAAATTCCAGGTGCAGGGGTGGTCCTGCTGGAGCAAGTACTTCCCAATCAGCGCTTGACGGTCCGTGCGGCAGAAGCTAAACCGGGAAAAATCAGGCCAGCTGCTTATCAGCCGAATTTCAAAACGGCTAGTGTGCCTGTTTTTCAACATAAGGAGGATGAGATGAACGACTTTAACCGGGAGCGGCTTCTACCTTGGGAGACGGGCAAACCGGGCCCCTCTTTAGCGGTCGGCGATGTTAATAAGGACGGTTTGGATGATTTTTACATTGGGAATGGACCTGGTGCGGCTGGTGGATTATTTGTAGCCACGGGTTCTGGGTACCGGAGTGTAGATGCTGGGCAGTTTGCTGCCGATGCTGAATTAGAGGATACGGGCGCTTGTTTTTTGGATGTGGACGGCGATGGTGATTTAGACTTGGCGGTGGCATCTGGAGGGAATTCTTATCCATCCGCAAGCAAAAAGTACCCTGTTCGCTTGTATTTGAATGACGGCAAAGGCGCTTTTGTGAAGTCTGGTAACGCTATTCCCCTCCATGTCCAGAATATTCATTGTTTGAGTGCCTACGATTATGATCAGGATGGGGACGACGATTTGTTTGCTGGGGGAGGTATTGTGCCTGGTGGTTATCCGCTGGCCCCCAACTCCCATGTTTTGAGGAGTGATCGGGGTGTCTTTACGGATGTAACTGCCCAGGTTGCGCCCGCTTTTGCCAAAGTAGGAATGGTTCGCTGTATGCTTTGGGCTGACCTGGACGGCGATCAGCGATCGGAGTTTGTGGTAGGCGGAGAATGGATGCCCTTGCAAGTATTCAAGGTGGAGGCAGGGAAGCTGGTGCTGGCCAGCAATCAATATGGATTGGAAAACACCCATGGCTTTTGGCGAAGTTTAGCAGCAGCTGATTTGGATCAGGATGGGGATCTGGATCTGGTGGCTGGTAATTTGGGTTTGAATACACGCTATACCGCTAGTTTGGAGGCTCCATTACGACTTCATGCCAAAGATTTTGATTCTAATGGAAGTATTGATCCAATTATGACCCAAATGGAACAGGGCCGGGAAGTCCCCGTAGCTATGCGGGATTTACTGATTAAGCAGTTACCTCCTTTAAAAAAGAAATATGTACGATTTTCGGAGTATGCCAAAGCGACGATTCAGGATGTATTGGATGAAAAAGACTTGAAGGGGGCACAACTGTTGCAGTGTAATACCTTGGCTTCCAGTGTTTTTATGAATCAGAGCGGTCGCTTTTTGGCAATTCCATTGCCGAGGATGGCACAGACAGCTCCTGTAAATGGTATTCAGGCGGTAGATGTGGATCGAGATGGGGATCTGGATTTACTGGTGGCGGGAAATGAATATGGACAGCAAGTCGAAACAGGCCGGTTGGATGCGGGCAATGGTGCGGTATTAATAAACCTTGGTGCTGGTCAATTCAAGGTTTTGCCCGCGGTTCAGACGGGTTTTTGGGCGAACAAAGAAGCCCGTGCTATAGCGGTATTAAAAGCAGCAGGAGGGAAACGTTTGGTACTGGTGGCTAATAACAACGATTGGCTGCAAGGGTATACATTCTGATCGCGCTTAAGGATAGTGAGTCGGGAGGGCTGTTTGGGCGTTGGGTACGCTGAACAGCCCTCTTTGTTTTGGAGAAGGTGCTGAAAGCAAACGCTATGGGGTAAACATAAAAAAACACCACCATTTTGAGGGTTCAAGATAGTGGTGTTGGAGGTTAGGCCGTAGGCGGTGGCCCTTGTTTCGGTTTGTTTTTATTTTTATTCCGGTTGGGTGGTCGGTTGCTGCCATTCGGATTAGAAGGCGGGCGTCCTTCTCCTTGTGGGCCGTTTCCTTCAGTCCTTGGTGGTCTGGGAGTCTGTTCTCCTTCAGGCTTTGGCGGGCGATTAGGATTGGGTCCTCTTCTTTCTCCCTCTTGCCGTGGTTTCGTCCCATCCTGGTTGGTAGTCGGGCTCGCTCCATCCGGTCTGGGTGGTCGGTTAGGATTGGGGCCACGTCTTTCGCCTTCTGGCCGAGGTCTTTGGTTACCTTCTCCACTTTGCTGGGGCCCTCTATTAGGGTTATCCCCTTCTTTTCTGGGTGGGCGGTTAGGATTGGGTCCACGTCTTTCTCCTTCGGGTCGTTGTTGTTGGCTACCCTCATTGGTTCGGTTGGAGGGGCCTCTTCGGTCGCCGTTTTCGGAACGGTTTCGATTATCGGGACGAGGTCCACCTGTTCGTCCACCGGATCTACTTGGGCGTTGTTGTTCTACTTGTTCAGCGCGTTCAACAGCTGCTGCTGCGGTATCTCCGCGTCCTTTTTTCTTTTTCTTTTTCTTTTTCTTTCTTTTTTCGAGTGGCAGCTGAAGCACATTATCTACATTCTCGAAATCTGGCTCCTCGTCTTCTACTTCTTCGCTTGGGGGTGCCATTGCCAAGATATCGTCGAGGCTACCTGGGATCGTGCCATTTTTGATCATATCCATGGCATCCCAGACTTGGTCTACATGCAGTGGATAGAATTTGATTCTGTTGTCTGCGTAAGCGTAAAACATAAGCCGCTTGAAGACATCTGTTTTCACCAATACAGCGAGGCCGGCTTTTGTTTTTAGTCGATCTGCTTTATCTGGGAAATCTTCGAGGGCATCTATGTAGGTATCCAGTTCGTAGTTGAGGCAGCATTTTAGGCGGCCACACATACCGGACAGTTTGGTTTGGTTGATTGCCAGGTTTTGGTAGCGGGCTGCAGCGGTGTTGACCGATTTGAATTCGGTTAGCCAGGTAGAACAGCACAATTCTCGGCCGCAGTTTCCAAGTCCACCGATACGGGCAGATTCTTGTCGGGCGCCAATTTGGCGCATTTCGACTTTAATTTTAAATTCTTTGGCGTAGTGACGGATCAGTTCACGGAAATCTACCCGACCATCGGCGGTATAGAAAAAGGTACATTTGCGTCCATCGCCTTGGAATTCGATATCGCAGACCTTCATATTGAGTTCGATGGATCGGGCGATCGCTCTGGCTTTCACCATGACCTCTTTTTCTTGTTTTCGAAGCTCGTCCAGGCGTTCCATATCCCGGTCGTGTGCTTTTCGGATGACGGCGCTCAAACGGGCGTCCTCGCGCACGCGCTTCCGTTTCATTTGAAGTCGGACTAGTTCACCGGAGAGGGTAACGATCCCGACATCATAGCCACCGGAGGGTGCTTCAACCACCACGTGGTCGCCGGTAGTGGCGCGGGTGAAGGCGGGGTTTTTGAAAAATTCTTTTCTGGAGCCATTTTTAAAGGAAACTTCCACCACGTCAAAGGGGTGGCTATCGGCGATTCCAAGTGCGGTAATCCAGTCGTATGTATTATGTCTGTTGCATCCACCGCTTGAACAGCCCCCATTGGAGCCGCAACCGCCTACGCTATCTTTCCCGGTGGAACAGGAGCATCCTAAACAAGCCATTGGTTGATTATTTATATGTTGAAAACACGCGGTAGTAAGGCAGTAACTGTTGAAAAATACCTGATTAATGGGCGTTTACTGAGTAGATATTATTGTTCAGTAAGCGGTGTTGGACTTCGTGGCATTCACTCAAAGGGTACTACGCGACTGCGTGTTGGTTGGTTGGGAAAAATGGTTAAACGGATTTCTGAGACTATATTAGCCGCAATATTACGTTGAATTTACCAGTGAACAAAAAAAAAGCGCGCCACTCGTTTGTGACGCGCTAATTTCCCGTATAAAATCTCATGAAAAGTGTCAAATTCGTTGATCAACCTGCTCTCTTTTTCTTTGCCGCATTGTTCTTGCTGATTGATGATACAAAGGTGCGCCCAAAGTGTTGGGATCAAAAAGGCATTTTGGGGTAATTGTTGAATAAAATGAACTCTAACCCAGAACAGAAAATACCCAATTTAGGTTATTTTTTTCACTAAAGGTTATTTTTTGGTCATTTGCTGTGGTTGTTTTTAGCTATATTTAACCTATTTGTTGAAAAATATAGGTTGAATATAGCTTGATTTTTTTCCAAAAAAAGAAAAAGAAATACGTTGCAGCAACGAAAAAGCCCCGTTTGGTTTGGGAAAAACCTAAACGGGGCTTTAGTGCGCTTGTTAAAAGCGTTTTAACGAATATCCTTTAATTCTGGACGGATAATAATTTCTGTCCGTCGGTTTAGCATTCTGCCTTCCGGGGTTTCATTGGTGGCAACTGGAAAAAATTCTCCTTTTCCTACTGGGATAAGCTGGTTGGCATTGACGCCTAAGTCGGTAGCCAGAATACGAGTGATTGCAATGGCTCTTTGCAGGCTCCACTCCCAGGTATCTGTTCCTTTTTTCAGGCTTTTGGGAATTTGATTATCGGTGTAAGCGGTTATCTCTACCGACAGGGCAGGTTGTTCCGATAAATATTGTCCGATTAAGGTAAGGAGTGAACGCCCTTTTGGAGAGACGGTCACACCGGAGGGGTCAAACAGCTGTTGATCGGGTAGCGCAAGAATAATATGGTCATTTTGGAGCAGGACCCTCAACTCTGTTTGACTTTGTAATCGTTTGTTGAGCTCAATAAAATGGTTTTGGAGGATGCTTCCTCGTTGTTGGATGAGTTCACGCAGGCGATTAAGTTCAGCGAGGGTTTGTTGGAGGGTATTGGTTTTTTCTGCCAAGCTGCGCTGCAACTGCTGCTTTTCTTCCATTAGAGTGGTGGAAGTTTGGTTGGCGTTGGTAGACAGGGTGACAATTCGGGCGCGTAGGTCTGAAATTTCCACGTCCATTTTACCGATGGTTTGGTTGAGTTGGCCGATCGTCCCGATCATTTTATCGGCTTCTGACTTACGGTCGGCCATTTCCTTTTGGAGGACGGATTCCCTTGCCAGGCATTCCTGGCTTTGCAGGAGCAAGCTGCGGTGAATTTTTGGGCGCACGCAGGAGGTTGTAAGTACAGGTAAAAAGAGGAGCAGTCTCCAGGGGAATTGGGGCAAATCAACACGCATCATGAGTATTGGAGAAAGTTTGGTTCAATTTTTGTTGCAAAAAAACAACATAATGCCTAATTCAAAGCAAAAAGCCACTTATAATTACATATTTACACCGATTTAATGTGTTAATAGTGTGTTTATTCTGCTAAAAAACGGGTCAGCTTCTACCTTACAGACTTGAAAAAGCAGCAACTTTGTCCTTCTTTTTAATCGCATCTTCATTTTTACCATCTACATCACCATGCTCCGATTTAGTTTCCTTTCGATTTTATTGCTCCTTTTACTGGATTTGCCTGCCCAGGGTTTTTCTTCTTGTCAAGTTGTGATTGGCACGACCGGGGGTAAAGCGCTTGAGAATGGCCGCCGTTATGCTTACACCCTTGGAGAAACGGTGGTGGGAACGCTGGTATCACCCATGAGTGGGCGGACCGTTACGCAGGGTTTTCATCAGCCAGATGTTTGCTTACCCGTTTCAACCAATCAGCCAGAGCTTTGGTCGAATTGGGAGGTACAGGCCTATCCCAATCCTACGTTGGAGTTTTTGCAACTTCAATTCAGTACACCTGATGTGGGAGTATTGGACTATCAGGTCGTTGATTTTATGGGCCGTGTAGTGCGCACCCATGCTAGCCTTTCTACTGCGGGGGATCGCATTGACTGTTCGCTTTTGCCTGCTGGCCATTATGTGGTTTTATTACAGCACCCAACGACTCAAGGGGTATTGAGCATCCCCTTCCAGAAGTTGTAAGGATTATTCTTTCGGTTTTTTCTTTCTTCTAATACAAAATTCAAATCTGCCATGAACCGATTTCAGACCTTTATTTTTTTTATTGCGCTTTTTGCTTCCTTGACGGCGTTGGGTCAGGGAGCTCCGAAGGGCATCAGCTACCAAAGTGTGGTGCGGGATGCTTCGGGAAACCCAGTATCCAACGAACCGGTATCAATGTTGATGGTGGTCCGCAGTGGATCTGCCAATGGAACGGTGGTCTACACCGAAAAGCAGTCAACTGCTACCGACCAGTACGGCTTGATTAACCTGGTGGTTGGACAAGGAACTGCATTGCAGGGTACATTTGCCGGTATCAACTGGGGCGCGGCTGCACACTATTTAAGTGTTTCGGTCGAGACCTCACCGAATGTGTACGATGAGTTGGGTACTACTCAACTTTTAAGTGTTCCTTATGCTTTATTTGCCGAATCAACCGGCTCCACGGGGGGAGGAGGCGATAACTGGGGAACCCAAACGGTGACCACCGACCCTTCCATCCAAGGAAATGGTACGCTGGGTGCTCCAATTGGGCTAGCTTCTCAGAATGCACAGCCTGGGCAGGTGCTAAAATGGACGGGCTCCGCATGGGTTCCACAAGATGATATCGCTAGTACTAGTACGGGGGGAGGAACGATCACCCAAATCAACACGAATAGTGGAATTGTAGGTGGCCCCATCACCACCATTGGTACTATTGGACTTTCCAATACAGGTGTGGTGGCCGGGACGTATGGTTCTCAAACAGAAGTTCCCGTTTTTCAAGTAGATGCCCAAGGTCGGATTACTCAGGTAACCAATGTGCCTGTATCGGGTGGAGGCGAAACTATTTCTATCGTAGGATCAACTGGGATTGCCGTCCAACAAAATGGATCTGAATTTACGGTAACCAACACAGGCGACACCGATCCAAGCAATGATATCACCACCAGCTCAAATGCCGGAGGCGATCTATCAGGGGTGTTTAGCAACTTACAAATCCAGCCACTGGCAGTCGGTAGCACAGAACTGGCTGACGGTTCTGTAACAACCTCCAAGATTACAGATGATGCGGTTACTACCAGTAAATTGGTGAACAACGCGGTAACGAGTTCAAAAATCGCAAACAATGCGATTACAGCTTCCAAATTGGATAACATGGGCGCCAGCAATGGTCAAGTATTAAAGTGGAATGGAACCGCTTGGGCTCCAGCCGCTGACCAAAGTGGTGGCTCCGTAGCTTTGACAGGGGGAGCTGGCATTACGATAGGGGGGACTGCTCCTAATTTTACCATCACCAACTCTGGTGATCCCAACGCTAGTGATGACCTAACCACCGCATCTACCGCAGCAGGGGATGTGACCGGACCTTTTAGTAACCTTCAAATTGCCGCAAGCGCAGTAGGTACATCCGAAATTGCAGACGGTGCAGTTAATACAGCTGATCTGGCAAACGGTGCCGTAACAGGTGCTAAAATCAATAGTATGAGTGCTACCAATGGACAGGTCCTTAAATGGAATGGATCTGCCTGGGCACCCGCAAATGATCAATCCGGTAGCGTGGTCATAACGGCAGGAGCCGGGATTGCCGTTTTCCCAAGTGGAAACAACTTCATCATCTCGAATGATGGTGATATTGATGCCTTGGATGATATCACCAACTTGTCGCAAGCCAACGGGGATCTGACCGGGGTATTCGCTAACCTGCAAATTAAGCCAGGAGCTGTTGGAAACGGTGAACTATCTAATAACTCCGTTAGCACCAATAACATTATTAATGGAGCCGTAACAGGGGCCAAGATTGCTCAAATGAGTGCAAGTATCGGACAAGTTCTCACTTGGAATGGTACAGCCTGGGCACCCGGCAACGGCGGCAGCGCAGGGGATAATTGGGGTACTCAAACGGCCCAAACCAATCCAACACTGACCGGAAACGGCACCTCTATTAGCCCCCTTGGAATCGCTCAACAAGGCGCAACCAATGGACAAGTACTCGCCTGGAATGGAGTGACCTGGTCGCCTACCACTGTCACAGGTACAGGAGATAACTGGGGTACTCAAACAGCCCAAACCAACGCTACCCTCACCGGAAATGGAACCGCAGCTAGCCCGCTGGGATTGGCCGCTCAGGGT
>Ga0315902_10006936_pt1 | contig 15585 bp, 15 predicted proteins | sample LakEriMetagenome_9_FD_203523 | JGI IMG/M metagenome (GOLD analysis project Ga0315902, IMG submission 203523) | Freshwater fungal communities from buoy surface, Lake Erie, Ohio, United States - Buoy 12 MA117 | ecosystem: Environmental > Aquatic > Freshwater > Lake > Lake biofilm | place: USA...
GCGAATCGCCTGTTCCCACATGTCAGCCACCTGAATCTCCGTCATGCCCGGGCGAATGGCTGCCACGGTCTCGGCCAATGATTCCTCGGCCACGGTAATGGCACGTTGCATGGCAGCGAGTTCATCTGCGTCTTTGTGCATGCGCAATTGCGCCAAAATGGGATCGGCATCACAAATTTGGGCCTCGGTGGCACGCTCAAGGGCGCGCAGTTCAAATACACGCATCACGCTATTCTCGACAGCAATTCTAAGGTTTGAGAGCCCCATAGCGGTCACCGATAAGCCCATTTCGTGAATCATTTGCTGCAACAACGGCAGTGGACCAGTATCATCATCCCAACCATAAAAGTCTATGGAGAACAACGCACTTTGGCGCGCACGTGGGACTTCCATCGTCGGCAAAATCATCACTGGCGTGCCAGCGTGGGGCACAATCAGCATGCTGATACGGAGTTTGGTAGAGAATCCGAGTCCACTGAGATAGCGCAAATTACTGCCAGGTACGAGCACAACCGCATCAATATGCTGATCCTGCATGGCAGCGCGCAACCGTGATAATCGACTCATATGGTACTCTCCTCTTCTTCTTCTTCGATAGGACGGAACGTCACCGTGGCACAGGCCCAGCCATCGGTAATCGCAAACGCAAAACTGCCGTACAAGTCGCTTTCAACCAACATGCGCACCATTTGTTGCCCCATACCACTCCCTTTGTAGGGTGGCAAATGCTGTGTACGCAGTGGACCATCATCACGAATGCGCACCACGGAGGCATCATGACCATGCTCCAGCTGAATTTCAACGTGACCACCTACCTGGGCCAATCCGTGTGACAAGGCGTTCATCACCAGTTCATTTAATACGATGGCCAAAATCGTCGCCTGCCGCGAAGCCACTTCTATCGTATCACCGCGCACCGCAAAATCAACCGGGAATTGAGGGTCAGTCATGCTCACAACTGCATGGTCAACGATTTGCCGAATAATAGCATCGACGGTCGTAATGCCAATATCCTCACGACAGAGCAAGTTATGCACTGCCGAGATGGCTTGAATACGCGCCACACTGTCGCGCAACATCTGTGCCGCCGGTGCGTTATCTGCAATGCGGCGCAGTTGCATCGTGAGTAATGCCGAGATCGTCTGGAGATTGTTACGCACGCGGTGGTGCATCTCTTGGAGCATGACCGATTTGACAGCAAGCGCCCGCTGACTTTCGTCGTAGAGCCGGGCATTCTCAATCGCAATTGCCGCGGCATCTGCAAATGATGAGAGCAGGCGTACCTGCTCAAAATCAAAGTGATGCTCTTGATTGGTATACAAACTAATCGCACCAAATGGCATCTCACCACCGACGCGCAGGGGAATGCTATAGAGCGAATAAAAGCCATCATGCGCCGCCGTCGTTGCCAACTCCGGAAAGCGTGAGTCATTGAACGCATTCAACACCGCCAACGGATAGCCATTGCGTACCGCATCGCCAATACAAGTCGGAATCGGTGCAGGGTGCGCAGGCGCACCGTAGTTGGCTGCGAGTTGCAATACACCTTTGGCATCCAGACGCAAAATATCCGCTCGATCAACTTGACTCAACTCAACAGCCTTAGCCGCGATCAACTGCAACAACTCATCAATTTTGATTTGTTCGGCGATGCGCTTTGAGACCTGCTGGAGTGTCGTCAACTCACGTACCTTGCGGTGCAACTGACTATCAGCTTGTTGGTACATTTGGGCGTTCGTAATAAAAAACGCCAGTTCACCAGCGACCGTCTCCACAAAACTGATTTCGCTCTCATTAAAGGTGTGTGGCTGGCGCGTTTGCACCGTTACAACGCCTTGAAGTTGCGGCATCCCCAAATGGAACCGACTATCGCTAAACAGCACGATTGGCACTGCCAAAATGCCATGCAAATGCCCTGCCACGGTGCCAAGGCTTGCCAACCCGCGCCCATCAAGGCGCACGTCTGCAACCATCAACGGCGTGCCTTGTTGACCAGCTGCACCAACAATTCCCTCACCGAGTGCCATACGAATTTGGCCGATTGCACTCACATCGAACCCGGCACAGGCACGCAACACTAGTTCATTGGCATCACGATCATAAATATAAATGGCACATGCATCAACCGTACCGACATCAACAACCGTATTCACAACTTGGCTCATCGATGTCTCGAGATCGAGCGTCGAGTTAGCGGCCGCAATAATCCGATGGAGACCACGGAGCTCAGCCATGCGCCGTAACAACTCACCTTCGCGCTCAGCTTGACGCTTTTCGGCCATCGCCTCGCCGTAGGCAATCCACAACCGCCGTTGCACATCGGCAATCGGCATATCAAGGCGGCGCGCCAAATCGACGGCAGATGCATCAAGCTGATCAAGGCTCCCGCCACGGTCATACCAACGGGCAGCCACAACGCGCATCGCCTCACCAAATGGCAACGATTGATGCGGCAATAAATCGAGCGGGTTCATGGTTGCCCTCCCTCAACAGACTGCCAAAGTATTGCATCAATCCATACACCACGCCCACCAACCGAATCGCGCAACGGCAAAACCACACTCGCTGGCCCATCAAATGCATACGTGCCGAGGTCAATCCATTCATTCGCGCCAATTTGCATGCGCACCGGTACCTCGCTGACGCCATCACGATGTTGGACCTGGTAATACACGACATCACTATCGATCAACCCACTCAACGCATACGGAATATACACGCTCACGCGATATCGGCCGGGCACTGGTAATTCAGCCTGCCAGCGGGCAACCGCAAGAGGCACAAATGGGCGCGCACGCCATGGGCGCAACGCATCCACACCACGTTGTCCTACAACATAGAATGCATCGTTTTGGACGCCAGACAAGACGGTTTGTGGGGTTGCCTGTACAATCGTAAAGCGCACGGGGTCGTTACTATCAACCAGCACGTCTGTGGCCGGGACTGGACCACACGGCGATGGATAATCGGCCCACAACCAGTAACTCGGCGCACCAGCTGGATGCGTTTGCCATGGATCTGCCTCGCGGCCACACCATCCGTATGGGTCAATGCTCACCCCACGATGATGTACGCCAAAGTGTAAATGTGGGCCTTTCGAACAACCCGTGTTGCCTACCACACCGATTTCCTCACCGGTGGACACACGTTGGCCAACCTCGACAGTCACCTGCGAAAGATGCCAATACAGCGTACGTAAATCATCACCGTGATCAATAATGACTGCCCCCGTATTACATCCATCATCGGCCGTTCCTGCAAAAATAACCTTGCCGTCGGCAGAAGCCAACACGAGATCAGGAGGTGCCGCCGCATAATCCCACCCATCATGCCCATCATAGGCAAACGCTGCAGTATTCGTCTCGACAAAGCCCCAATAGGTCGTCACACCATCACTCATGTTGCGCGTCAAAAACGGCCCACTATGGTCAAAAAACGACGTCACAGGTTTAATTGTTTGGAGGGGTCGATGCAGGATCGCTGGCGGAACAGCCACTGCGACTTCGTCGGACGATAATGCGCCAAATAAGCGTACATACACGTCGGCATATTGGGTCAGTGCTTGCATGATTTGCCCAGAGGCGATTGTCGGCGCAAGCACACGCGCCATTACATATTGCGCATCATTCAGGTCAGCCGGCGCTTCAAGCGTCACACCGTCGGCGTAGGTGAGTGGCGGGCGCAGAGGAAGATCGCGACGTGCATAAAATAACTCACGCACTGCCCAGCGAATTTGCCCACTCATACCGGCAAAACGATTGGGATCACCCCGATATCCAACTGCCCACCGATATCGCTCATCAGGCAGACCAGATTGTGTGACCAAACCAGCCTGATACTCCAGCAGTGCCAAAATTGTTTTGGGGCTAGCACTGTAATAAAGGGTTTGACCGAGGAGTGCCACAGGGAATGGGTAACGGCGCCCACCCACAGTTACCTTAACATCGGCTAACTCCCCGCCTGCCTGTTGCAAAAACGACGTAATTGTATCGGCATCAAATTCCGCCGCATAGACGATTTCATCAAGTGTCAAAAATCGTGCAGCAGGCGCAACTGTTACGGTTGGATCAACCGGTAGCGGTGTCACGGTCGAACCCACATCTATTGGGGCTACCTCAGTTGCAGTGGCCTGCGGCGATGTCACCGGTGTCGCGGTTGGGTCAGTGACTACAACCCGATTATTTAAGGCCTGAGACAACAACCATGCCACTCCCCCACCCAATACCACAATCACCACAATCACCACAAAAATCCATGGTGGTGGCGGCGACGATGGCGATGACGAAGGAGTGGCACGCATACAACTTTAGCCCTCAGTAATCGTGATTGACAACATTTGCTCGCCGGGCTCGGTAGCCGTCATTGGATCGCGCAATGGAATAGCGTCGACAATCTCTTGACCACTAATCACCTCGCCAAACACGGTGTACTGCCCATCTAAATACGTGGCCGGAGCCGTCGTAATAAAGAACTGCGAGCCGTTGCCGTTGATATCGTTGCCAGGACGTGCCATCGCCAAAATACCAGGGCGGTCAAACGATACATCGCTGAACTCGGCCGGTACCGTGTAGCCAGGACCACCAGCTCCAGTCCCAGTGGGGTCGCCACCTTGCGCCATGAAATCGGCAAGTACACGATGCCATGTCAGGCCATCATAGTACCCCTCACGCGCCAAAAAGACGAAACTGTTGACGGTTTGAGGAGCCAAATCTGGGCGCAACTTAATCACAATGTCGCCACGTGGCGTCGTAATCGTTGCGGTGTAGTTTTTGCTGGCGTCAATGGTCATCGGTGGAGCCTCAGTATATGGTCCATCGGCTGGAACCTCTGGTTGGGCGGCATCAGCCGGCTCACTGACCACTGTCACCGGCATGTCACTGCCTTCGGTCGTTGTTGCGGTTGAACCACCGCCTAACGACCAGCCAATCAAGATCAACACCAACAACACGACTGATGCCGATAGATAAGCCGGCACATTGCTGGATGGTTTTGGAGCGTTATTTGCTCCACTCGAGGCGTTCTTTTGCTTTGCCACAATTCACCTACATCATCTGCGTAATCGAACGAACAATCTGTCACTAATGACACTGATGTCCATTATACCCGACTCATTTGCCCTCTGTAGTTTTGTCATGAGATAGCCACACAACTATTGGTATAATAGAATTCAATTGAGTGCAGTGCACTTGGAAAGAATACAACGCATGGACGAACAGTCCCTAACACACAGTCGCAAGCTCGACCACGTTCGCATCGTTCTCGACGAAAACGTCGCGGCCAAAGGAATAAGCACCGATTTCGGTCGCTATCGGATGCCCCATGAGGCACTGCCAGAGCTCGACATGAAGGCCATCAATCTTGGCACAACGTTCCTCGGCAAACGACTCAATGCCCCCATCCTCATCAGCTCGATGACGGGCGGCGCACACGATGTCACTGCTATCAATACTGCATTAGCACACGCTGCACAAGTGCTCGGCATCGCCATGGGCGTCGGCTCGCAACGCGCCGCTATCGGCAACGCCGATCTCGCTAGCACCTACCGCATCCGTCATATCGCACCTGATGTGTTGTTATTTGCCAACCTCGGCGCTGTCCAACTGAACTACGGCTACGGCATCACTGAGTGTCAGCGTGCCGTCGACATGATTGAAGCGGATGCACTCATTTTGCATCTCAACCCTCTACAAGAGGCCGTCCAGCCTGAGGGGAACACGGATTTTTCAGGGCTTCTCCCCAAGATTTCTGCCGTCTGTCGTGCCCTGACTGTGCCCGTCATCATCAAAGAGGTTGGCAACGGCATTGGTCCTCACACCGCACGACGCCTCATCGAAGCCGGCGTAGCCGCCATTGACGTTGCTGGCGCTGGTGGTACGAGTTGGTCCGAGGTCGAACGGTTCCGTCATACGCAAGAGCGCAGTGCCCGCACGGCTGGCGCATTTGCGGATTGGGGCATTCCCACCAGTCAAGCCATCCGCCAGGTGCGGAGTGCCCTACCTCTCGTGCCACTGATTGGCAGTGGTGGTGTGCGCAGTGGCGTTGACGTGGCCAAGGCGATTGCCCTCGGCGCCGATCTCGGTGGCACCGCCAAACCGGCCCTGATTGCAGCCGTTGACGCTGCAGGGAGCGACGCCGTCATTACCGAACTCCAAGGTATGATCGACGAACTACGCGTCGCCATGTTCTGTAGTGGCTGTGCGGATTTGACTGCACTGCGCCAATTACCACTTGAGTACCAGACATGATGAGCGATTTTCCGGCAAACTGCACACCGCTCGCCCAGGTCATCAGTCAACGCAGTCAACCGGGCATTCAACCAAGTCCACGCACCGCGTTTGTCCTCGACAAGTCCATGCGCGACCGGATTGTTCTACTTGATCCGACACTGGCACCGCTTTTTCGCCGCTATGTGCACAGCGACGATATCCATCGATATGGCGTCGACAACCAACATCGCTTTCTGCTGGCACTGCCGGCCGGATGGACCGCCAAACTCTGTGGCGCGACACCCCAATCAACCGAAGCCTGGCAATGCGTGGCCGAGCATTATCCGGCCCTTGCTCGCCACCTCAGCCTGTTTGTGGCAGACCGACCGCATCATCAGGTGTGGTGGGAGCTTGACGCGGATACCCAACTCCCTGATCGCACCCAACAAGTGTTGACGTGGCATGCCCAAAAGAGTCAAATTGCGTTTACCCTCGCCCCACAAGGCTATGTCACCGCCACACCATGGTTCACTGACCCACCGTTGTGGCTCCTCGGCTATCTGAATAGCACGCCACTACAACGATGGCTAAATCGCCAGAAAGCCAAAGGGAGTAGTTTGGCACATACGGTTATCGACTATATTCCAGTCCCTGATGCGCTGAATGAGTACGACGCACTCACCGAACTCACTGTGCATGCAGTTGACTTGCAACAACAACGCTTGCAGTTCATTAATGAGACCGTCCAAACGCTCGTACGTAACTTTGCGCCACTCGGTGCCACCATCAGTACCTCGCTTTGGTCATGGTACACGCTTGATTTTGCCGGTCTGCGCAAAGCACTGGTCAAGTCATTCAAAAACGATATCCCCGAGCGTGTACAACCACAGTGGCACACTTGGCTCGACCATTGCCAAAGCGAATACGACCGAATCGAACAACTATTGAGTCAGTACGAGGGGCGTATCAGTCAGCTGGTAGCTACCCGATTCCCACCGTCCAAAGGGACCAACTAATGCACATCGAGCACCTGAGCTTGCGCAACTACCGCAATTATGCACGCCTTGATTTGGCGATTTCCCCAGGTGCAACGCTGTTTTATGGGCCGAATGCTGCGGGTAAAACATCGATTCTTGAGGCAATCTACGTGTTGGCTATGTCGCGATCACCACGCACCCACACCGACCGCGAACTCATTTATTGGCAGGCCGAACACAGCCCCGAGATCCCCCAAACTGCGCGCATCAGTGGCAAGATCCAGCGACAACATGGTCCTACCACACTTGACGTCATCATCCAGGCACGGGGCAACGCCACGGATCTCGGGAGCGCTGGTGGCACAGCCACCAAAGTGCTTCGCGTCAATCAGAAACCGGTCAAGGCGAGTGATTTGCTCGGCTTTTTACGCGTCGTTTTCTTTGCACCCACTGACCTCGAACTCCTCACTGGCGCTCCCAGCGAGCGTCGCCGTTGGCTCGATGCCATGCTGTCACAGCTCGATTACCCGTACTTAAATGCACTCAATGCCTATCAAAAGGTGCTACTCCAACGTAACAGTCTGTTGCGCAAATGGCGAGAACAAGGGCGGACACCACGCAACTATGCCGCCGAATTGGCGTTTTGGGATGAGCAACTCGCTACCCATGCCACAACCATCATGCAACGACGCCACGATGCATGTCAGGCACTGACCACACTCTCACAACCGATTTACCATGCCATCGCAAAAAACACCTCGCCGCTGACAATCTGTTACGTACCCAATATCGATGTCTTAGTCGAGCATGAGACATTGGCGGCAACAATCCTGGCGCATATCCAGTCACATCACGGCGAAGATATCGCCCGTGGTCAAACAACCTGTGGGCCACATCGCGATGATGTAAGCGTGCTCGATGGCACAATTGATTTGGGAGCATTTGGCTCACGTGGCCAACAACGGAGCGGTGTGATGGCCCTCAAACTCGCCGAGGTTGCCTTGATGCATCAACGCACTGGTGAGTTACCAGTGCTTCTGCTTGATGACGTCCTCTCGGAGCTTGACATCCATCGACGCCATCATCTACTGACGTGCATGGCAAACCCCAATCAACAGACGCTCTTGACTGCCACCGGTATTGATGATTTCGATGCGGCGTTTTTGCAGCAAGCCCATCTCGTACGGGTCGACAACGGCCACGTTTTTTCACTTGAATAACAAAAAAGCACCACACCGCAATCAACGGGTGTGGTGACAAGTGGAGCCGGCAACGAGACTCGAACTCGTGACCTGCTGTTTACAAGACAGCTGCTCTACCAACTGAGCTACGCCGGCAACAGGTTGTATGATACCACGCAGGCACGCCAGCGTCAACCGTGCTATGATGCAATTGATTATGCAGTTTTTTTGTTAGGGATAGAGACAGTATGCACGATCAACCAATACAACTCGATACGGGTTTTGATCATATGCCACGCTTGAGCGTCTCAAGCTGGCTCCACACTATTGACAGTCGCGTGGTCAGCGGCGAACCAATCGTCATTATCGATGACGGGAGCACCCAGCGCGTTGTCACCGCCCCGTGTACCGGGCGGATTGTCGACATTTACACCGAAGTCGGCGCACATGTGTTGCCACGCTCAGTACTTGGGATGGTGCGCCCCGATTTGATTATGCCTGAGCCCAAACAAGGCCTAGGCAGCATTCTGTTAGGCATACTGATGATTGGCTTGGCTGTAATCGCCATTCCAATTGTGACAAATGTATCACCGGTATCAATGCCCTCGCTTCCTTCCATCTCCTCGCCCACCGAAAGTGATACCGCACAACCAACAGCACCTGAGACAAATCCAGCCGATGAATCAGCCTTCGATGCTCCCATGCCGGATGCGCCGTTACCAGGCTCATCGCCGAATGACGATATCACTAATCCTGATGCAGTAGCTCCTGACACACAATCGGACGAAAGTGCCGTAGAGGGTGTACCGGATACAACAGTCGATCCGAATCAGCTCGTTGAACCCACACCATCCGATTCGAATGCCGATACTACCACCAACACTGATTCCACCAACACTGATTCCGCCAACACTGATTCCGCCAACACTGATTCCGCCAACACTGATTCCACCAACACTGATTCCGCCAACACTGATTCCACCAACACTGATTCCACCAACACTGATTCCACCAACACTGATTCCACCAACACTGATTCCACCAACACTGATTCCGCCAACACTGATTCCGCCAACCAATCCACAGATAATGGCGCAGATGATACACAAAATCAATCAGACACGACTACCACTGATCCACCATTGTCAGGATTCATGTCAAATATCGACATTACGGAACGCTTCATGTTTGATGTAGACCGTATCATCGTACTTACCGAAGAGGTCGAGCGCAATTTACCAATCGGAATAATGTCCCAAAGCGAATACGACACTATTGTGTTGCCAGCATCAAATGAAGTCCCGCAACTTATTGATGCGCTTTCACAAATCATCTTCAATAATCGTGATAATCCTGATATCAACGAGGAAAATCGGCGCTGGTTCTCTTCATTTACTGATGCCAAGGATGAGTGTCTAGCGATATATGCAACCATTAAACAATCCGTCCAATCAACACAAGCCATACCAGATCTCACATCCAGCTTTACTGGTTGTTATGTGCTAGCTGACAACTTCCCACAATAACTACACCACACACACGTGATCATCCATGCCAAGTGTGTGTTGACCTCTCACGAAATCGTTCTGTCATGCCATCGTCAGAGTGGTGTAATCTGTACCTGTTCTATTACATTTTGTAGTGATGATACACTGCAGTACATGAACCGACTACTGTTGGCAGAGAACACTATGGCAATGACCTTACCGCGGGTATCAGTAGATCCCCTCGAACTCCGACACATTCGCCCAGCAGCTGCGCATATCATGCAAACATGGCGCTACAACGGCATCATGGCACGCTATAATATCGCCTCCGGCGAAGCTACCCATCAACGACTCTGTCAGCATGACAGCGGATATTGGCAGGTACGTGACGATCAAGGGTCACTCTACGGCTTTGTTATTGTGGGGTCTCATGCCCAAGTTGCTGGTGGTACCTATGGTACTCACGCCGTTGACTTGCAAATTGGATTGCGACCTGACCTTGTTGGTCAACTTCGAGGTAATGCATTATGTAACGCCGCAGTTGCACACGCGTTGGCAATATATCCCGACAAAACACTGCGCGTGAGCATTCCCACTCAACATGCATCAGCCCTGGCAGTCTGGCAACGCGCCCGATTCTACCCAGAATACGCATTTATGAGTCACGACAATGTGCCATTTGTCGTACTAACCCACTATCAATAATCGCCATATCGTGGTGAGACCGGTCATGGGCTACCATGGCCGGTTCTTTTTGTGCTATACATGAAAGAGACTCACACACCACAAAGGAAGGAATATCATGCCCAAACACGCAGTGCATGTCACCAACGGGCCACAACCAGGTGGCGCCTACTCGCCTGTGCTCCGCGTCGGCGATTTTATCTTTGTCTCGGGCCAAGCTCCCATCGACCCGACCACCAATGAGATTGTCGGCACGACCATCGAGGAGCAAACTGCCCGCACTCTTGAGAACATCAAGCTTCTGCTCGCCGCAGCCGGCGCCGAAATGAGTGATGTCGTCAAAGCTACCGTCCACCTCTCAGATATGGCCCTATTTGACCGTTATAACGCCGTCTATGCTACTTACTTCCCCGATCCAAAACCAGTACGTACCACCGTCGGCAGCCAACTTGATGGGTTCATGGTTGAGATTGATGTTATTGCCTATCTAGGAGCCTAAGGCATGTACGATACGATTATCCATGGCGGTCATCTCATCGATCCAGCTAACCAACGCAACGGGCGCTTTGATGTCGCCATCAAGCGCGATCGCATTGCTGCCGTTGCCCCACAGCTCGATCTGACGCACGCACGTCATCTGATTGATGCATCCGACCGGATTGTTACCCCCGGTCTCATCGATTTGCACACCCACGTCTACCACGGCGTCACCTACTGGGGCATCGAGCCCGATGCATTAGCTGCCCGTAGTGGTGTGACGACATGGGTCGATGTTGGCTCGGCTGGCGCCTACAACTTCGGCGGACTACGTGAGTTCATCATGCGCCAAAGCGACGTGCGCATCGTCACGTTCCTCAATATCTCGGGCGTTGGTTTGACGGCACCATTCGGCGAGCACCTCAACCTTGATAACTGCGACATCGACCTGTTCTGCACCATCGTCGACCAACACCGCGACATCATCATCGGCGTCAAAGCGCGTATTGAGGAGAAGACCGTCGGGCCGAATGGCCTCGAGCCACTCCGCCGCGCCCGCATCGCAGCTGATCGTTGTGGGCTGCCCATGATGGTCCATATTGGCTCAGGGCCACCCGATCTCGATGCTGTCCTCGAATACCTCAAGCCCGGCGACATCTTGACGCACTGCTTTACGGGCGGCACGATGCGCGTCACTGCCGGTGATGGTCTACCCCATGCCAGCATCCAAAAAGCCATCGCCCGCGGCGTCATCCTCGATGTCGGCCATGGTGCCGGCTCGTTTGACTTTGCCGTGGCCGAGGGCATGCTTAACGCAGGAATCTTACCTGATGCCATCTCGACCGACATGCATCAAATCAGCGTCCACGGCCCGATGTTCGATTTGCCCACCTGCATGAGCAAGTTCTTGGCGATTGGCGTCTCGCTCGAACACGTCATTGCCGCAACCACCGCACAACCCGCCAAAATCCTCAACCTTCCCGATGTCGGATCACTCCATATCGGCGCCAAGGCGGATGTGGCTATTCTGCGCAATTACCACGGCACGTTCCACTTTTATGATATTGCGATGGCCAGTCGTCAAGGGAGTCAGCTCCTCGCCTGTGATACCACCATCCTCAATGGTCGTGTTATGCCCAAAAACGAGATTCCTACTCCTGCACCATGGAGCACCATCCGCGAGTATCAACAAGCCATCATCGATCGTGGCCACACCCCACAGCAGATGATTCGCGGGTGTTGCGACTAACACATACATGTGGAGCAGTGGATACCCACTGCTCCACATCCAACTTCTATGAGTTTCATCAGTCAGACACAACGGATTTATCTATGCATCCTTGGATTACTACAACGCACTTTGATGGGGAGATTGTCCGACTCGAAGCACTCGATTCCGCATACCATCGTGATGGATTAATCGCAGCCGGAGCAGATGCATCAATCTGGACCTACCTACGATTCCCTCCCGGTGATACGCCAGCTGGCATGGACACACACATCACAGAGCTCATACGCCGCCGCGATGCACTCGAAGAGGTGCCGTACGTCATGATTCGTCGTGCGACCAACACAATTGTCGGGGTCACTCGCTTCATCGATATCCGTCAATCACATCGTGGTGTTGAATTTGGTACGTGGATTCATCCACAATCCCAAGGCGATGGCACCAATGTCGAGACCAAGTTATTGATGCTTAGTTATGCATTCGAACAGCTCAACTGCATCCGCGTCCAAATCAAAACTGATGCGCTCAACACGGCTGCGCAACGCTCACTCGTGGCGCTCGGCGCCACTTTTGAGGGATGCATGCGCAATCACTTGATTCGCTACGATGGTCGTATCCGCGATTCGTACATCTATTCCATTCTTGATAGCGAATGGCCCGCTATCAAAGCACAGCTGATACAACGACGAAATAAACGCTTGCAGCCAGATGCGCAAACCAATCCCATCACAAATGCGTAATTGAGAGAGAAGCTGATTGTATATGAAAGGGTCTGTATGACTGCATTTTTGTCGCGCGTCTTGTCGTCAAGCCGCTATCTCATCATGATTGCCGTGATTGGCGCCTTGATTGGCATGGTGACACTCCTCGTCTTCGGTATGTGGGAGATTTATGCCGTCGTTGATAAAGTTATCAACACCGAAACCCCCGAAAAGATCGGCAAGACCGTAGCGCTCTACATCATCGAGGCCATTGATATCTTCTTGCTCGCTACCGTGTGCTATATCACTGCACTCGGCTTGTTCGAGTTATTTATCAGCGACGATGTCCAAATTCCTGAGTGGCTAGCTATCAACACACTCGACGACCTCAAAAACAAATTAACCAGTGTCGTGATTGTCGTCATGGGTGTCATCTTTTTGGGGCAAGTCGTCGGTTGGGATGGCAAGCGCGACTTGATTCCACTCGGTGCGCCGATTGCCCTGATTATCGCCGCCCTGACGTGGTTTTTGAGTAAGAGCACCAAAAAGTCATAACCCTCGTACCTTTTGTGGTCGCCAAAACGGTAGTGAGCATAGGAGATCTATCTCACTACCGAAAGCGAGTACCCCCATGGACCATCTCTCTTGCTGGCGCCTCACACTTGCGTTTACCCCCGATATGCCGTCACAACGAATTGACAGCGTTTATATGCGCATGATTCGTGAGTGCTGGCGCCAAATCCCGCAACTCCATCCGCATGTCACCTGTTCACCCCTGCACATCCACCAAGATGGCATACGCGGCTGGTTGTACGGTCACGACGTGGTTGTCGTCAGCGCCGCCGTTGACACGTTCCGCAACCGTAGTACTGATTTGATTCGTCGGTTACGAGGCACACACGATGCCGTTATTTGGGAGTACATAAGTCTCAATGATGAATCTCCCCACCGTCACATGGATAACCGCTGATGACGGTCAATTCACCCGTATCATCGGCATGGTGCACCAGTCCACACAACAATCATCGTTGCGCTGTCTACAAAGCGCGCATGCCGACGACACCTATCAGGCAATTCACACTGCCTGGTTAGCAGAACTCAACGATGGACAATTGATGATTGGCACCACCGGCGAATCAGCGCTTGCAGCCGAGTACCAGCTGGAGCGCGCCTGGTTGCGCGGGCCATTCGGCAATCGGGCTCACGCCTCCATCCTCTGGCAAGCGCTGACACATCAATTGCCCGCACACGTCACGACCTATGACGCATTTCCGCATCGTGATGCGCATGAATTAATCATCTTCTGGCAAACACAAGGCTTTCGTACTATCAAAACCGTCCATGTAATGCACCATACCGACCCAATTGTCGATGCCCTCACGGACGGCGTGCATCGGGCAACGCAAGCCCACCGCAACGCCATTGCCGCACTGCATCATCGCCACTTTGCCAACGCCTGGGCCACTATTGACGACCTTTTTATCGACGATGACCACCATCTACTCAGTGTCATAACTACCGAAAACGACGTCGTCAAGGGATATGCCTGGTGGAGTATCGATGTGCTCGATCTGAGTGCAACCCTCGAATACCTCGCCGTTGCTGACGCATACCAACGACAGGGCGTAGCGAGCAACTTAATCTATCATGGACTCGCATGGGCCTACGGCCAACAACTCAATCGCGTACAACTCACCGTTGATGACGATCGCATCGGAGCCCAAGCGCTCTATCACCGCTGTGGTTTTCGCACGAAATCATCTGGTGTCCATCTCCGTTGGCAAAAACAGAGCGAGGCACATCATGTTTAAACCAGTGGTTCCCGGATTGTATCGCCTTGCCCTCGGCATGGTGAATGCGTATCTGCTCTATACACCGCGCGGGGCATGGCTAATCGACACCGGCGACCTCTCAAGCGGACCTACGATTGCGAACGCATTGCAACGCATGAATCTCACCCCAGCGCAACTCCGTGGGATTATCATCACGCACCTGCACTACGACCATAGCGGTGGGCTGGCCTATCTACAACAGCACGGTGCCCCAGCCGCTATCATGCATCCACGTGATGCAGACGACGTCCGACACGGCATACTCTTACGTCGCCCGTTTCGTTTGACGCCACCGCTCAACGTAGCCCAAGAATTACTCGATGCGCGTCCGCCAGCACAACCGATGGGGCAACCAACGGTCGTTGATGCGACAGCAGTGCATGATACATTTATCGATGACGTCATCCAGGTCATCGAGACACCAGGGCATAGTGCCGGACATATCTCACTTCTGTGGCAGGTGCACGGTGGCGTGTTAATTGGTGGCGATGTCTGCATGCACGTATTTGGGCTCCGACATGCAGTCGGCCACGAAGATGAGCACCAAGCGACAGTCAGTCGCCGTCGCATCGGCGAATACCAGTACGATACGCTCGTTGTTGGGCACGGTACGCCACTCTGCGGCAACGCGAGTGACCGCGTCCGTCACATATTTGGTGCATAAGGCACTACAATCGGCTATGATAGCAGTGTGTTTGTATCGGTAAGAAAGAATTCGATGCATGAGTAATTTATTCCACGGCACACACGTACGCCTCGCCGCCACATCGCCCGATGATATCCCGATTGTGTCGGGCTGGAGCAACGATGCT
>Ga0315902_10006938_pt1 | contig 15581 bp, 36 predicted proteins | sample LakEriMetagenome_9_FD_203523 | JGI IMG/M metagenome (GOLD analysis project Ga0315902, IMG submission 203523) | Freshwater fungal communities from buoy surface, Lake Erie, Ohio, United States - Buoy 12 MA117 | ecosystem: Environmental > Aquatic > Freshwater > Lake > Lake biofilm | place: USA...
ACTTGGTTGGTTTGCGTACCGAAATGCTGTACTCCGAGGAGGAGTTCAGCCCGGGCGGCACGAGCCCCGGATTCTCTTCGAGAAATTGGTTCATGTTGCCCTGCGCGATGCGCTTCTCCAGCAGGTCCACCGCGTCATGCTCGACCACGAACTTCTTGAAGGAGTCCCAGTCTTGCGTGCTGTAGCGGGTGCTGACGGAGAGCACCACAGTGCCCTGTGCCGTGCGGACTGATGTGACGCCCATCGCCTTCATCATGTCCTTCATGGCGTTCTTGATCTCTTCCTGCTGCGCCTTCAGAGTTTCGATCTTGCCATCGTACTCTTGGGTGAGCGTCGTGATCTCTGCGCGAATCTTGCGGTAAATCTTTGCGAGCCGATCCAGTGGGATCGTTTCGCTCTCTGTCTCGGTCATTTGCTTCTCCGTGTTGTTTGTCTAGGGTTGGACAGTGTACATGGTTTCAATCGTCGTGCAACTCCTTTATTCACTGATCACGTTGTTGAACATCTCGGTCAGCAGGCCGTTGTCATCAACCTTTTGGCTGAGGGCTTTGAACATTCGTTTCTCAACAGGGCTCGACTGGATATGCACCACGGTCACCTTGTCGCTGTTCTGTCCCTTGCGGTCGGCGCGGGCGCAGCACTGGATGTATTGCTCGACGCTCATCAGCGGGCCGTAGAACACCACCGTGTCGGCAGCAGTCAGGGTAATCCCGTGGGCAGAAGCCGCAGGCTGCATCACCAGCACACGCGGCGTCGGCTCGTTCTGGAACCTGTGGATGATCTGCGCTCGCTTGGACGCTGACACCCCGCCGTGAATCTGCTCGTTGGCGATGCCCTTCTTGGTGAGGTAGCTGCTGATGGTGTCGATGGTGCTCAGGAACAGGGCGAAGATGATGACCTTGCGGTCGGTCTCCTCCAGCACTTCCTCCAGTACCGACAGGCGGGGCGCGGAATCGAATTCCACCACCTCTCGGTCGTCTGTGTATGCTGCACCGCAAGAAATTTGGAGGAGCTTGTTCATCGCAGCGGCGGCATTGACCGCCGAGATGGTCTCCCCTGCCGCCTGCACCAGCATCTGGGTCTTGAGCGTGTTGTAGTACTTGGTCTGTTGGGGCGTCATCTCCACCTCCCGGGTCATGGTGACCACGGGTGGCAAGTCCAGACACTCAGCCTTGGTGAAGCGAATCGCAGGCTGCAGCGCATCGAACACGTCGTCCTTGGCGGTGGGCTTGGGCACCCACTTGTACATGGTGAGTTTGTTCATCACCTTGTCGCGCCACGCCGTGAAGAACTTGGGCACGCCCTCCGGATTGACCAGCTTGGCGAGGCCGTACGCATCCGTGGGAGACTGCGATGCCGGGGTGCCGGTCATCATCCACAGGTAGGTGTTGGGGGTCAGGATGGAGTTGAGCGCCTTCCATCGGCGGGTAGTGTTGGTCTTGTACGCGTTGGCCTCATCGACAATGACTAGATCGAACCTGCCATCGTTGATCACCTCTTGCGCAATCAGGCCCAGCCCCTCGTAGTTGGTGATGACGATCTCGTAGTCCTGCTGGATCATCTCGATGCGCCGCGCTGCTTTCGGATGGTGGGCGATGATGGCGCTGCGGTGGATCACGCTGTTGTTGATATCCCCCATCCACGCGCTGTGCATGATCGACAGGGGGCACAGGATGAGCACACGCCGCACCTTGCCAAGCTTCATCAGGTAGTCGGCTGCCCACAGAGCCGAGAGCGTCTTGCCGGTACCGGGCTCCGAGAACACAAACGCCCTGCGGTGCATGGTGAGGAATGCAGCCGTGTCGATCTGGTGCTGCATCGGCTTGTAGCGCCCGGGCCAGTCGTAGCGTTGGGTGATGGGCGAGGGCACATTCTTCACGCCCAGATTGCGCAGCACCCGCACCTCGTCCAGCCCCCAGTAGACGGCGACTTGGTAGCCACCATCGACGGGCATCACCTTGTGCTTGGGGATGATGCTGTACTTGTGTGGGTTGCGCGTCTTGAACAGCAGCGCCTTGTTCTCAATGATCTGCACCTGCTTCTCCTGTTTTTATTTTGAGCTGTCTCGGTTCTTGGCCACACTGCGCATTCGCAGGTTGCTCCGAGCCGATGTGCCGCCCGTCTTGAGGGGCTTGATGTGATCGACATCTTTACCATCGCCTTTGTGCGCGGCACCTTCTTTCTCCATGATGCGGCGGGCCTTTACGCGTTCAGCGCGCTTCTTGATCTGCTCAGGCTTGCCGTGAAAGTCGGCGTACTCTTGTTTGTAGTTGCGTTTGCTAGCGAGTTGGGACATGACTAACTCCTCAGTGTTTCGGGTTGAACTCGCAGCCAGTGACTTGGCACCAGCCGCACAGCGGGGTTTGTGTGGGGTTCCACACGTCGTTGGAAAAAGATGCTTCGAGTCGCGCAGTGCGCTCACGGTACTTCCACCAGAAGGCGTCCTTCTGATCACGCGTCATCGACAGCTTGACCATGTCGTTCTTCACGATGAAGAGGAGAGCGCTGTGCACTTTGCGGATATGAGGGAAGTGCTCGAACACCATGAGGGACATCAGCACTAGCTGGTCGCGGTCGGGATACTTGTTGTTGCCCGTCTTCCAGTCGCCCACCCATGCGGTCAGGTTGTCGTCGTCCACGATCAAGATGTCGGCGATGCCGCGCACCCACACGTCGGGGGACTTCCACTCGGTAGGCTTGAGGTCAACCGTCAGCGCCATCTCGAACTCAGCAAGCTTGCGCCCGGGCTTGGCCAGCATGGCATCAGCAACATCCTTGAACTGCGCATGCTCAGGCGGGATTGGTTTGTTTTCTTTTATGTAGAGTTCCAATGACTCGTGTACCTGATTGCCGTAGCGCGTCGCCTCTGTCTCTTGGAAGGGGTACTTCTTCAAGACCTTGACCTCGTGGTATCTGCGGGCGCAGCCCTCGTAGTCTTTGAGGGAGCTGTGTGACCATGCTGGCTTCTTCATGCGTCCATCCATTCGTCATCAGGCCAAACGATGATGGGAGTGCCCTCGCCTACATACGCGCCTTCAATGTTGTACTCAATGTACTCCCGCGCTTCCTCGGGAGTCATGCCTTGCTGCACTAGGTTCTCACGGATGATCTCCGCGTCATACACAAGCAGTTGGACTTGGCGTTGGTTGTGCCAAGTAAAGGAGACACCGACGACAGCGTTGTCGTGGCCATCGATCTTCATCATTTGAATTTTGCCGTGTTGATTGCCTTGGCTAGGCGGTTGGCGAAACGGGTCACGAACTTCTCGTTGCTGTGCAACGAGCTGCCCATGTCGTAGAGGATTGCGTGCGTCAGCTCGTGCCAGAAGGTGTCGCTTACCTCCTCGTCGGAGTACGGCTTGTTGGTCACGTTGCTCTTGGTAGCAACCGCAATCGTTCCGACTCCGTAGTACACATAGCCCATCTGCGCCTTGCGCTGCATGGTCTCGACGATCTCCACTGAATACCAGCGGTCGCCGACTTTTACTTTCTTAGGCAGTTCCATTTGCTTCTCCTTAAATACGGTTGTCCCACGCATCCACACGCGGAGCAAACGAGTCTCCAGCATAGATCACTTGTCCCGCTACACGCCGAGCCTTGCGCTCACGGTATTGGAAGAAGTGTTCAAGCTGCGGAACCTCTTGCCCGAGCTTGCGTGCGTACAGCGCTGTGTAGTTGTTGTTCAGCTTCAGGCCATCGGCCTTGTTGCTCTCCAGTGCGTGCTCAAAGCGCAGCACCTCGAAGAGCGCCTTCATCCCGTAGTGGTCGCGCCCTGTCTGCCTGATGGCAAGCGCCAAGTCCTTGAGCCGACGATACACCCAAGGGTGCTCGTTGTGAAACTGCTCAAACTGCAACGCAATCCTGTCGTCCATCTACTTCTCCTGTGTTTATTTGTTCTGCATGAGGCGGAGGGTCTGCACTAGTATCCGGGCCTCGGCGACCAGCTCTAGCGCTTTCTCCTCTGCCTCTGCTAGCGTTGCGTGCAGGCACATGTCATGCGCCTCTTTGGCCAAGCGCTCGATGTTCATGAGCGGCGTGGCGTAGTCAATCAGTTCTGTTTCTTTCATCAGTTCTTCGCTAGTCCATATCGGCGGTGAACGCCACCGTCAGCGGCCAGAGGTATCCCCGGCATGTAGCTCGGCTCAGCGGTCATCTGCTCCAGCATCCAAGCAAACGCCTCCTTCGCCCCATCCTCAGGCACCACAGCAATCTGCTCGTCGTGAACAGTGCCGGCCACGAAGTACCTTTTTGATACTCGCAGCATGCCATCTGTCATCACGATACGCGCAGTGCCCTGCACCACGTTGTTCGTTATCTTCCCACCATACAGGGGCGTGGCCTCCGGCCCATACACCCACCGCTTCGCACCCTTCTCATCCTTCTCTTGACGCAGATTGGGATACAGGATTCGCATGCCGTTGGGCAGTACGATCTCCTCCTTCCTGAAGGTGAGACATTTATACACCATCTCCTCGCCCCCGGCAAGGCAGCGCACCAGCATCTCCTCCATCATCCCCCAGAAGGTCTTCACAGGCCATGCTGCAGCGCGGTATTTGTCGATGATGGCCTTGGCTGTGATGCAGTGCACAAGAAGCTCCTCCGTCGTACAGATGTGGGGTATCTCCTCCATCCGCTTGACATAGTCCTCGTTGGCAACGAACGCTTGGATAGCGTCGCCCGTGACCCCCAGCTTCTTGGCGTCGGCCTTTGTGTAGCGCAGCGGTGGTGCCCCGAGGAACCCCACCAGAAGCTGCTGTGCGAACGATGCCCACCCTAGCCCGTAGCCAGCGCCCAGCAGGGCGGACTTGGCAGACTGTCGCTCGATGGGGTGGCTGTCCTTGGTCATGCCCGGGATGCCAAACATCTGCGCACCGAACTGTGCGTACGGATCACCGCCTGAGCGGAAGATGTTCAATAGCTCCTCGTAGTCAGCCAGCCACGCCAGCACACGCGGCTCAATTTGGGAAAGGTCACCCACCGCAAGCTGCATGTTGATAGGGGCCATGATTGCCTTGCGCAGGAAGCTCCCACGTTTGAGGTTCTGCATGTTGATGGCCGAGCCTTTGCTCGCCGTCCACCTTCCCGTGGATGCGCCGTAGTAGGACAGGGGCACAGGCAGCGCCCCTCGCTTAGAGATTTCTAGGAAGCGCTGCGCACGCGTACGCTCCGTCGTGGACTTGACCTTGAGACGCGCTTCACAGAGCGCTGCAACTTCCTCATTGCTGCCGTTAAGAAGGGCTTGGAAGAGCGCATCATTTTTCGCAAGCGCAAGCGTGCGCTTGCCAGTTGTCTTACTAACCTTCGTAGGCGGCTCGACTCCAAGCGCTTTGAGCGCTTGTGCAAACTGCGGGTTCGACGCCAGAACAGCTTCGTCCACGCCGAGCCTCTGTAGTAGTCCTTCACGCTTTTCCCTTTCTTCCTCGATGGCATCCATCAGCATGTTCTGGTCGAGCTGCAACACCGGGCGGGTGTACATCTTGAGCGTCATGTCGATGAGGCGCAGCTCCTTGGCTGGGTAGCCCTTGCTCAGTCGCTTGAACACCTCTTCGCAGAGGAAGACATCGTGCTTGCAGTAGTCGGCCAGCTCCTTTTCAATCTCCGGAGTCAGCGTCTCCAGACCGTCGGTGGAGTGGACCGCCTTACCCTTGGCTGGGAGTCCGAAGTCTTCTGCAAGTTTGGCGAGGCTGTTACCCACCTCCACACCGCGCAGGGCACGAGCCATAGACAGGCTATCGAAAATAAAACAAGGCTGCACACCATAGCGCCACTCCAGAATGGACACATCGAACTGAGCGTTGTGGGCGAGCACTGCAGTTCGGCTCCAGTCCACGCCGCCAAGAACATCACCAAGCTCATCACCGCGCACCCAAACAATAGGCGCATCAGTACCAAACTCGCGGAGGCAAGCTCCGAATGCAATGAATCTTGGGTCACGGATGTACTCCTCGGTTGTCATCTTGGAAAGGGTGTAGTCACGCTTGTCCCAGCGTGTCTCGAAGTCGATGGTGATGATGCGGTCGAAGGGCGCACTCAATTGAACTTCTCCTTGGGTGGTGCGTCCTCCATCACAGCGCCGTTGATGTACTCTCGCGCTGCCGACAGCAGCTCTGCAGCGTCCATCTCGTTGGTGTTCACCGCCATGATCTTGAACGGTTCGTAGGGCGGCCTACCCACCAGCACCATGCCGTGTATGTCGTCGTTCAGGTAGCACTGGATGAGTTCGGAGATGACGATGCGCAGATGTCTGCGCTGGTCCTCCGTCATCTTGTTGACTGCCGTCTCGATCTCTTCAGGGGTGGTTATAAACATTCCAGTGCTTCTCTCAGTTCTTTTATGTTGGTCTCTCGCGCCACGAAGGCGTACCCACCAGCGTCAGTGATTGCGTTTAGCTCACGGTCTTGCAGCGCAGTGGTCTTGCCCTTGCCGGCCTTGCACTCGATGGCGATGAAGCGCCCCTTGTGGCAGGCAATGATGTCCGGGACACCAGCGCGTCCCATACCCGCCATGAAAGGCGAGAAGTGGTAGATGCCCAGACCGTCAAGAATCTTCTTGACTGACAGCTTTACTTTAGCTTCGGGTGTCATAGTAGTGCGTCCTCGTAGTCACTTGGGTTTCTTCCTTGATTTCTTTGGCTCCTCTGGTGGCACCTGTGTAAATACGCTAACAACTCGATGTCGGCCTGCTTGAACGGCCACCACTGGCCGCTTCGGAGCGCGTCTAGGTCCGATTGCTGCGACTGACTCCAGCGTCGTGTGTCTGTGCCCGCTCTCGCATTGACGGCGTCGGTAGGCACTGTTCGTGTTTTCGTTGTAGCGTGTTTCAAGGACAGTAGTTTGTTTCTTGCAGATGGGGCAAAGCATCATAGAACTTTGCCTGCCTTGGAGTAGACCGTGAACTGACGCACATTGATGATGGTCTGCGCCTTGTTCGACAGTCCTTGGATGGTGCCGAAAGCAACACCCTGTGCGCGGTTGCGCTCTACCACCTGCGTCTGGCTCTGCGACATGGTTGCACCATGCCCTCGGAAGTGAGCGTCTTGCAAGAACACAGATGGACTGTGGTCGTGCTTCCACATGAACGGGCTGTCCACGGGGCATCGGCATTTCTTAGCGGTCATTGGTTCTTCTCCTTTAGTTTGGCTTCAACTGCGTCCATCAAATCTAGCCAAGCCACACTCATCAGACCTAACCTGTCTGAAATTTCTGCTTGGTCTTCCTCAGTCAGCCCTACCCACGGGCGCGGCGCTAGCTTGGCCTTCACAGCGTCGATAAGCATTGCTTTGTCGAAGGCATCCCCTTGCGGGTGTTCGATCCACTTGAGGCACAAGGCCAGCAGCTCTTTCTCAGTCGGCATCAATCATCTCCTTTAGTTCTTCCATGCACTCGGCCCAGCCCAGCAACAGATACCACACGTAGTTACTGCTCGGGCTTCGCTCAAAATGGAAGCTTGCCAAGCCTAGGTAGTTGTCGGCTGCGGCCCACCAATAGTGGCGCTTGTAGTCAGGATGCATTGTTCCCCCTTGCGCGGATTTGTTTAGCGCACCAGTTAGCGGCGTTCCATCCCGGCTCCTCACACAACTTTGCACACGCCTCGCGCTCAGCCTCCACCGCAGCTTTGATTTCGTCAGCAAAAGTGCTCTTTATGACGGCAGACCATGTCTCAGCGACGGACGCTTCCCACTCTGTTTTTGTCAGCGGCTTGTTCATTTAGTTTCTCCCCTTGCGCGGATGGCGGCGGCGCAAGCGGCGGCGGGGGGAGAGCCATAGGACGCCCAGCCATCGCACACCTTCGCACACGCCTCGCGCTCGGCCTCTACCGCCCGCCGAGTCTGCACACAGGCAAACCGCTGGCAATCAGCATGGCATGAGTGAATCTCGGTGGAGAGCAGGTAATCGCGGTGAAGTTCAACAAAACGACCAGCCTTTTCCATTGTTGGATGCCAACCCAGAACCCCGGGCGATTCCTCTTTCAACATTTCTGCTTTCTCTAACAAGTCAATCAATTGTCCCGGGGTCATTCCATCTCCTTTATTTTTTCTGCCAGCACCCTGATGTACTCGCGTGCTTGTTCGACAGGAACTTCGGCGTGGTAGAAAATTAGCGCCGCTTCCACAAGTTTCGGGCTTTGTGGGGTGCTGGCGAACACCGCCCACAGATACTCTCGTTTTGCGCTCATTTCAAACCTCCATACATTGACCACTCCCTAGCCTTCTCCGTCATGAACAGCCCCTCGGCCCGGGTCATCTTGGATGAGCGCACAAACAGTTCGCCTTCCCAGTCGAAAGCAATGATCATCACATCGGTCAGGCCACCATCCTCACACATATCCAGCGCGGACTTGAGCGCCTGCTCTGGGGTGTAGTTCACGCTTGCGGGTAGGCTGATTACTTTTTCGTTGTTCATCAGTACCCCCACCGGATTCGAAAGCACACCAGATAGAGGTGCAGGACAAACTCATTGCCGCCGCTGAAAAACCCCACGGCAAAGCACGGCCATAGGCGCGGGAAAAACTCGGTGGTCAGGTGCAAACTTTTTCTCATGATTTCTCCTTTACTGCGGCAATCGCCCTTCGTGCGACCTTGTAGTGAATTCGGCTGTCCTCAGGCAAGTCGATTATTTGTTCCAGCGCCTCCAGCAGTTGATCGTTGATGCGCTCCAACTTGGCAAACGCTCCCGCTGTGTAGCCGTACTCACTGGCAATGCCTTGCTCTAGACGGCGCATCAGGTTCGCAGGGCCGTAGCCTTCGCTGTCGCAGTGGGCCTCCCAATTCGCAGAAATTTCTTCGGCGGCGGCAACCATAACGGTCTTCAGCTTGCGGTTCTCTTCATGCAGGCGGCGCAGCTCGGCGGCGGCATCCGGCCAGCCATCTGTTTCAAGCAAATTGGCCAATCGCAGGGCTTCGGGTTGTTCGCTCATTTCCATTCCTCCTCGTCCTTCGAAAGCATGGCATCGAAGTACTCGTGCGCTAGGTGTACCAGCAGGCCACCAACGGCAAGGCCGATGATGATCCCTAAGATTAGCTCCATCACTTCAAAGCTCCTGCAATCTTGTCCAGCCTGCCAGACTTCTCCAATTCCGCCAGCATCTGCATGGCCGTGGCTGCGCGCTCCAACAGAGTCACATAGCGTTCAAGGTTGGCGAAGTTAGCGGTCTTCTCCACCTTAGCCAAACCAGAGGACAAGTCATCGGCAGCTTTGCGCACATCGCCCGAGCACTTCTTAGCTGCGGCAGACAAGGCAGTGGTCTGCGCTTGGTACCGATCAATCGCTGCAGAGAAACTGCGTTCTGCTTCGGTCAATGTTTCAGTTGCTTTTTGCATGTCAGTAGTCACGACTTTCGCTCCTCGGGTGATGTAGCTGCCGCCGGGTTGGTTTACCTCATCGGCTACGGTGTTGATAACGGATTTAAGTGTGTACGCAGGGCCATGCCTGTCGATCTTGGCAACCTTCAGGCCACTCACTTCACTCTCCTCACAGGTTCCCACTCGAACGGTTTCTTCTCCACGAACACAGGCTCGGGCCTGCCCTCAGTGGGCGGCACCCATCCATAGCGACGCCATGTCGCCTGCACATCTGCGCCCCGTGTGGGGACGAACCGCTTGTCGGTGATGGGAATGCTGGGGTTAGTTCGCTTGGCGCTCATTTGTTGTCTCCAAAGATGTCCTTCAGCGCTGCGTAAAGCTCCTGCGCCTCCAGTATCGACAGGCTGCGCAGCAATGCATCCACGCGGGGAATTCCCTCGGGTGGGGCCACGGGCATAGGAGAAGAAGACACTGGTCGTTCTTCCCGCACCTCTTCCACTGTGCGGTTGCGCACACTCACCTTGATCTGCTTGTGTTTGGCCTTGGCCTTGGCCTTGGCTGCCTCCATTTTGCGCAGCATCTTCGCGCTCTTGATCGGGGTGTACTGCCCCACAGTCAGATGCAACACGCCCTCGTCGTCAGCCTGCAAGAGACCCTGCCTCATCATCTGCCCAAGGATTGAGCTGACGGATGCAGCCTTGAACCCCATCGCAACCATCCGAGCCGTTAGGTTTTTGCGTGTGGTGGGGTAGAGCTGGGCCTGCTCGAACAGCGTGCGGTTCAAGTTGTTGCCAATCTGAAAAGGCTTGCGCTTAGTTTCCAACTTGGGTGCCTCATGTTGCACCTCCTCCTTGGGCGTCGTGGCATCGGTGTATTGGGTCATCATCAGCTTGGCACGCAGCATTTCACCTAAATTCATTTGCTTCTCCGAAAATTAAAAGAAAGGGAACGGGACATTACCATAAGCCCTAGGGCTTATGCAACAGGGTCAACCACGAACCCAGAGGTATCGCGCTTGGCCTTGCCTTTGGCGTACAGGGCGACAACCACCCCGTGCGGGTCTTCATGGCGCAGATCAGAGTCGTCACCATCGACACAAGTAGTACCGAGGAACTCGGCTGGGATATCTTCTCTATTCCTAAACACCACAGCAATCCTGTACCCCTGATCGATGGCGCGCCGCACATAGGGCTGGAACTCCACGACACCCGAGTAGCTGAAGGTGAGGTCATAGTTGGGGATGTGTGCAGTAACCCGGTTGGGTATCTTGGTGTAGTCGTAGAACTGTAGGTCGGGGAACATCTCGAAGATGTTGTTGTAGTAGATGTCCTCGTACTCGAAGCTCGCGCTCTCCCAGCGAATGTCCGAGGTGCCGTTGAGTCGGCACAGGGGGATGAGGTTGGCTGCCTTGGCCTTGCGGATCAAGGAGCGGATAGACGGGATGAGTTCAGCGAAGAAAGCGGCGCGGTCATTGAAGAAGAGCTGGGTCTTGCGTACCCGTGCGGCCTGCACGCTGTTGAATGCGCCCCTGCCTGCGCTGTTGAGGCAAGGCTCGTGGCACTTGGCGATCTCTGCCATAGCGCACACATTGCGTCCCGACAGGTTGTAGGGGGCCAGATACAGGACGCCTGTCATGTACCCGTACTGCTGACCCTTGACGGTCTTGGCGTTGGTGTCGATGCTTAGCATTTCATTCTCCTTGGTTGTTAAATCTGCTTGGGCGGGAACTCGAAGTGATCGAAGGCTGAGTCAATGTCGATGGCGAGCAGCTCTAGGTTCTCCCACCACATCTCTGGTTCCCAGTCGTCGAACATCCCCCAGCGCATAGCGCCGTACTTCTCCAGCACCTCCTCCACCGGGCCATGGCTTTGGCCCAGCGCGTCGAAGATTTCCACGGCGATGTCGTAGTCGCCGATGTTGGAACAGTACTGCCGCACTGCTGCGGCCTTGGCCGCGTCACTTATCTTGCTCATCTATCTTCTCCTTGCTGTTGAAAATACTCTTCGACCTCTCGGTCTCTCTGGTCTTGCAGTTGGTCTTCTGCGTAGTTGTCGAGGACGGCATCGGCCTCCTCGTAGGTGTACCCATCCTCGATGAGTTTGCGTCTGGTTGGGTACATCACGGCCTCCACACAAACAAGTCCAGCAGGACGACGATGGCGCATAGCAGGAACACTACGCGCTCCACTTTCTCTACGGGTGTGAGATTCATTTGCTTCTCCTAGTTATGGGGGCCGAAGCCCCCGGGTTGGTTAGATGTCGATGCTGACGCTGGCGTGACGCATGATGTCACGCACCTTGTCCTCGAAGTCGTAGTCGTCGATGGCTTCGGTCACCTTCTCCTCGACCCGGTCATCGAACCGGTCGTATTGGTCGTGGTCGTACTCGTCGTTGTGCTCGGACAGAACATCACGCGCCACCTCGTCGGCGATCTCTTTGAAGCGAGACTCGTCGATCTCCTTGTAGTTGTCCATCTTGTCTTCGAGCAGGGCGAGGCGTGAGGACATCTCGTCGAGGTCAGAGGTCTTGTACTTGTCGGGTTGCTCCCCGAACAGGCGGTCGCGGATGGTGGTTTCTAGTTCTGTAACGCGTGAGGACAGGTCAGCCTCGTTACCTTGCGCGGCTTTGTCAGCCACAACAAGACTGCGCTCCAGCAACTCGATGCGTGCCACCAGCGGGGCAGTAGCGGCATTGACCGCGTTGAGGATGGCGGCAGAGAACAGGGCGTTGATGTCGAAGGGTGATTGTGTTGCTTGCATGGTTTGGGTTCCGGTTTGGTTGGTGCTATCTGCGTTGATGATGTCGTTCATGGTTTGCTTTCTTAGGTTTGCTTGGAAATAGCCGGGTGAACCGCACCCGGCAACGGATTGGGACAAAGTGTCCCGATACTTACGCAGTCACAAGTGACAGCGCCTTCTGCTTGAGCGCATCGCCAGCACCCCAGAGGGCGGCAGCTTTGCGGTTCTCATCCGTGCGAGCACGGACATGGTGGTCGGCGTACTCGGTGACAGCGTTGAGCCAGCCCCATGCGGTGTCGTGTGCCGTCTCGAAGTTGCTACCCTTGCCGCCGCCGTTGAACAGACCCATGATCTTGTCGAAGGCCGCAGACTCACGGGCTACCGCCTCGCTGGTCTTGGTGAGCAGGTTCACAGTCAGGGACTCGGCCATCTCTGCGTCCAGCTTGAACTTAGCCAAGTCACGGGCCATCTGCATGAACGAACCGAACTCAGCGTTGGCCGCCTCGATCACAGACTTGGCGGTCTCGATGCTGAACACCGAGCGATGCGTCACACGATAGGCAGCACCGGTACCGAGCGCGATGCTGAGGGTGTTGTTGCACACCACACGCACAGTCACAAGGCGCACCTCGCTAGCCAGAGACCCATCAGCGCTGGTGCTGAACAGCGCGTACAGAACGATCTTGTCCTGCGTGCCATCGATGCACATGGTCTCGCTCAGCTTGGCAGTTGCGAAGTAGCGCTTGCCTCCGAACAGAACACCAGCGGACTCGATAGTCACACCACCAGCGGCGGCCCACTCACGGAAAAGTTCAAGCACAGCGGCGGGTTGCACCACCTTGTAGCTCTCAGAGACCAGACCCAGCGCCGCACCCGTGTCCGAGCGGAACAGCACCACCTTGTCGTCGAAGACTTGGAGGTCGGAGACGCTGGCGTCGGGGCCAAGCAGTTCGGTTGCGTAGCGCACACGGCCCCGCTTGATCTGGTAGTCCATGCCTGCGGCGGCTTGCCACTGCTCGATGGTCTGACCATAGGTCATTAGTTGCCCGAGGCCATGCCACTCACGCTGAGTGGATGCATAAGATGCGCGGCCTTTGGAGAAGGTATCGATTTGATGTGCCATGATTTGCTTTCTTGAGTTACTTGAATTGGGACTGAAGCGCAGTCCCCACGCTGAGAGAGAAATCTCTCTCGGATTATTTGCTCAACCCTGCGATGTTGAGTTCTTTGACTAGGTCATAGCCGCTGACGCGGCCAATCCATCCGTTGCCTTGCCAGTCCCAGCGTGTCTTCTCGGCTGTGATCTGGTTCTCACCCCATGTGAGCTGAATGAATGTGCTTCCGGCATTGGCCGCACGGAACAGCGCGGCGCGTAGCGTGGTCACGCTGGGTTTCTTGATGTACTCGATCTGTGTCATTTGCTTTCTCCTTAGTTACACACGATGAAGCGCTCGACCTTCTTGATGGTCTCCTCGTGCTCCTTGGTCACGATGCGGCACGAGTTGCTGTTCTCCTTGACCCATGCGCTGATGTTGACTGTGATCTCGAAGGTCTGCGGGATTGCCACATCTTCCTTGACGAGCTTCTTGTAGGCAATAGCCCGAGTGTCATGCTCCCAAGCGAAGCGCCGGGTGAAGCTGAAGTCTCGGTTGGGCACATCGGCCCCAGCGTAGTCGCTGGTGCTGGCCTTCCATCCCTCGTCGGTGAACTTAGCCAGCAAGCTGGTGAGCTTGGTGTCCTTGAACGAGTCGAGGTCGCTCAGCATGACGCTGATGAACACCACATCGCTGAAGTGAGCGATGCGCACGCTGGCGTTGGCCCGGAGCTTGGGCGGCAGGGAGTTGAACACCATCGCCACGACGGGTTGGCGCAGTAGTGTCGGCTTGATGAGCCGCTTGGCGGTATCCGTGTTGAAGTCAGTAGCGGCTTGCTTGGCTTTGATTTTGAATGCGTTTTGCATGGTTGCTTTCATTTGCTTGAATGCCGGTGAACCGCACCGGCGACGGATGGGGACAAAGTGTCCCGATTCTCAATAGTCTTCTTCGATCTGCTCGTCCACATCGGACTGCGAGTACCAGCTCAGGATTTCTGGGCGGTAGCGTGCCAGCTTTTCCTTCTCGCATTTGGAGCAGACGCGGCATAGCGGAATGCCGCGCCCGTCATATTCCCACCACGAGCCATCGTGTTTGCTGTGCATGTTGCATGAGTCGTTCACTTGCTTCTCCTTGGTTGTTGATAGGGAACGCGGGGGCGAGAGACACTGGTCGTCTCGCCCCTGTCTGGCTCAGCGCTTGGCCTTGACCTTCTTCTCGACCTCAGCCAGAACGAACGCGCCCTCGACTTGGGGTTGGTAGAAGTTGATGTCGTACTGGGAGTCCTTCTCGCCCGGCACATACCAGACCCAGTAGGTGTAGCCGTGCTTGTCGAAGCGCTTCATCAGCGCATGGAGGTCGGTGCCTGACTGCCACTCGAACACATTGGTCAGCAGGTAGTGGAACTCAGGTTGCTTGTGCTTGATCAGGTTTGCTGTCATGTTGATTCTCTCGGTCATTTGCTTTCTCCTTCAATTGTCTCGGGGTTAGCGCCGGCTTCCTCCAGCATCTCGATCAACTCCTCCACAGTAGTTACTGCATCGGCGGGATCGCCCTTGGTCAGGTCATACAGCACCCCGTTGAGGGCTTCCCAGACGATCTGGATCGTTGCGTTTGCGTCTCTCATTTGCTTTCTCCTTGGTTAAAAAATTCGTCGTACAAATCAATAGCCACCGCGTAGCCCTCGCTGTCAGCCGCACCGAACGAGCGGTACTCGTTCAAGATGGTGCCGAGGGCTTGCGCCGCTTCGGTTCGGGTAGGGTGTGCGTTGAGCATGTTCTCGATCTTGGCGTTCATCTCGAACGCCGCCATGTCCCGGGCCACATCGCCCTCGCTACCATACAACTGCCAGTCATCGGCGGTCAGCCGGATGCGGATCATCTTCTTGAAGTACACATTTCTCATTTGCTTTCTCCTTGGTTGACTACTGTGTATGCGTCTGTTGTGTAAGGCCAGCCGCGTGCCTTGGTGAGCGCCTCTGCTTTTGTTCGAGCCAGCACCGGCAAGGTGTACCGCCTACCAGTAGCGATGTGCTCAATCGTTATCTGCCATGTCTTCATTTGCTTTCTCCATATTTAACAGTCAGTGTGAACAGCGGCTCGGGCAGGTCGCCCTCCCACCCAGCGGGGTACACGATCACAGCCAGCCCACCATGAGGAGCGGACTCGGTGTAGTCAGACCCACATAGGTTGATGTCCATGTCCTCATGGACGATCCATGTGTCAGCCCCCGCGCTGTCGCCGTGCGTGTCAAACACAGCTTGCAGGTACCCACGGGCCAAAGCCCGAGCGATCTGTTTCTGCATCTCTTCTTTCATTTGCTTTCTCCTTTTAGTTTGTCACCACACGCTTTGCACACATACGCCTCGAAGGGCTTGCCATCGAGGTCGGCGTAGCCCGTGCCGTCGTCTGTCACCCACGCACCGCAGAACCCATGCGCCGGGTTTGAACGCG
>Ga0315902_10006942_pt1 | contig 15573 bp, 15 predicted proteins | sample LakEriMetagenome_9_FD_203523 | JGI IMG/M metagenome (GOLD analysis project Ga0315902, IMG submission 203523) | Freshwater fungal communities from buoy surface, Lake Erie, Ohio, United States - Buoy 12 MA117 | ecosystem: Environmental > Aquatic > Freshwater > Lake > Lake biofilm | place: USA...
CGGCGAAGACATAGTCGGTGCTGTAATGGACGAAGGCCGCACCGGCGTCGCGAGCCGCCCGGGCCAGTTCGCCTGGCACCTCGGCATTGAGCTTCCAGGCGATGGGCCGATTGGCCGGGTCTTCCGTGGCATCGACGTTGTTGTAGGCCACGGCATTGATCACGGCCGAGAAGCCGCGGCCGATCATCGCCCGCGCGGCGGCTTGGTCCGTGACGTCCAGTTCATCGCGATCGCAGCCGACCACGTCATGCCCCGCAGCCGAGAACACGGAGACAAGGTCCTGACCGAGATTGCCCTGGGAACCGAGGATGAGGATTTTCATGGGGTCTTTCATGAGGGATCAACGCAGCGGATCGCGAATGACCAAACCGGGGATTTTCACGAAATTGGCATCGTGAGTCCAAAGCTCGGTCGCTCCGCCGTCAAGGGCGCAAAGCCCGATCTGGAGATCGAAGACACGGGGGCCCGACACCCCAAGATCGGCAGCCGTTTGAACCAGTCGCGTTGAAAGGGCGGGGCCGGGGCCGAGCACGATGGCGCCTGCCTCTTCGAGCGCCGCCAGAAATGCGGCAGCATCCCCTGGCGACGATGGCCGGCCACTCGCAGCAGGATGCGTGACGACGCTGAAAAACTCCGCGATGCTGGGGAGCGTGATCGCACAGCCGCCAGCCGAACCACAGGCGGTCTCGATCGCAGACCTTGCCGATCGGTGCTCGCGTGTTCCCGAGCGATGGGCGTAGATGAGCAGATTCGTGTCGATGGCGATCATCGCTGCTGCCGGAGCCAATCGTGCATGGCGGCCCGGTCAGCCACATCGACACCGGCGGGAAGACCGCCTGCGACCGTCACCCAGCGGATTTTGGCGGGCTTCGCCCTGCGGCCCTGACTGGCCGACCGGCCGATCTCGGCCCGTAGGCCGCGCTCGATGAGCGTTCGCAGGGGCTGCCGCAGTTCGGCCGCCCGCTTTTTCGCCGCGATGAACAGGTCGTCCGGGAGATCGACGGTGGTTTTCATATGGGAAAGCATATTCCCGTTTTTATGGCAGGTCAATGGAACCGGCTCGTCGATTCCAGCTTGCGGCCGGAACAGTTGGACTGGGAAGCGATTTGGACTGGATTTGCGCGGTTCACTTCAATGAGGGTTTTTCACCTCGCCAGCGTCTTTTCCAGGAAATCAAAAACTCCATGGAAGTGGTCATTCTTTGTGGCGGGTAGGGCGAGCGGATGCGTGAGGAGACGAAGTATCACCCGAAGCGGATAGTGGAAGTCGGCGGCCTTGGGCGGGAGGTTGTAGCGCGCCGTTCCATCGGGATTAACCGCAAAAATCGGCCTCGAAGCAGCGGCGGCGAGCAGGCCCTCCCGCCGGCTCGGGCCGCGGTGCCGTCCCGGCTGCGTGTTATCCTTGAAACATATCGGGATTCGCCCACCAAAGGCCGCGGGTCAGTGCAACGTAAAACACTCCTCGTCACCGGATCGTCGGGCCTGATCGGCAGCGAAGTCGCGACACACTTCGACGCCCTCGGCTGGACGGTGCACGGCATCGACAACAACCAGCGGGCCGCGTTCTTCGGGACCGGCGGCGACACACGCTGGAACCAGCAGCGACTCGAGAACACGCTGGCCCGCTTCCACCATCATGAGGTCGATATTCGCGACCGACAGCCGATTCTGGATCTTGTCGCCGACTTGCGGCCGGCGGCCATCGTGCATACGGCAGCCCAGCCCTCACACGACCGCGCGGCCTCGATCCCATTCGACGACTTCGACACCAACGCCGTCGGTACGCTGAACCTCCTCGAAGCCGCCCGGCGCGCGTGCCCCGAGAGCCCGTTCGTGCACATGAGCACCAACAAGGTGTATGGCGACGCCCCCAATGAAATTCCGCTCGTGGAGCTTGCCACTCGCTGGGACTACGCCGACGTAGCGCATGCCCAAGGCATTCCCGAGTCGTTCCGGATCGACGCGAGCAAGCATTCGCTGTTCGGCGCGTCGAAGCTGGCCGCCGATGTGATGGTGCAGGAATACGGCCGGTACTTCGGCATGCCCACCTGCTGCCTACGGGGCGGCTGCCTCACGGGCCCGTCACACTCGGGCGTCGAACTGCACGGCTTCCTGAGCTACCTCGTGAAGTGCAACCTAGAGGGCCGGCGATACACGGTATTCGGCTACAAGGGGAAGCAGGTCCGCGACAACATCCACGCCGCCGACGTGAGCCGATTCATCGCCCGGTTCATCGAAGCGCCGCGGCCGGCCGCGGTCTACAACATCGGCGGCGGCAGGGCCAACAGTTGCTCGGTGTTGGAGGCGTTCTCCATGGCCGCCGAGCGGAGCGGGCGACAAATGGAGTGGACCTACGACGAGAAGGCCCGCGAGGGCGACCACATCTGTTATTACTCCGACCTGCGACGGATCGAGTCCGACTACCCAGGCTGGCGGCCCGAGATCTCGCTCGCCGAAACGTTCAATCAGCTCGTGGAATCGTGGGAGCGGCGGCGTGCGTCGCAGCCCGACGGCTCAGGCGGCGCGTCATGAAGATTCTCATCGCCGGTGGCTGTGGATTCGTCGGTGCGGCCGTCTGCCGCCGGCTGCTCGCCACCCGCGAGGGTCTGGCGATCACAGTTCTTGACAGCCTGCGGCGGCCGGGGTCGGAGGTCAATCGCTCCGAGCTCGCCTCACTCCGGGTTCAGGTGGTTCACGGCGACGTCCGAATCCCGGCCGACATCGAGTCGGCCTCCGGGGGCAGCGCGTTCGACTGGGTGATCGACGCGGCCGCTGAGCCCAGTGTCTTGGCCGGCACCGCAGCGGGAGCGGGCGTGACGACGGCCCAGCTCGTCGATCACAACCTTCTTGGCACCTGCCACCTCATCGAAGCAGCGGCTCACTGGAACGCCGGTGTGGTCCTGCTTTCGACGAGCCGCGTTTACTCGATCCCACCGCTCGTGGCCGCACCTCTCAGGATCGAGAAGTCAACCTTGGGGGAGGCCTTCGTCATCGATGGTGCTGGGCCCCTGCCTGCGGGCCTGACTGAAGCCGGCATCACCGAACAGTTTTCCACCACGGCGCCCGTATCGCTCTACGGCGCGACGAAGCTCGCGAGCGAGGTCTTGGCTGCCGAATATGCCCATCGCTTCGGAACGCCACTCTTTATCAACCGCTGTGGCGTGATGGCGGGCGCCGGCCAATTCGGACATGCCACGCAGGGAATCTTTTCGTGGTGGATTCATTCATGGGCGACGAGGCGGCCGCTCTCCTACATCGGCTTCGGCGGGAATGGCCGGCAGGTTCGGGATTGCCTCCACCCAAACGACCTGGCGGATTTGCTGGCGATTCAAATGATGCGAGGCCCGACGGAGCCGGTCGTGTGCAACGTGTCCGGCGGCAAGCCGTCTGCCATGAGCCTGGCCCAGCTCTCGGCATGGTGTGTCGAACGGTTCGGCCGGCATGCCGTGGGCTCATCGCCGGCTGCCCGGCCCTACGACATTCCCTGGGCCGTGTTGGACCACTCGATTGCCTCGTCGCGGTTTGGATGGCACCCTCAACGAGGGGTCGCTTCAATTCTTTCCGAGATCGCCGAACATGCCGAACGCCATCCAGACTGGCTCGACCGCTGCGGGCGGTAGCGACGCAAGCGTCGTTCCAGCCCCGGCCGCGCTGCGGCTGCTCTCGGTCGTCATCCCAGCGCGCGACGAAGAAGGATGCATCGGCTCGACGGTCGAACATCTGCACTTGGAATTGCAACTTCGCGATGTGCCCCACGAGATCGTCGTCGTGGACGACGGGAGCACCGACAGCACCTGGCGTATCCTCGAGGCCGCCGCCAAAAAGATTCCGCAGCTTGCGCCGGTGAAAAATCCGGCGCCGCACGGCTTCGGCCGGGCGATCCAAAAAGGGTTTGCAGCCGCGACGGGTGATGCCATCGTGATCATGATGGCCGACGAGAGCGACGACTGTCGCGATGTTGTCCGCTATTGGGCGAAGCTTAACGAAGGCTTCGACTGCGTGTTCGGCAGCCGATTCAAGAAGGGCGGCGGCACGATCGACTACCCGCGGATCAAATGGTTTTTCAACCGTACGGCCAACTACTTCATCAAGCTCGTGTTTGGCATCCGGCTCAACGACACGACGAACGCCTTCAAGGCCTATCGCAAGACGGTCATCGACGGCTGCCAGCCGATCCTCTCCCCGCACTTCAACATCACGGTGGAACTGCCGCTCAAAGCGATCGTGCGCGGCTACACGTGGACGGTGATCCCGATCACGTGGCGCAACCGCCGCACCGGCCTCGCAAAACTCAAAATCACCGAGATGGGCAGTCGCTACTTTTTCATCGTCGCGTATGTGTGGCTGGAGAAGTATTTTAGCCGCGGCGACTATCGCCGCGCGCCCTCGCAGGGCAACTTGTAGCCGGCTTCTTTCGAAGCTAATTCGACCTTAAGCATAGATAGCGGGCCGGCGAATCGCAGGCCATCGCATCCCACTCACAATCAGGGAAGATCCTTGACCATCGAGACCGGTGCGTCTACCGCAGCTTCACGAATCTGTTGTTTTGCAACTTCGATCGGATACACAACCGGTTTAACCAAAACAATTGCACCGATTGCCTCTCCTTTGAGTCGATCAAACGCGGCAGCTTTTGAGGTGGGCGAAAAGATTCTCCTGGCTGCAGCGGTTGTTCGCCTCCAGGACGATCTCCGCGGCTGACTTTCGGAAGTCGTTGGTTATGAAGAAGAAGCAGCGACTATCGTCGAACAGCTTTCCCTGGCCCGCGTACACGTCGAGATCCCTCCACAGCACGATGATCCGGCACTTCAATCCGCACTTCAGCGGACAGTAGCGGAAGTCCGCGACGTATTCCCGCTGCAGGCGGATGTCCTTGAACTTGCGGTCCTCGACAACCTGCTGCTTGATGTTCGGCGGTCGCTGCCTCGGCTCAGTCTTGACCCGGCACTTCACTGGGCGGACCAGTTCCCGTCACGCATTTCGTGGAAGAGTCTCGACGTGCTCATAGAGCTTCTGTGCGGCTGGGAGGCCTAAGACGAACTTCATTCCGGCGGCGTGGCCCACGTCGAGATAGCCGGTCTGGGAGAAGTCCGTGTCTCCTCGCAGCCGAACGCTCTTGAAGCCCGCCCGTAAGCACAGGGCAATCCCTTGTCGAAGGTTGCATTTGCCTGCTCGTGGCTTGGACGACCGCCCGGACGGTTGACCACGTACAACGGCTCGCTCGTGTTAGCTTGGAGAGGACCGGCGGATGGTGGCTCCACTGGCTCTTGTAGTTGATGGCGATGCCGTTCTTGCACTGGCCGGTCGTCTCGACCATCGTGCCGTCGGCATCGAGGACGGCCACCTTGAAAAAGTCGTACTGCTGCTGCCCCCAGATCTTCAGCCGCATCTCGTGGAAGACTTCCTGCAGGGCATTGATGTGTCCCGCATCGAATCTGCGGCACAAGTCCCCGACCGTGCTCGGGTCAGGAATCCGCCGGGCTCCCAGGGCGTCGATCTACCGCCTCGTCGCTCCGCAGGAACTCAAGGTGCTCAAGTCTCGTGCCGCCCGCCAGGGCCACGTATGCGATGTTCAGGACGTGATTAGACTCGTGACAACGCAGGCGGACCTTGAGAAGGCCGAGGCAATCGTTGATCTCGCGATCGAACCCCAGCCGTTTCACCAGCAGATACACCGCTCCGATCCTGCCTGAGGCGATCGCCCGAGATCGGTCCATGTCTCGTAATGGATATTCGAGGCGGCCAGTTCCGGCCGCGCCGACGCCCGTCGATCGATTCGGTCCAGCCGTCGAACAATTCTCTGCTTGCGTATTCTTAGTTGGCGGCATACTTTCGCCTTCACTCCAATCTCCTCCGTTACAGGAGAGCCGCGTGACCTAACGCCAACCTTGAGTCGCGCGATCGTTGGTGGGATTCAAGTTTTTATGCACTCAGTTCAAAATGCGCAATTGAAAAGTCGCTCGGCTAAGTGCTAGCTCTGGCTGAATTTTCACACGCTCTCACTGCTGCAGATCCATAGCTAAAAACAAGACACCGAAAGGCGTCGGCATACCGTTCTCAGACATCCCGAGGTCGTCGAGAATCTTAGCGATTGCCGGCGCATTTGCTTCAGTCACCAGTCGCTCGTTAAAAACCACTGCACCGATCGCTTCTTCCGGACGAAGCAACGACATCGCCTCTTTGAAGCGAGGCCCAGGAAACTCTTGGAGCATACTGTCCGGCCACCCAATGCCCTTGCGCTCTGCGTAATATAGGGCGACCGGATTCCAGTCGCTGCCCAGGATCAAGAGTGTCCGTGGCAACGGGATCATTCGTTGGACAGGCTCCGTCCACGCTGCCTTCAGCTGGCCGTGCGTCGCAAACGATTGCAGGATCGGCAGATACCCGGTCGCCCATGTGCCGAAACCTGCACCCGCAACGGCGATCGTGATGACCAAAGCCGACAACCGCGGCCACCGAAGCTGCGATTGCTTTTCCGCCACCCCGACGATGGCAAGCCCGATGGCCAGAAGCATCCAGACACCGGTGGCGCACACATAGTAGTTGTGGACGTAGTAAAGATTCGTAAACACCAATGGACCAACCGTGAACGCGGCGAGCAGGAAGGCGATGTGCGGCCGGCGTTTAGCCGCCACAATGGCGCCCGCAATCAGAACGACGAACATCGCAAGATGGTCGAACGGCGGGATCGACAAGAACACGCCTTCTTGCATGTGTGAAACAATAACACCCCAAGTCTCCGCACTTACTTTCTGCTCGAATGTTCCGTAGTTCCAATGGCGAAACTTCTCGTTGCTGAAGACGAACATGTCGCGAACGAATGGGTTTTGCTTTTTAAGAACGTCGCCGTATTCAAACCAACTGCGGGCAACGAAATAGGGGATGCCAAACATTGGCAAAAACCACAGGTTCATCAGCGCCAGACGCCAGGGGCGCGTCTGGCGCCCCGCCCATGAGACGAAGAGCGCCGCCACGCCGAACGCGATGATCCACGTGGATGCCTTCTGGAGTGCGGCAAGTGTTCCGGTTGACAAGCCGACCAGAAACCAGAGCCAGAACCTGTTGTCACGCAAGATTGTCAAAGGCAGGCGCTCTTCTCCGTGCTTGCCGACCGCGATCGAGCACCGCATCACTGCATACAGGAAACTGAGCGACAGAAACAGCGCCATGGTTTCCATCATGTAGGTCGCTCCCCAAAACAGGTAAAGCGGACACGACAAAAGAATGACACATGGAATCCACAGGTCGTGCTCCTGCACGTCGAGCAATCGCAACAGTGGCATGCAAAGAACGACGCAGGCCAACCAAAACACCGCACTGATCAGACGACCGCAGGCGTCGAGTGGCATTCCCGACAACCAGTACAGGCAGCCCGCCAGGTACTGAAAAAGCGGCAACTCGGTGGGCAGGTCCCACGGCCTGCCCAGTACGGGCATGATGTTGTGGAAGACCGATGCGTGTTCTTTCACGCTGTAATAGCTGCTGATTGCGTTTTGCGTCTGCCGGAAACCGTGGGGACCGATGAGTGGCTTCGGAATCGAATAGCCGAGGCAACACACTGCGGCGACCGCGGCGATCGCCGCCAGCGCAAAACCCATAGCCCGCCATCCGCGGTCCGAACACACCCATGCGACCAGGCGATCACCCATCGGTTGGCTTCCTCACGAAGAAGTACACCTCGTCCGGCTTTCCACGGCTTGCGGCCACTTTGCCGAGCAGGCCGAGCGCATAACCCCCGCAGTACAAGACGACGTTTTCCCACGCGGTCACGTGTCGCTGCTTTCGCTCCAGAGCGATGCGCTTCGACAGATTGCGGACGTCGACGATGCGCTGACTGTAAAAGCATTCCGGCGACGAGCCAAAGTGCCGCCGCATGACGCGCCGAACACCCGCTGCCGTGGGCAGAAAGACGTGAGGAGCTGCCGTGTGCCATTGCAGAACCGTCTTCAACGGCACGGCCGCCGATCCTCCCGTCATGCGATACAGCCATTCGCACAGCGTATAGATCACCCCGCTCGACAATGGCAGTGAGCAGGCGAGAACCCCTCCTGGCCGCAGCAAGCGGTCTACGTCCTGAAGAAACACATCGGGATTCGGCACGTGCTCGAGCACATTGAGTACGGTAATCACGTCGTACATCGTGCCCTGTCGCACTTCCTTGGCAACCGTGCGCTGGCTCAGTTGATCTGGCACGTGACACATGTCGCGAGGCGGCAGGCTGGTGTCGACGCCCCGACTTAGAAAGCCGGCTGCGGCAGCCTGGGAAACGAACAGGCCATTGCCACACCCGACGTCCAGCAGACTCGCCGGCGGCGACAGCCATGTCTTCAGGTCGTGAAGTATTTCAGTAGCTTGTGCCGTCCGCAGTCCGTCGTAGTAGTGGTTGTAAAGCGCCGAAGCCTCCGCCTGGTGGTAGTTTCCGAGATCGCGCCCGGACTGTGTCGGCTCACAGAATAAGGAACGACAGTCGCGGCAGCGGTAGAACCAGGATCGGTCGAGCCGAAAGGCAGCCGCCGTGCGAGGCGACATGCATGCCAGGCAACGCTGCTGTGAATGATCTTTCTCGAACACTTGATCCATGATTGTTTGACGAATCATGCCTGATCACTAAGCGATTCGTGCTGCAGCAACCGATCGCATCGCATTTCGCGATGATGCGTGGAACCAAACGACTTGATGCTCCGGAATCGCATCAATCATCGATGGTGAATACATGAAGCAGCGTACGAGTTACGCACGAGTGTAACTGCCTTTTCCACGTCACCTACCCACCTGACCGCCGCGCTAGATTCTAGAACCGCTCGATCAAATACCACGTTCTAGTGAACCGTTTGCTCTTTAACAATTTGCCCGCTTTTTGCTTGCAAATAGAACGCCTGAACTTTCACCGTTGCAAATCGTCTCGACATCAACGAATCCTAAACCCCGTAACGTGAACTCGGCGGACCGCCGATTGGTAAAAGGCTCATGCCACTCCAGCACAACGCGCTGGACCCTACTAAGGAAGCTTTGGTCATTTTCGAGCACGCCAACCTCAGCGCCTTCAACATCCATCTTCAGCAGTTCGCAGGGCACGTCACCGATGCTCTTGATCCATGCGGTTTCAAGATCGACAACGGGAACATCTATCACCTTGTCCCCTTTCTGCCGACCAGACGTCGCAAGCCTGCACTCCAGTTCGCTCGGCCTGACGCCGAATTGAACAGTGCGCCCCTGCCAGTCCGTCTCATTTCGGGAACAGCCGACCGCGCCATGAATGATGGAATACCTCTCGAGTCGAGCGCTCTTTAGGTTTGCACGGCAACGTGCTATGGCCGAGGGATTGGCGTCGATCAACAACGCTTTGCGCGGTGCGCAGCCCAAAGATGCCATCCTGAGAATCATCAGTCCGCTTTGGCAACCGAGATCGCACACTGCGTTGGGGGCCTCAGCTGTGAGGACAGCGTCGTATACGCGCACACGAAATATCTCGTTGTAGGCGAGGATGTCGGACCAGCATCTGATTGGAACCGTCATCCCTCCCTGACGAAACTGGATGGGCAGCACGCCGAGAACAAACGAAACCAGCTGCCTGATTCGCAGCACATCCACCAGAAAGCCAAAGCGCTGTCGCAATTTCTCAACGCGATCCAACGATCTACTTTCACTAGAACACCGCATCACGAAATCGTCCTCGCCTTTAACACAGGCTTCACTGTCTGATCACATTCGACTCAAATGGCCAGCAAACCAAAGCGAATGTATGATGTGCAGAATACCATCTTAGGGACGGGTGCCCGAGGACGATCGCTAGGCAGGACAGAGGCACGCAATGAACGAATACCTATCCGTCGTTGTGCCCTGCTTTAACGAGCAGGAGGTGATCGGGGCCACCCACGCGCGATTATCAACTTCTCTCGACAAGCTCGGCATGCCCTGGGAGATCATCTACGTCGACGACGGCAGCCATGACAGCACCCGCGAAATTCTCATGGCCCTCGCATCCGACCCGAGAGTGAAGGTCTTGTCGTTATCGCGAAACTTTGGGCACCAAGCAGCGGTTACCGCCGGTCTCCAGCACGCCGCCGGCGACGCGGTCGCGATCATCGACGCCGACCTCCAGGATCCTCCCGAGGTGATCGGGGAAATGGTGAAGAAATGGAGAGAAGGCTATGACGTCGCTTATGGAATGCGGACGGCCCGTGAGGGGGAATCTGCCTTCAAGCTGTGGACGGCTCGCACCTTTTACCGACTCATCAACCGTCTTTCGGATGTGCCAATACCGCTCGACGTAGGCGACTTCAGGCTTCTGAGCCGACGCGCAGTTGAGGCATTTAACTCGATGCCAGAATGCGACCGCTTTATTCGCGGCATGGTGGCATGGGTCGGGTTTCCGCAGGTTGCGGTGCCTTATGTGAGAGAGCGACGCCACGCCGGAGCCAGCAAATATCCGCTGCGAAAAATGCTCCGATTCGCGTGGGACGGCATCCTCTCGTTTTCCGACGTGCCCGCGCGCCTGGCAACAGTCGTCGGATTCGTTGTGCTCGTGTTTGCCTTCTTGGTCTCCCTGCAGGTATTGATCGCATATTTTTTCACGAATGACCGCGTTCCGGGGTGGACGAGCACTTTCCTGGCCATTCTGTTTCTTGGAGGAGTTCAGAGCCTTTGCCTCGGAGTGCTCGGGCAATACATCGCACGGATCTACCGCGAAGTGAAGAAACGCCCGCTTTACTTGGTGGCCGCGACGGCGAACCTTCCGGGTCACCATACTGCCGCAAAACGCTCCCGCGGCCCTGAACACTCACTGCGACCAGACGAAGAACAGGAACAGGTCTGACGGTGGGCACGCCGGCCATCTCTGTCTGCATTCCGGCATTCAATGCGGCCCCTTGGATCGGGGCTACGATCGAGTCTGTTCTTGCTCAATCGCGGCATGATTTCGAGCTACTCGTGCTCGACGACGCATCGCAGGACGAGACGCTCTCGCTCGTTCGCCGTTACCGCGATCCACGAATCAGAGTTCTCGCACACGACACCAACAAAGGCGCCGCTGCCACCTGGAACCATCTGCTGCGGGAGGCGGCTGGACAGTACGTGAAACTGCTCTGCTGCGACGATCTTTTGTATCCCTCCTGCCTCGAACGACAGGCGGCCATCTTTGACGCCCCAGGGAATCAGGCGGTGACAATGGTGTGCAGCCCGCGTGACATCATCGATGAAACGGGGCGCGTCATCTTTCGCAGGCGCGGCTTGACCAAGCCCGGTCGTTTTTCCGGCCGAAGCCTCATCCGGAAAATCGTAGCGTCGGGCCGAAACATGATTGGGGAGCCGTTAACAGTGCTTTTTCGCCGAGATGTGGCACTTGCGGCAGGCGGCTTCGACGCGACGAATCCCTACTGCATCGACGTCGATATGTGGTGCCGGTTGTTGTCACAAGGAGACCTCGTCGTCGCGCCGGAGGTCGCCGGCGCATTTCGCGTATCTCCGACTGCGTGGAGCACCCGACTGGCGCGGAAGCAAGCGGCGCAGGACAGGGCATTTTTTGCACGCATTCGCGAGCAGCTGGAACCCACCATACCCCGCTGGATGATGTGGGCGGGGCAGGCAAGGTGCACTATCGACGCGACGTTGCGGCAGGCAATTTACGCTTGGCTCCGATTGCATCGCAGCCAAGCAACAGGAACGAGAGAAATTCAGCGCTGACCATTCCATACGCGTTGGATATCCCGATAGAGAATCGGGGGCATCAGATCCTTCAAGAGACCGCCGCTGGCAGCACGAACGAACCGTGTTTCCGGTGGCGCAGTTTCGCCAGGCCGAGACCGGAATATCGTGTTGTGAGATTGTGGCTGCCCTGAACCCACCTGAACGTTATTTGTTTAGTCGTAGAGAGCCACAGAGTTGCGTTGCATGTCGTTCTGGCAACGACGACGCTCGGGCTGCCCGTGATAACTGATATCGCTCTTCGAGAAAATCACGCAGCGATTGAAGCCGGGGAGCACTTTTCCGTGACACGTGGTCGCCTTTGAATCCCAAACCTCAATCATTGTGTGGGAGTTCAGTTCGTGCACTAACCGGCAAATAAACGGCGGGATCGCGGCTTCGTGGCACAAACTAGACTCCCCGCGCGGGTCGTCCGTCGGCAGCCGATTCCACACACACGCAAATCATCGGGGTGCGGAAAGTCCGCTGCCATCGCCGCCGCCACCTCAGATGGCAGGAAATCATCAATCACAATATGCGGGTATCGCTGCGCGCTTTGGTGCTGCGGCGCTAGCTCCGGAAGTCGTTTCTTCAAAGCCTCCACTGTTGGCACAATGCTCCAGTCGAAAGGCAACGAAGCCCCCTCGGTGGTGCGACCCGATGATATATGCAAGACTTCCATAAATCACCGCAAGAGACAGCCCGCGAGAGGCCGGCGATAAGAGAAACGTCGCCCCCCATCGAGAGAAAAAGGAACTATGGCTGCACCCTGGGATGATGTCCAATGTTCAGCCTCAGCCGAGCCAGAATTCAGTGATTCATGGAGCCCCTCGACTGCGGCCGCGGGCCCATCGTCATAAAGGGCATAAACAATGGACTCAGTGAGGAGAAACACGCGTTCGATCGCCAAGCAAGACATCCTTGTTGCAGCGCTTGCCGGTACGGTCGCATTGCTCTGCTGGTGCGCGGCGAATGACAAATGGAACCCTGCCGCTTGGGCCTATCCGACGGCTTATCTCAACGATCCGGAGCGCTCTGATTTTTTTTCCAACGCCTGCCAGATCAAGGCATCGGGCAATTGGTTTGCCATTCCTTTTTTTTGGAAAACGGTGCCTGATTTGGGAGCGCCGTATTCAGCGAACTGGAATGACTTCCCGATGCCCGACGAAGTCGTCATGGGAATTCAGGCGATTCTCGCTCGCTGCTTCGGTCTATTCGCGGGCTTGAATGCCAGCTTCGCGTTAGCCCACGCGCTCGCGGCGACGGCCTTTTACGTTTCCGCTCGCGCTTCCGCATGCAACCGCCTCTGGTCGTTTGTTGGCGGGCTGGCCTTTGGCGTGTCGCCTTTTGTCTTCGCACAGTCGCCCCATCACATGCAGGTCGCCTATGCGTGGCCGGTCGCACTGTTTCCACTCGTGTGGCGATGGGCTGCCACTCCAAATGTTCTCGAGTTTGGCACTCCCCGATTTTGGCTTGCGATCTCCATCGCATTCCTGACCGGAGTGCATTTCGTCTACTACACGAACGTCTTCTGCCAACTGGTGCTGCTCGGAGCTATGGTCTGTGCATTCCGCGAACGTTCGCCTCGCGCGCTGCGGCCGGCTCTTGCCATTGTCGCAACGGCAGCTGTCGCCTTCGCGATGATGAACATCGACTCCTGGACGTATCAGGCCGTGCACGGGAGAAACCCGGGGGCATTCGTCCGTGAATACAAGTGGCTCGAAATCTATGGGCTTAAGCTCGTCGATCTCTTCATTCCTCCCGTCACGCATCGGTCTGAAACCTTTGCGGCTTTTTCCACCGCCCATCGTCAGGCTGCGCCGTTGCTCGACGAGGGAGGTTCTTATCTCGGGATAGTGGGGCTCGCGGCCCTTGCTTTGCTCATCGGCACCGCTGTTCGCGCATGGCTCGAGCATCGCGAACGTGATGTCCCAATTGAAGCGTGGCAGGTGCTATGGATCGTGTTGATGTTCACCACCGGCGGCATGAACGCACTCTTGGGATCTTTCGGAATCACGATGTTTCGAGCGGCTTGCCGCTACAGCGTGGTCATCCTCGCGATCGCTTTGCTCTATGCCGCCCAGCGGCTGACAGCCTGGCAGCAGCAGGCGGAGGAAGGGCCCGATGCGGGCGGCAAGAGCCTGACCTTCAAAGCGGCAGCGATGCTGCTCTGCGCGCTGATTTTCTGGGACCAGGTGCCACGCGCTCCCACCGCCGCCCAAACGGCCGAAATCGCAAGGCAGGTCGATGCCGACCGCGAGTTTGTCGCCACGATGGAAAAGACTCTGCCGGCGAACGCGATGGTGTTTCAGCTGCCCGTCATGGACTTCCCTGAGTCACCGATCCCGGGCGTTCCGCCCTATGACCACTTCCGGCCTTACCTCTACAGCAAGCAACTGCGGTTTTCGTTTGGCTCTATGAAGGGCCGCGAACGGGAAAAGTGGCAGCAACAGCTGCAAAACGTGCTCGTCGCAGGAGCGACTCCGGATCAGGAGGCCCAGAAGATCCGGTTTAACACGGACAACGTGCGCCGGGCCGTCGATGAACTCAAAAAACTCGGCTTCGCGGCGATCTACATCAACCGCAACGGCTTCCCGGACCGTGGGAAGGGGCTTGAAGAGGCGCTGCTCGAACTCGGCTACGACAAGCCGCCAATCCGCAATGCGACGGGTGATCTTATGTGCGTCGTTTTGCAGTAGGCGCACTAAGGGGTGGGGTGGAGACCTGATGGACCTTGCTTGCGCTGCGGGTTTTCGTGGGGATCGATCCGCGATATGACCTCGTTACTCATGCGACGCCAGCAGGCACTCGGGCTCGCCGCGATCACGCTCGCCGTGTTTTGGCCGACGCTCTTCGCTGGCTTCGTCTACGACGCACGCCTGCAGATCGTGACCGGCGACTTCATCCACGATCCGTGGAACTGGCTGCCCGTGCTCTCGTTCGGCGTGCTCGGGATGGACGTGCTCGACTTCAATCGGCCCGTGCACCTCGCTTCGCTCATGCTCGATGCCGCGATCTGGGGACGGGAGCCATTTGGATACCACCTCACGAGTGTGGTTTTGCATGCGGTGAATGTGGTGATGGTGTGGGGGATCGCGACATCCCCGGGCTTCCGCCAGGGGCTTCCGGGGCATGCGACGACGTCGGCGCTGCTGGCGGCGGTTTTGTTTGCGGTGCATCCGGTCGTGACCGAGGCCGTCTGCGAGCCGACGTTTCGGGAGGACCTGCTCGCGACGGCGTTTTCGCTCGGGGCCCTTCTGCTCGCGATGCGGCACGATGCGACGCGAGGGGGCGACCGCTGGCGGGCAGTCGCCATTGCCGCCTGCTGCCTGCTCGCCGTCGGCAGCAAGGAATCGGGCTATGCGGCCCCGCTGCTCGTGGCGATCTATTGGTGGCTCTGCCGCCGCGACGAGCCCGCCGGCTTCTGGAAGGCCGCGGTCGGCGGCGGACTGGCTGCGACGGCGGCTTTTCTCGCGGCGCGGTTTCTGCTCGAACCGGCCCAATCGGCGATCTTTGAGGCCAAGCCCCAGTATCCCGGCGGCTCGCTCGCGGCCGCGATGGCGATCGAGCCGCGGATCCTCGCGCTCTACGCGCAGCTCATCGCACTGCCCGTCAACCTCTGCGCCGATTACGGGCTCTACTCCGTGCAGCACCTGCCCTTGCCAGTGGCCCTCGCGATCGTCGCGGCGGCGATCGCGGCCGCCATCCTCGCCATCCGCGCCGACCGCCGCATGGCCCTCGCCATCGCGATGATCGCCCTGCCGCTCCTGCCTGTGGCCAACATCATTCCGATCTACCGCGCCGCCGCCGACCGCTATCTCTACTTTCCCATGGCGGGCGTCGGCCTCGCGATCGGTCTCTGCCTCGATTCCGCCTGGCTCGCAGCCCGACC
>Ga0315902_10006946_pt1 | contig 15565 bp, 11 predicted proteins | sample LakEriMetagenome_9_FD_203523 | JGI IMG/M metagenome (GOLD analysis project Ga0315902, IMG submission 203523) | Freshwater fungal communities from buoy surface, Lake Erie, Ohio, United States - Buoy 12 MA117 | ecosystem: Environmental > Aquatic > Freshwater > Lake > Lake biofilm | place: USA...
TCTTCGACGGCAAGGCAGGACGCAACTTTTGTAATTGTATTCCCTCCAGCTGCTTCGGCGCGGATACGAGCTGAAAACAGCTTCATGTCGGATTTTGACAATCTGTCTTTAGACACAGCCTCCAAAACAGTCGCGGCATAAATCTTCAGCAGCTCCTTTTCGGAGGAATTTGCGGACAGCTCTGGATTAGCGTCTAGAAAGTTTTGTGCAAATATCGCTGCATAGCGTTCATCGCTGATCACCTGAAAGTCCATCATCTGGAGAGTTTCGGGATTCAACAATTGTTCTTCCACATTCGCCTTACAAACACCCTTCCATGCCGATGTGCCGCCGCATGCAGCGAGCATTGGCATCAAGATAAGGCTCAACAATATCGTCTGGTACTTCATGCTCTTATCCCCCGTGATTGGCGCTCTGGAGTAGAGACGCCTTACCGTGAGCTTGAACGCGCTTCCACTTTCCGCCAACTATCCGTGAGGATAGGGCCGGCTCTCCAACAGCGTGAAGTAACGACCCGCCGAAGCAGCCGCCCACCACACTGCGTTTATAAGCCCGCTCTACACCCGGCGACATGACCGTCCGCCCGCTCCCTCACACCTCCAGCGCACCCGCCGGGAAACCCTCCGAGCGGCATCTCAAGGACTTCCGCTGGCGGCTGGCGAACCTCTACCACATCAAGACCAAGTCCGGTCGTACGGAGCTCCTGAAGCCGAACGAGGCCCAGGTCCGCGTCGTCGACACCCTCGCAGCTGGCAAGCGCCGCCTGCTGACGCCGAAGGCACGCGAGCAGGGCATCTCGACGATCTCGTTCATACGGGTTCGAACCCTTCCGGAAAGTGCGCGCGATGCCAGCCCGGCCAGCAGGTAGGATGCAGGTGCCACTTGAGAGGCCCGGTGCCGTAAGGCAGCAGGCGCTCGAACGCGGTGCCGGGCCTGCCGCAATGCAGGCACACCTCAGAGTGCACGCAAGCGCCTGGCGGTTCGTAGATGGCCACCAGCGCGGCCTTGGCTGCCCGCAGCAGCCTTTCGTCCTCGCCCCCGAGGGGCGTGCGGCCGGTGACTCGTATCTTGCCGTTGTCGACGCTGATTTGCCATCCCCGCTCACGCAACGAGATGACAAGCGACACCGCTTCCTGCACGGCAGGCGGCGGGACGGCGGATGCAGCCGCGCGTGCGATTTCGACGCTGTCTGCAGGGGCGTACTTGTTCATGCGGCAGCGTTAGATCTCGGTGACGAAGAAAGGTGCTTGACCCGAAGGCTTCACCAGACAGATCTGTCGCCGACCATTCGTAGCGCGGCGTACGAATTCGACGCCGCGTTGCTTTAGCAGCGGCGCGGCTCGCTTCAGGCGCGTAGAAAGCGAGTTTGAACCCGCTGGCCAGAACTTCTTCTGCCGGTCGGGGATCAGGTCTTCGAGGGCGTCCTGCAGCTCGGTAGCGGACCCTTGCCAACTTTGTCTTTTGTCCATGAATTTCAATACGGTTTCGGCGACGAGGTCGGCTTCGAGAAGGTCTTCGTCCGCATCATCGCGCGAGGCGCCATATGCCCACATGAATGTGCCAGGGGGCCACAAGGCCGGTTCGCATGATGCAACCCAGTTGGCGAAGTCTGCCAGACGCGGCGGCTCTCCCAGCTGAACTGGCTCCCGTAGGCCGTGGGCGATGGCGTTGAAAATTGCGCCTAGGAAGCGAGGCAGAGCTTCCTCAAACCGCTTGTCGATCTCTGCCTGTGTTTTCCTTGCGTCCCGTGGGATAGGCGCCAGCGACACCGCGATCGCCCGATCGATAAGGTCGCCGCGTGTCGCAATACTGCCTATGCCGTTCATGATCACTGGGCGCGTAGCGTCAAAGACCTGCTCGATATCGTCGGTGTGAAGCTTGCGGGTCGCGTAGCCGCCGCCGGTCGCAAGACGGCAGAGGATATCGGACTGCTCGTCGCTGATCTTGGAGACGTTATCGAACGCGAGCACATGGCAATTGGTGGCCGCGATCATCAAGTCACGCTCATCCTTCGGCATGGAGCGCAATTCCGCGAGGGTGACGGGGTCAACCGACCGTTTGATCAGGCGAGTGAAGGTGCTTTTTGCCGTGCCTTGTTCGCCGGTCACGACCAGCAGGGGGTAGGGGCCGCTCGGGCTAAAAGCGCCAAGAATCCAGCCCACAGTTAGCACGTAGTCCTCGTCTGTCTCGACATTCAGCAGCGGCCGTAGTGCATTGATGTCGCCATCGATCGACGGCATCGGCAATGCCGCCGTCAGCTCGCTCCTGCGGAACCGGATGTCATCAGGCGCAGCGAGAACTTCCCAGCCGGCCGCCGTTATGCAGACAGCATTCCAGTCGTCCTTGCCTAGATCGATCCAGATAGCACCTTGCTCGTCCTTGCCGGTTCTCAAGTAAACCGGACGCGCCAGCGCATTACAGGAGGCCATTGCCTTGATCGTGTTGAATGCAGTGTTGATGGTTTCCTTCGACGGGCCCGCGCCAGTCTGGCCGTAGAACAGCGTGACAGCAAGCTGCTCGAAGGCCTGGGAGTTGAGCGCATAGGTGTGGCGTACACCGTCATCAGTCGTGAGGTCCGCGTACCCATGTTTGCTCTTGGCGGCATCGTGAAAAAGTTCGACGTTCTCGTTGATGAGATCAATCAAGATCTCGGCAGGCGCGTCGCCACTCAGCTTTGGGTCGAGGGCCTTTATCGTTTGCTGTAGCGGGCCGATCCGCACGCCGCAGGCCCTCAGGGTGCTGATGCAATCTTCATACTCTGCAGCGTCTGTGTTTTTGAGCCAGTTAAGAGCCGTGATGTTGTCTTTCTTGAAAGGCGCGCCGGGCTTCCAGTCTGGCGCCCGTGTTGCCTCCAGGAGCGCATTGATGCGTTCCCGTTCAGACACGATGATGTCCAACAAGTGCTCGCCTGTCGGCAGGTCACCCCACGAAGCGATCTCGGCCCTGTAGGCGGCGTCATCGGTGCCATCGACGGCGTCGGGTGTATCGCCAGCCGGTGCTTCGTGATGGTCACTGTCTGTTGTATCGACTGATGCGAGAACCGTTCCTGGCGAGGCGGTTGTTTCGAACTGAGCCTTGCGTGACCGGCGCTTCGTCTTCGGCAATGTCCGAGATCGCGACTTGCTGCCATTCCCCTTCAGGGGCTTATGAGTTTCAGCTGCAGGCAGGGGGGCGTCGATGCCACCAAAGACCGGGTCGTGAATACTGGTCATGGTTCGTCTCTAATGTTGAATGGGCCGCGCTCCTGACCTTTTTTGATGCCGGATCTGATCGTTGGGGCTACGCCGCGCGGGTCAGTCGCGGCGTAGCCGGATCGGGCAGCTGCAGCGTCGAGGTCGCGCGCTGCCTGTTCCAGGCTGACGAAACCGGATGACACGAGGCGGCCTACAACGACCGCCGACGTGAAGAGTTGGTTGTTGCGCCCGCCCTCGCCAGCGTTGGCGGCGCGGACTAGGTTCTGGTCGTACATGCGCTGTGCCGACAGACGGTCCATGCTCTGCGTGGCGACGCGCCAGTAGGTGCTCGTGTGACCGTCGATCCTGATTGTCGTGTGGTCGGCGCGGGCAAGCCTTTTTGCGCGTGACGTCACGAACTTGATAAGGGCGTCGGGCGCTGGCCCTATGATTGGCTGCGGGGGAGCCAGCCAGCGGTAGGCTTTTCCATCGGCGCGTATGGATGGCGGTACGTTTACATATCCGCCGTCGCCACGCCCGTCAGTACCCGGAATTGGGAACCCTCCCGTCCTGGCGTCCCAGTTGTTCGAGACGAGGCCGTCAGGCAGCTTGAACCATGCATGGAAGCCTCCGCCCGGCGAGCACGAGACGCTGGTACATCCTGGAGCCAGGTAAAAGGTTTGGACCATCGCTGACAGGTGCTTGGCGGCGTCCCAGCCCTTGTCGGGCTTGTGGTCGAAATCGCAGACGACGATGCCGGGCGGGACGGCGCAGCCGATCATGAGGGCGCCTTTGGCTTCCATACGTTTAAACAGATGAAAAACGCCGTTGGGGGTCCTTGGTAGCCTGGCGGCATCGGCACGCCACTTCACCAGCGGCATCTTGTCGGCGGCTCGGACCGGAAAGACGAGCCACCCGTGCTGGGCCCACAAGGCAGCTGCTTCGGCGACAGTCATGCCGTCAAAATTGATCGGCACCCGTTCCGGACAGTTCGTACTCATGCCTCACCTCCGATCGCCGGCTTGCCGCCGAGCCACACCCGCAGGTCCTCTATGGTGATGAAGGTGCGGGCACCGAGCTTCCGTGCTCGGAGCTTTCCTGTTTTGATCTCGGCGTAGATGGTAGTCTGTCCGAAGCCAGTCATCTTGGCGGCTTCGGGTACCGTGAATGCTACCCGCATATGCGATGTGCTGCTGGTCAACGAGGACGGGGCATTAGCCCCATGTTCGCTTGAAGTTTCGTCTTGTTTTGATATGTTGTCTGACACGCAATGTGCCTTTCCTGCATTCGTGTTTTTGTTCGGGATGAACAGTTTCAGCGGCCTGTCGCTTTTGCCGAGCGGCGGGCCGTATTCTTGTGGGCTAGGTGGTTGGCTCGCTTGCGCCGTGGGCGAGGTCGGGCTCGATCAGGCAGGCGTTCAGGTAGGTCTCGAGATCCTCGAGCCTGATGCGCAGGTCAGAGCCCATGCGATATGCGCGCAGGCGACCAGCATGAATCGCACGGCGAATATGCTGGCCAGAGGTTCCGGCTACACGTGCGGCGTCCGACGTCTTGATGAACTCGGATTTGAAGCTTGAGCGATCAATAAGTGGCATGTGGGCCCTCTCGTTTCATGAGTTAACGAGGGGTAAATACAGTGTGAGTGTAGACGGAGTGTGGACGGAATTCGCAGCAGGCGCGTTGGACTCAAAAAACTGCGAGCTGGCGCGCTACAGCAGTCCTGCCGTGTCGATCGCGCAATAGTCCGCCCACGACTGCATCATAAGCCTCCGCTTCTCCAAGGCGTCCCCGCGGCGGTAGGCGCGTTCGGTCTCGTCGCCGACGACATGCGCCAGCGCTTGCTCGGCGACCTCTCGCGGGAAGCTGGTCGTCTCGCCTGCCCAATCGCGGAACGATGAGCGGAAACCGTGCTGGCTTGCCTCGCCCGGGTAGAGTCCTGCGAGCATCTTCCTCAACGCCGTTTCGGAAACGCAGCCCTTTCCGCCCTGTGCCGGGAACACGTAGTCGCTGATCCGGTTCTCGAATAGCGGTTTCAGGATCGCCGCAGCAGCTTCGCTGAGCGGCACGCGGTGCTCGCGGCCCGCCTTCATGCGGTCTGCCGGGACCACCCACAGGCGGGCTTCCAGATCGATTTCTGACCATCTGGCGCCGCGCGCCTCGCCGGACCGCGCGCAGGTCAGGATCAGGAACTCCAGGGCACGGGCGCTCAAGGCAGAATTCTCGCGAAGGCGCGTCATGAAGCCTGGCAGGTCGGCAAAAGGCATGGCCGCATGGTGCGCGACCACCTTCTTCTGGTTCGGTAGAAGCGCCGAGAGGTGTCCCCGCCAGAGGGCGGGGTTCTCACCGCTTCTGAAGCCCTTTGCCTTCGCAGCGTCCAGGATGCGCTCGATCCTGCCGCGCACGCGGCTCGCCGTCTCGCGCTTCGTGTTCCAGATTGGTTTGAGACAGGCGAGCACGTGATCGGTCGTGATCGTGTCTACCCGCAGGTCGTGCAGAGGCTCGGCGTAGGTCGCCAGCGTGTTACGCCACTGCTGGCGATGCTTGGCGTTCCTGAAGTCGTTGAGATTGGCCTCGAGCCAATCTTCGGCAAATGACGAGAAGGTAGGGGCCGCCTGCTCGGCTCGCAGTACATCCTTCGGGTCCCGCGGCGGTATAGCTGCCAGTGCCGACCTTGCCAGCTCAGCCCGGCGGCGTGCGTCCGCCAGCGTCACGGCCGGATAGGCGCCGAGCCCCAGTTCCGGCCGCTTGCCCTGCCAGCGGTACCTGAAGATCCAGGAACGGGCCCCCTTGGCAGTCACCTGCAAGTGCAGACCTCCGCCATCAGCGAGCACCTGCTCACCCTTTGCCGTCTTGACCTGGTTCGCTGTCAACTTGTTGAGGACCGCCGCCATGCTCGCACCTGAATCTTGCTTCTGACCCGCCCACTGACCCGCCCGGAATAGCCGGTGGAAAGCGAAGGGCTGCGAAGGTGTATGCGGGCGGAATCATTAAAATCAAGGTTATATAAGAAACTCTTGAAGAGCCTCGAAGGCGTGTGAGGAGGTGACGGCGGACTCCTCCTCCGCCAGAAGTTATCCGGCCGCGTCGAACAGACTGACCGTTTGGATCAGCAGCCAAACACCAATCACCAAGAACAGTCCCGCCGCGACCCAGCGGACAACCTTGAGCGGGACCCGCTTGAGCAGTTCGTTGCCCAGGAAAACGGCCGGCACATTGGCGAGCATCATGCCCAGCGTGGTGCCCATTGTGACCGCGACGACATCATGAAACCGGGCGCCGAGCGCAACGGTCGCAATCTGCGTCTTGTCGCCCATCTCGACGAGAAAAAAGGCAATCGTGGTGGCAAAGAAGGCGCCGAAGCGGGCCGGTTTCGGTTGAGGGTCATCGTCCAGCTTGTCGGGGATGAGCGTCCAGGCCGCCATGGCGATGAAGGAGGCGGCGATGATCAGGCGAAAGCCCGGCCCGTCGAGCAGCGAGGCCGCCTGCGAGCCGATCAGGGCTGCGAGGAAGTGGTTGGCGATCGTGGCAACAAAGATGCCCGCGATGATCGCCATCGGTTGCTTGAACCGCGCGGCCAGCACGATGGCGAGCAGCTGGGTCTTGTCGCCGATTTCCGCGAGAGCGACGACGGCGGTCGAAGTCAGGAAAGCTTCCATGGATAGTCTCCGGGGGCCGGGCGGCGATTAAAACCAAACGACATCATTTCCGCCGCCCGGCCCCGGACGAGGAAGTGATGCCATTGGTCTCGCCCAAGCGGTTTCCCGCTTCCACCGCACCACGGCCTCTCAGCCGAGCATGTTGACACGGTGGCTCGCCCTGGCGGGCGACTGGCTACTCCCCAGTGACCCGCCCGCTCTACGCGCGGAGTAATTCGGGCGCAAGTGCGCAGGCGCTCCGCAGCGTGCGTATGGTTTGCGCACAACGCCCGGGTGTTAACTGACGCGATACGATTAAAAGTTGTGCGACGCAGAATCGGCCGATATTGATTGTTCAGGAATCAGGTAATTTCCGTTGAGCCGAACCTCATTGCGCTCTTAAGTGACGCGAGATGAAGGGTACTCAGAACGGGCCGAGCCAGAAGGGCGAACATCGCGTGCCGGATCTCTTGAAAAGGGCCGTCGAGACTTCGCGTGCTTCCGTGTGGCTCACGGTCGACTCCGCAACTGGCCCGGTTCTCGTGTCGGTGGGTGACGAGGCGCCTCCCGCGAAGAACGCCTTCCGGCTTCCGCCTGTTTATCCCGAATGGCTGGGTGACCGCGCGCTGCTGGCTCAGCATCCTGCGCGCTTCTGCTATGTCGTCGGCGAGATGGCGCGCGGTATCGCGACGCCGCGCATGGTGATCGAAGCCGTTCGCGCTGGATGCATGGGCTTCTATGGCAGCGCCGGCTTGCCGCTCGACGAAATCCGCGCGGGCGTGCGTGAGATCAAGGCGGCGCTCGGCCCGGGCGATCATGCCTGGGGCGCAAACCTGATCCACTCCCCGCAGGAGCCCGGCCAGGAAACGGCTGTGGTCGATCTGTTTCTCGCCGAAGGCGTTCGCCGCGTTTCGGCCTCTGCCTTCATGCGCCTGACACCGGACGTCGTGCGCTACACCGCGCTTGGCCTTGAGCGTGGCAAGGACGGCCGCATCGTGCGGCGCAATCACATCTTCGCGAAGGTCTCGCGCGCCGAAGTCGCCGAGCCATTCATGTCGCCGCCGCCCGAGAAGATGCTGCGGGAGTTGGTCGCCGCAGGCAAGATCACCGAGGCGCAGGCAAAGCTTGCAGCAGAGGTTCCGGTTGCGGCCGAGATCACGGCCGAGTCCGATTCCGGCGGCCATACCGATAATCGCCCCGCCGCTGTCCTGTTCAGTTCGCTCGCCGCGGCGCGTGCGCGCGTCGCCGCAAAACACGGCTTTGATGAAAGCGACATCCGCATCGGTCTTGCGGGCGGCATCGCAACGCCGGCTGCCGTCGCCGCGGCCTTCCAGATGGGCGCGGCCTATGTGCTGACAGGATCGGTCAACCAGAGCGCCGTGGAATCCGGCTTGTCGGAGGCGGGGCGCAAGCTGCTCGCCAAGGCAGGCCCGGCGGATGTTGCCATGGCGCCCGCGGCCGACATGTTTGAACAGGGTGTCGAGGTGCAGGTGCTGAAGCGCGGCACGCTGTTCGCGATGCGCGGCAAGAAGCTTCACAGTTTCTACCGAAGCGGCGCGAGCTACGAGACGCTTTCCGACGCGGATCGCAAATGGATCGACGATGTCCTCGGCGAGCCGTTCGAGGCGGCATGGACTGCGACGCGCAACTATATCCAGCGCGTCAATCCTGCGGAAGCCAAGCGCGCTGAAGCGGATGGCAACAAGCGCCTCGCGCTGGTGGCGCGCCGCTATCTTTTTCAGGGCGCACAATGGGCCCGCGAAGGCGAGCCGGGGCGGGCGGCGGATTACCAGATCTGGTGCGGCCCCGCGATGGGTGCGTTCAACGAGTGGGTCGCGGGCACACCGCTTGAGCCGGTTGAAAAACGCAACGTCCGCCAGATTGCCCTGAACCTGCTTGAAGGCGCCGCGCGGATCACGCGCGCGGCCCAGCTTCGCGCCAGCGGCGTCGCCGTTCCGGCTCACCTCTTCTCCTATACACCCCGCGTCTTTGAGTAACCGAATGTCCGAACGCCGCCCTCCCCGCGCCAGACCGCCCGCCGAGCCGATAGCCGTTGTCGGCCTCGGCGCGATCTTTCCGGGGCGCGGCGACACGACCGGCTTCTGGCGCGATATCTTCGAGGGCCGCGACCTTCTGAGCGATACGCCGGAAACCCACTGGCTCATCGACGACTATTACGACGCCAATCCCACGACCGCTGATCGCACCTATGGCCGCCGCGGCGGCTTCCTGTCGCCGGTCGCGTTCGATCCGCTGGCTTTCGGAATTCCGCCGGCCCAGCTGCAGACAACAGATTCCGCACAGCTCCTCGCGCTGGTGGCAGCCAAGATGACGCTGGAAGATGCCGAGCGCGACAGCGGCGGTAAGATAGACCGTTCACGGACGAGCGTCATTCTTGGCGTCGCCTCCGCCACCGAACTCACCGCGCACATGGCAGGCCGGCTGCAGCGCCCGGCTTGGGTCAACGGCCTGCGCCAGTCGGGTCTCGCCGAAAGCGATGTCCAGGCGATCGCTGCGCGCATCGAGAGCCATTATGCCGAATGGAAAGAAAGCACCTTCCCGGGCCTTCTCGGGAACGTGGTGGCCGGGCGGATCGCCAACCGGCTCGACCTCGGCGGCAGCAACTATGTGACCGACGCGGCCTGCGCCTCCAGTCTCTCGGCGCTTCAGATCGCGATGCACGAACTCCGCGCCGGCGACTCCGACATGGTGCTGACCGGCGGCGTCGATGCGCTGAACGACATCCTGATGTTCATGTGCTTCTCGAAGACTCCCGCCTTGTCGCCGACGGGTGACTGCCGTCCGTTCTCGAATAATGCTGACGGTACCATGCTGGGCGAAGGCATCGGCATGCTGGCGCTGCGCCGTCTGGATGATGCCGAGCGCGACGGCAACCCGATACACGCGGTCATTCGCGGCCTTGGCGGCGGCTCGGATGGCAAGGGTACGGCGATCTACACACCGCTGCCCTCCGGCCAGGCACGCGCCTTGCGACGCGCCTATGAGCAGGCCGGATATGGACCTGCTGATGTTGATCTCGTCGAAGCGCACGGCACCGGCACGCGTGCGGGCGACCGCGCGGAGATCGAAGGGTTGCATCTCGTTTTCGGTGAAGCCGCGACGAGCGAAGGTCCTTGGTGCGCTGTCGGCTCTGTGAAGTCGCAAATTGGCCATACGAAGGCAGCCGCAGGCGCGGCCAGCATGTTGAAGGCGGTCGAGTCCCTGCGCCGCAAGGTGCTGCCGCCGACCATCAAGCTGGAAGAACCCGCCGAGGCGATCCGAGACAGCGCCTGCTTCTACGTCAACACCGAAGCGCGTCCCTGGATCACCGCCGACACCCGCCCGCGCCGCGCGTCCGTGAGCTCGTTCGGCTTTGGAGGAAGCAACTTCCACGTGACGCTTGAGGAATACACCGGTCCTGCCGCCGCAAAACCAGCGCGCGTCCACCCGGCGGAACTGTTCCTTCTAAGCGCGCCTGATGCAAACGGTCTCGCTGCCAGGCTTGCAGCGATAGCAGACGCTCCGCTCCCGGAGGATGCCTTCGCGTTCGAAGCAACCAGCTCGCAAACCGCGTACGATGCCAAGGCGGCCGCCCGGGCGTCGATCGTGGCTACGGAACCGGCTGATCTGGCCGCCAAAGCCGCAAAGGTGCTGGCGCAGATCGAGGCCGGAACGCTGGGCAAAGCACCTCTGCCACAGGGTTGTGCCGCATCGTTGCAACATGCGGACGCCGGCCGTGTCGCCTTCCTCTTTTCCGGCCAGGGCAGCCAGTATCCCGGCATGGGCTCCGACCTTGCGATGGCCTTCCCGCAAGCCCGAACAATGTGGGATTTCGCTGCGAGCCACAGTGTCACCGGACCGCTTAAGCTACACAAGCTCGCCTTTCCGCCGGCAGCCTTCGATCAGGTCGAATTCGGCAATCAGCAGCAACGCCTCACCCTGATGCAGCATGCGCAGCCGGCCATCGCTGTCACGGCGCTGTCGCACCTCGCGCTGCTCGAAGCGCTCGGTCTTGAAGCCGAGATGGCCGGTGGCCACAGCTTCGGCGAGATCATGGCGCTGCACTATGCCGGCGCGTTTGACCGCGAAGCCGCGCTGATCATCGCCGCCTCGCGTGGCCGAGAAATGGCCAATGCCGCGCAGACCACCGAAGGCGCGATGCTGGCCGTGCAATGCCCGGCTGACCGGATTGCGCCGCTCGTCCGTGAGATCGGCGGCGGGCTCGTCATCGCTAACGACAATGGTCCAAGCCAGGTTGTCCTGTCAGGCCCCCTCGGTGTCATTCAGCAGGCAGAGCAACGCTGCTCGGCGGAAGGCATCAAGGCGCGCAAATTGCCGGTCGCCACGGCGTTCCACTCGGCCATAGTCGAGCCTGCTGTCGCCCCCTTCCGGGCCACGCTGGAATCCCTCCGCCTGAAGCGTCCGGGCTTGCCCGTATATGCGAACGCAACTGCGCAGCCCTACAAGACGACAGCCAAGGAGCTCGCCGCTGCGCTCGCCTCGCAGATTGCGTCGCCCGTGCTCTTCCGTGAGCAGATCGAAACAATGTATGCCGCCGGCGCCCGTATCTTCGTGGAAGTCGGCCCGGGCAATGTCGTTGCTGGGCTCGTGTCCGACACGCTGGGCACGCAGCCGTACACGGTTCTCTCGCTTGACAACAAGCGCAACAATGGCGTGGCCCAGTTCCTTGGCGCGATCGGCGCCTTGGCTGTTGCCGGCCTGACGCTGGATTTCGCTGCGCTCTATGCCGAGGCTCCAGCTCCCGCGCCGAAGATGGCGCCCTCAAAGCACGCCGTGTTCCTGACCGGCGCAAACTATGACCGGCCCTATCCGCCCAAGAACGGCGCCGCTGGCCGCGCGCCGCCGAATGCCACCGCTCGCCCGATGGCCGATTCTGTTTCCAACTCCACCTCACCGACACCGCTCCCGCAAAGGACCGAACCTCTCATGCCCGATCAGAATGGCCGGCAACCCGTCCCGTCTTCACTTGCGCCTGCCGCACAAGCCGGCGCGCGCGTCGAGCTCTCCTCGCCCGTTGAGCGCATCTGGGAACAGGTCTCGGCGCGGCATCAGGATTATCTGCATGCGATGGCGGACAGTCACCGCGCTTATCTGAACGCCGCGGCCTCTCTGCTCGGTCAGGCCGGCGCCCTTCCGGCGGATCCCCAGATACTGGCCGCGCCTCCGGCACGTGCGCCCGCACCTCCTGTCTCGGCGCCTGAGCCTGCGGTGTACGCAGAGCCTGCGCCCGCTTCGAAACCCAAGACCAATGGCTCGGGCGGCGCACACGCCTTCAGCCCGCCTGCGGCGCCTGCGCCTGCCGTCCGTACCGTGAGTGTTGCGACGAAGCCGGTCGCACCTGCGCCCTCGGCGCCTCCGGCGCCAGCAGCTGCATCGATCGATGCGGCCGGGATCGTGCGCGCCATCGTATCGGAAAAGACCGGTTATCCGCCAGACATGCTTGACGTGGACATGGACCTCGAAGGCGAACTGGGCGTCGACTCGATCAAACAGGTGGAGATCCTCTCCGCCCTGCGCGACCGCCTGCCTCACCTTCCGGAGATCGAGCCAGAACGCCTCGTCGAATTGCGCACGATTGCCGCGATTGCCGCGATGATCGCGGCGGCAACGCCCGGCGCATCGGCGGCACCTGCACCTGCGCCGGTCGCGGCGCCTATCGCTGTCCAGAAGCCAGCAGCAACGGTCACCTCCTCCAGCGTTCTCGTCTCGGCAGATGTCGTCCGTGCCCTGATCGCCGAGAAGACCGGATATCCCTCCGACATGCTCGAGGACGACATGGACCTCGAAGGCGAACTCGGCGTCGACTCGATCAAGCAGGTGGAGATCCTCTCCGCCCTGCGCGACCAGTATCCGTCGCTGCCGGAAGTCGATCCGGAGCATCTCGCTGAACTGCGCACGATCCGGAAGATCGCTGATTTTTTCGGCTGAGGGATGGAGGGGAGACGAGGGCTTCCCACTATCCCCGCCTGCCCCAAGCTGAACCCGCAGCCTATGGCTGCGAGGTTCGCCCGGTCGTATGGCAGTCGGTCGCCGCAGCGGCATACGCACCCTTGAAAGTCGGCGCTGTGGTCGAGGTGACGGCTGCAGCAGGTGAATTGGCTGACGCGCTCGCGTCCCAGCTAAACGGCCGCAAAGTCGAAACGCCCGGCGGCAATGCGGATGTCGTGATCCTGACAGAGGGCCTCACGCACGCAAACACGACCGAGCGTCACTGGCGCGTGCTCGAGGCCGCTCGCCAGGCGCGGCGGGCCGGCGTGCGCCTGGTCCTGCTGCAAGGCCCGGTGGCTGATACCGGCCTTGAAGGTCTCAGCAGGACCCTGCGCAAGGAATGGCCCGATACCGAAGTGATCACCTGGACTCTTTCGGGTGCGTCTGCGCCGGAAATGGCTCGCGATATCGCGCAGGCGCTCGCATCAGGCCTCGGCGAAGGCAGTCTTTATCGGGGCGCCGTTTCGGAGCCGGTCGCCGGAAACCTTCTTGCCCCTCGGGCTCTGGTTTCGATTCCTGCCGATCCGGTCTGGCTGATCACCGGCGGTGCGCGCGGGGTCACGGCGGCCTGCGCCATCCGCCTCGCAGATGATGCGGGCGGAACCTTCCTGCTCGCGGGCCGCTCGGCGGTCACGCCCTGGCCGCAAGGCCTGCCGGACGCAACCGACCTGAAGACGCTCCGAGGGCTGATGGCCGCTTCCGCCAAAGCCGGCGGAGAAAAACTGAGCCCAATGGCGCTCGACAAGGCGGCCCGCGCTGCGCTCGCTGGCCGTGAAATCCGCGATACGCTCAATGCGATCGCCGCAGCGGGCGGACGGGCCGTGTATCTGCAGATGGATGCTGGCGATCCGGCTTCGGTTACGCAGGCTCTCGTTGCAGCGCGAGCGACTTACGGCGCGATCACCGGACTGGTCCACGGCGCCGGCGTCCTGGCGGACCGGCTCGTGATGGAGAAGACCGAGGCCGAGCTGCGCAGCGTGTTCGCCCCCAAGGTTTGCGGCTTGCAGAACATCCTGTCGTTTCTCGATCCCGCGCACCTCAGCCATGTCGCGCTCTTCTCCTCGGCGGCGGCCTTCTTCGGCAACCGTGGCCAGTCGGACTATGCCATGGCCAACGCAATCCTTGCCCGCACAGGTCAATCTATCGCGCAGGCGAACCTTGGCGCGCAGGTCAAGGTTTTCCACTGGGGGCCGTGGGCGGGCGGCATGGTCGACGCGGCGCTTGCCGGTCACTTCGAAGCGCAAGGCATTCCCTTGATCCCCATCGATGAAGGCGCGCGCATCTTTTCGAACGAACTCCTCAGCGGCGACCGGACGCAAGTTGAACTCGTCGTCGGTGAAGCGTGGGCCGCATCATGAGCCAGTTCGAGCCGATCGCGATTGTCGCCGAGGCCTGCGTCCTGCCTGGTGCAGCGACACCGGCCGAGCTTTGGAATATCGTGCACGACCGGAGGGTGGTCACTCGTCCAGTGACGACTGAAGAACTCGGACTCGGGCCTTCTAGCAGCGCGCGGCGTCAATACGTGTCCGGCCGCATCGATCACGCTGTCACCGCCCAGGCAGACTGGCCGCGACTTGGCGGCGTGGAAACCTCCGACCTCGACTCGGTCCACCTCTGGCCGCTTCACGCCGCCTGGGAAGCCTGGACAGCGACGCGCGGCACCAAGTCCATCGACCCGTCCCGGCGCGGTGTGTTCCTCGCGAACCTCTGTTATCCCAGCCGCGCAAAGGTCGACTATGCCCACGAGGTCTGGCGTGATGGGCACACGCGCCGCCCGGTCACTGACACGCGCAACTCGGGGCTGCCCGCGAAGCTGATTGCGGAACTGATCGGCGCAACCGGGCCCGCCCTGGCGCTCGACGCGGCCTGTGCATCCTCGCTCTATGCCCTCGACATTGCATGCCGGAAGCTCGCCACAGGCCAGATCGACATCGCGCTGGTCGGCGCGGTCAATGCGGCAGACAATCTGATCCTCCATATCGGCTTTGACGCGCTCAAGGCGCTCAGCCCGACCGGACGCTCGCGCCCCTTCATTCAGGGTGCGGATGGACTTGTTCCCTCCGAGGGCGCTGCAGCTGTCGTGCTCAAGCGCCTGTCGGACGTTCGCAAAAGCGACACCGTGCGCGGTATCATCCGCGGCATCGGGCTGTCGAATGATGGCCGCCGGAAGGGCTTCCTGGCGCCGGATAGCGAAGGCCAGGGCGAAGCAATGCGCCGCGCCTACACCGTTTCCGGGATTGACCCCGCAAGCATCGGCTATCTCGAATGCCACGCGACCGGCACGCCGGTAGGCGACAGCGTTGAGATCCAGTCGGCCGCCTCCGTGTTTGGCTCCGACCGCGAGCTCGCCATCGGTTCGCTCAAGGCCAATACCGGCCACCTCATAACAGTGGCTGGCCTTGCGAGCCTCCTGAAGCTCACCTCGGCTTTTGAACATGAGACACTCCCGCCTACGCCGCTCGACGGTGCGCTTATCAAGCCGCTCGCCGATACGGGCCTCGCGCCGCTCGCAGGCGCGCGCGCCTGGACATCGCCAAAAGGCACCCCGCGCCGCGCGGCCATCAGCAATTTCGGCTTTGGCGGCAACAACTCCCACCTGATCCTCGAAGCGCACGAGCCGGTGCGCGGCTATGTAAACGGCCATACCGCCATGCCCCCGGCGGAAATCAGCGATATCGTCATCGTGGGCGTCGGCCTCATGGCCGGAACGGACCGCGGCGAGCGCAGTGTCGTCCGCCGGCTGATGAA
>Ga0315902_10006948_pt1 | contig 15564 bp, 14 predicted proteins | sample LakEriMetagenome_9_FD_203523 | JGI IMG/M metagenome (GOLD analysis project Ga0315902, IMG submission 203523) | Freshwater fungal communities from buoy surface, Lake Erie, Ohio, United States - Buoy 12 MA117 | ecosystem: Environmental > Aquatic > Freshwater > Lake > Lake biofilm | place: USA...
GCCGCGTTCGACGACGCAGGCGAAGGGCTCGCGATACTTCACGCCTGGGTTCAGCTGATACCGACCGTGGCGGTAATCTTCGTTGGCGGCGAGCAGGTTGCGCTTGAGCAGGATCGGCTTCGGATTGCCATCGCCGCTTGTCCAGTCGAACCACGGCATGTCTGGGTCGGCGTCGGCGGCCTCGGTGTCCGGTGGCTGCGTGTCGCCGGGCTTCCGCGGCGCGGCCCCGCGGCGCAACGGCTCGATCTCCACGATCGAGATCTCGAGGCCCACGTCGCGGTCGGACTCCGCCGCGGGAAACCGCGGCTTGATCGCCACCTTTCCGATGTTTTCCATGAACACGTCGACGTTCAACAGCACCTGGTCGCCCGCCAGCGCGTGCACCGACGGCGTCATCGAGACGAGCATCGTCGGATCGTGGGTGCGCTCGACCGTGAAGTTGGTGTAGGTCCACCAAGCCGCCACCACGATGGCCATTCCACCGAGCACTTTGCTGGCGAGATCCGCCCAGAGGTGTGCCGTCTCGAGCGCAGACTTGCCATGGTCGGTCATCTGTTCCTCCTTGAACAGGATCCGCGAAGCGGTCTAGCGGCCCCGCCGCTTCGGCTTCGAGGCGGCTTTCGCTTTCGCGGTGGCTGCTGCGACCGGCTTCCTGGCCGGCTTCGCTTTCTTGACCGCTGTCTTGACCGCTTTCTTGGAAACTTTCCTGGCCGATTTCTGGACCGATTTTTTGGAGACGCGGCTGACCACCTGCTTGGCCAGTTTGGTGGCCGCAGCCTTTGGGCGGCCAGCCTTGGCCTTCGTGCGCGCCGCTCGCGTCACTCGGGCTTTCGCGGCGGCGGCCATCTCGTCGAGAAACTCATGGGCCTCGGCGGCGAGATCCTTCTCCGAGAGCGGCTCGACCTCATCGATGATGAACAGGGCAAGCTCGCCGCGCCGCTGGGCGTCGCAGAGCGTCTTGTATTCTTCGAGCGTGAGATCGTCGTGGTCTTCATCCTCGCTCGTGAGAAACTCGAACCCCACCCGGGCCTTGGGGTCCCAGCCGTCGATGTGAAAATCGACGCCATATTCGCGAAAGATCTGATTCCGCTTGATGGCATAGCCACGGGCCCGAAAAAGCCTCGCCAACAGATCGCAGCCGTCGAATTCGGAGAGTGTCTCGGACATCGGAAGGGGCCCAGGGGTGAGGAAGCAGGAGTCGTACGTCGGGGAAGGATAGCGGATCGTCGCGGGCCGCGGCCACCGGGCCGGCACGCTACTCCCCGCCTCGCGACACCCACCCCCTGCATGGGGTATGCTTGTGGAGTTCGCGCGTCCACCCCGGAGACTCTCCATCATGCGTCGTCGCTTGCTCATCGTCGCCTGCGTGTGCTCTCTCCTCGGGCTGGCCACCGCGGCCGCCGCCGACCCCATGCCGCCTCGGGCCGGGAACGCTCCACCCCGCACCGGCACGACCACGCCCTTCGGCTCCGGCTCGATCACCAATCGCTCCGATGGCACGAGCAGCCAGACACGTCCGTTTGGTTCAGGTTCGATCACGACGGAGCGCACGCGTGACGGCCGCACGGTCACCGGACAGACGCAGAAGTTCGGGTCGGGCACGATCACCCGCTGGTCCGACGGCACCACCACGGAAACCCGGCCCTTCGGCTCGGGTGCGATCACGACGGAACGTACACGCGACGGCCGCACCGTGACGGGTCAGACGCAGAAGTTCGGGTCGGGCACGATCACGAATCGCTCCGACGGCTCATCGAGCCAGACGACGCCCTTCGGCAACGGCACACTCCAGCGCGACACGCCCGGGCGAAAGTAGTCCGTGGGGCAACCGTCCCGGTTGCCGTCGCGGGTCGCTCGCTCGGCAAGCGAGACGCTTGCCCCACATCAGGAAGCGAGGCTTCTGCCCAACGCGGCTGGCCTCAGGCCTGCTCCCACTCGCCGCACCAGTCGGTGGCATCGGTGTGTGGCCAGACGCCCACATGCACGAGTTTGTCGTCGCTCACCTCGGGCACGGTCGGCGGATGGCGGCGGCACTGCCCCCAGCCAGCCTGCAGGTCACCGCCCGCGGCTCGCTTCCAAAACCGGCAGGTGCCGCACGCGTGCGGGCGCTCGGCAATCTCAAGCGACTCGTCCATGAGCATCATTGTATCGCGGGCCCGCCGGCCGGCCGCTCGCCTCCGGTAAACGTCAGACACCGCCATTCGCCCCGGGCGGCGACGTGCGGCTGGGAGCCGAGCAGCGCCGCAAATCGATCCGCCACCGCCTGCGCGTCCTCCACTCGCAGGCCCGACAGCACGAGGCCCGCAGCGACCTCGAGTTTCGCGCACAGCATCGTGGCATGTTCGAGCAACACTGGCGCGACGATATTCGCCACCACGAGACCATAGGGCTCCGCATCAGCAGGCGGTGTCGGCCACACGCGCACCCTCTCCGCGACACCGTTCCGCGCAGCGTTCGCCAGAATCGCCTCGTGCACGAGCGTGTCGACCTCCACGGCATCGACGTGGCGGGCGCCGCACACCGCCGCCGCGATCCCGAGAATGCCCGAGCCGCTGCCGAAATCGAGCACGCGGTCGAGCTTTCCGCCTCCGGCGCGCCAGGCGTGCAGCGCCGCCAGGCACAACTGCGTCGTCTCGTGGAGCCCGGTGCCAAAGCCGATACCCGGCTCGATGAAGATCGTCGTGCTCTCGGCCGTGGCCAGCGCGTGCCCCGCATCCCATGCGGGCCGCACCACGCCGAATCCCGGCACGTCGATCGGGCTGAAGGCGTCTTGCCACCGGGCGTCGTCATCACCTGGCATGTCCATGCGCATGCCCCGCACATGGCAGCCGCGCACTGCGGCGAGCAGGCTGGCAGCCGCGCGGCTCGAATCCTCGTCGGCAAACCAGCATGCCGCCTGTGCCATATCGAGCCCGGCCACCCAGTCGCGGTCGGCGGGGGCCGCCGCGGTGTCGATGACGAGCGCGGTGTCGGCCAGTCCCTGCGCGGCGGCTTCGCCGACCGTCACCGACCCTTCATCGATGCCCACGAGCCCGGCGGCGGCCTCCCAGACCCACGCATAGAAGGCGTCGCGATCGACCGACTCGCCACAGGGCAGCGCGACGACCGCCTCGACGGCCACGTCGATGATCCAGTGCACAGGCATGCCGTCACGCCCCGGGGCCCGCCCGCAGCGTTGCGAGCACGCCACCGATGGCGTCGAGGCCGCGGTTGATCTTCCGCATGAACGACGCCTCCGTGGGAATGTAGTGGAAGTTCGGGTGCCGCTCCCACACCCGGCGCAGCCTGTCGTCGAGCGCCCGCGCCGTCTGCGAATCTTCGCTGCGATAGGGATTGTTGCTCCGCACGTCTTCGCCGTGGATCGCCGCCGACTGAAAAAAGATCACGGCCTGGTAGCGGGCCGCCTCGCGCTCGAACGACGATTCGATCGCCGCGAAATAGCCGGCTTCGCCGTCGGGCCAATAGGCGAGGCCGTCGAGCGTGCCGCGGTCGCAGATCAGGAGCCGATCGGAATAAAATCCACGGAAAATCTCCTCCAGGCTGACCTGCATCCGGTAGATCGACCGCTGCAAGAGCCTCGCGCGATCGACCGACTCTTGCCGATCCAGCCCGTGGCCAAAGAGGAGCGTCGCAGCCTCGGGCACGATCTTGACGTCGCTCTTGAGCTCACGTTGGAAGAGGTCGAGGGCCGTGGTCTTGCCGCCTCCGGGCCCGCCCGTCACCACGATCGCAGCCGCGGGGTTCATCGCTTCACATCTTCCTGAAGAGGGTGGCCCGGCATTCAGAGCGCGAGGCCCGCATAGGCCAGAAGCGCTGAGCCGACGATGATAGCGGCATCCATGCCCGCCCGCCGCGGAAACCTCAGCCAGGCGAACGTCGCCGCCACGAGAATCGCCGCGGCCACGGCACATTCGACGGCCAGCACGCGCGGCGTGGCCTGCTGCGCCACGCGGACCAAGAGAAACGCCGCCGCCACGCCGCTGCCACCGAGCAGCCCCCACGCCGCACCACGGCCGGCCAAGGCACAGAGCACCACGGCTGCGAGGTGCATCGCATAAGGAAAAAAGAGTTCGCGGTTGCCCGTCGCCTGCGCGAGCCCGAGCCAGATCAGGCTCGGCGCGACGACCGCGAGCGCGCCCACCTGCGGCCGACTGAACGCGAGGAGCACGAACGTGACCACGCCCACAAGCGTCCACGGCGGCCCGCCCCACACCTGCGCCGCGGCGAGAAACAGCACCTCGCCGAGGATGAAGCCGATGCGTGAAATCGTCGCGTCCTCCGCCGTTGTCGAATACGTGGCCCGTCCACGATACTGCCGGTCCACAACGAGGGAAATCACATGGCCGACATCGCCGCCGACATCGCCGCATTAGTGGCTGCGCTCACTGCCGACGAACCTGCCGCGCGGGCCGAGGCCGCCGAGACGCTCTGCCGCGCGGGCACCGACGCCGTCGCCGCGGCCGTGCCGCTCGTGAAGGCCTGCGGCGATGCCGACGACCAGGTGCGCGAGTGGGCAGTGGCCGCCCTCGAGGAACTCGGGCCCCCGCCGGCTACCGCGATCAGCGAGCTCACCGCGCTCGCGGGAGGGGCTCACCCGCTGGTCGCCTACTGGGCGACCACTCTGCTCGGGCGGTCTGGGAAGGCTGCGGCAGCAGCGACGCCGACCCTGGCGAAGAGCCTGGAATCGGGCGGCGATCCGGCCGTGGCCGAGCGGGCCGCCTGGGCACTCGGCAAAATCGGGCCTGCAGCGGCCGCTGCAAAGCCGGCGCTCGAGCGCAGCGCGGCAGCATCCAGCCCGCGACTGTCACGCCTTGCCCAGGAAGCCCTGACTGCCATCGGCAGCTGACCGGCAAACTGCTCTGTCTCGGCGAGCCGCCGGCATGACTGCATGCCGGTGCGACCGATACGAGAAGGGTGATCGTCTCATCCTTCTTCTCGAGCGTGCGACTGCCTCCGCGACCGTCCGCGGTGCGAAGCGTCGTCGTCGCCTGCCTGATCGTGCTCGGTGCGGCGGCGAGTGCCGCGGCGCAATATGCCGCGCCCGTCGCCCCGGCTCCCAAGCCGGCAGGGGCGATCCTGATCGCGAGCTTCAACATCCAGGTGTTTGGTGAATCGAAGATGGCCAAGGCCCAGGTCGTCGACGTGCTGGCCCGCGTGGTGCGGCAGTTCGACATCGTCGCTGTCCAAGAGGTGCGGGCGAAGTCGGACGAGATCGTGCCCGCGTTCGTGCGGGCCATCAACGCCGACGGCAGCCGCTACCACTACGTGATCGGGCCGCGGCAGGGCCGCACGGTGAGCAAGGAGCAATACACGTTCATCTACGACACCACCCGGATCGAGGTCGATCCGTCGAGCGTGGGCGTCGTGCCCGACCCACAAAACGCGCTCCACCGTCCGCCGATGCACGCCAGGTTTCGCACCAAGATCACGCCCGCGGAGATGGCGTTTACCTTCTGGCTCGTCGACATCCACACCGACCCCGACGAGGTGCCGCAGGAGCTCGAAGCGCTCACGGGCGTGTTCCAGGCGATGCAGGCCGCCCGGCCCGACGAAGACGACGTGATCCTGCTCGGTGATCTCAACGCGGGGCCTCCGCAGTTCAAATCGTTTCAGCGAATCCCGGGCGTGGCGTGGGCCGTCTCGGGCGTGACCACGAACACCCGCCGTACGAAGACCTACGACAACCTCGTGTTCGCCCGGCCCGCCACGAGCGAGTATCTCGGCGGCTGGGGCGTGCTCGACCTGCAGAGCACGTTCGGCCTGTCGCTCGATCAGGCGCTCGAGGTGTCGGACCACAATCCCGTGTGGGGCGCGTTCTATCCCGCCGAAGTCCGTGGGGCGGGCCTGCCGCCCATGGCCGGCGCTGCCGCGCCCGTCCGCCGCTAGCACACCACCCCTACTCGGCTGGCCGCTTCCAGACCGTCTTCCCCTCCTTGATCGTCTCCGTCACGCGGATCGTTTTGATCGTGGCCGGAGGAACGGTGAGTGGATTGGCCGAGAGCATCGCGAAGTCGGCCAGTTTGCCCACCTCGATCGAACCCTTCGTCGCCTCCTCGCCATACATCCGCGCGCCGTCGATCGTGATCGCCTCGAGCGCTTCCAGCGGCGTCACGCACTCCTCGGCCCCCATCACGCGGCCCGACCGCGAGACGCGGTTCACGGCCGTGTGGATCGTGAAGATCTGGTCGAGCGGCGAGACGTTGAAGTCGGTGTGATTCGCCGGCCGCAGGCCGAGTGCCCGCGCCGATTTCATCGGGCTGATGAAGTCGGCCTGGGCGGCGCCGCGGTTCGCCAGGTGCGTGTCGCCGAAATAGAAGCAATGCAGCGTGAAGAACGAGGGCGTGATCCCCCACGCCTTGTACTTTTCGAGCTGGTCGCGACGGATGAACTGCGAGTGGACGCCAACGGTGCCGCGCGGCTTCGTGGGATCGTCACCCGACGCGTAGCGATGCGCCTCCAAGAGCGCGTCGATCGCGGCATCGCCGTTGCAGTGCACATAGAGCGTGGCCCCGCCGTCGTACACCTTCTTCACCATCTCGTTGAGCGCGGCCTGAGGAAACGACGGCTCGCCCCGCCAGTCTTTCTGGCCTGACGGGCCTCCGGTGAGATAGGGCGTGGTGAAGAACGCGGTCTTCCCTTGCGGCGAGCCGTCCATCAGCATCTTCACGCCGCCGATCCGCAGGCGATTCCGGTAGGCGGGCTCGTTCCGCGGCGACTGGCCCGCGAAGATTTTGTCGACATCAAAGATGATCGGCAGCGACACGACGTCGAGCTTCAGCAGCCCGCGGTCGGCAGCCTGCCGCAAGAGGTCATATTGCGGCTTCGTGGTCGCACCTTCCTGCGCCGTCGTGATGCCCTCGCGCAGGTAGAGTTCCTGCCCCGATGCGACGAGGGCCAGCTGCTCATCGGGCCCCGGGCCGGGTGTCTTCTCGAAGATCGGCATGAAGGCCGTCTCGAACACGAGGCCGTTCGGCTCGTTCGATCCCGGCTCACGGCCGATCACGCCGCCCGGCGGCGTGGGCGTGGCCGCGGTGATCGAGTAGGCCGCGAGGGCCTTCGAGTTGAGCATCGCGCCGTGGCCCGACACGTGCACGAGGATCACGGGATTATCCGGAAACGCGGCGTCGAGCTCCTGCTTGGTGGGGGCCCGCTTCTCAGCGAGCAGGTCGGGGTCGTACCCGAAGCCCATCACGAATTTCCCGGGGCCGAGGTTGCGCCGCGCCTGAATCTTTTTCAGCTGCCCGATCACGTCGGCCACGTTCATGCACGGTCCGGCGGGCGGCGATGCGCAGAGCGCCTGTGTTTGCACGTCCACAAGCGCGCAGAAGTGGCTGTGGCCGTCGATGAACCCGGGCACGAGCGTCTTGCCGGCGAGATCGGTGACCTCCGTAGCCGGTCCCTTGTGCCGCATCACGTCGGCCTCGCTCCCCACCGCGACGATCCTCCCACCGGCGATGGCCACCGCCTCGGCGGTCGGCTGCGCCGCATGCAGCGTCACGATCGCCCCCCCGCGGATGATCCGCTCGGCTGGGGCGGCGGGTGCGAGTGCCGGTGCACCCAGCACGACGACTGCGATACACGCCGCAAGAAAGAGAACCCTTCGGGCGATGGTCGTGATCATGATCTGGATAAACTCCGGGACAATAATGCCGTGCTGCAGTGTACCCGGCGTTCACTCGCGGTAGCTCTTCGGGCTGCGGCCCACCCAGCGTTTGAACGCCCTGGAGAAGACCGGCGCGTTCTCGAAGCCCACCTGCTCGGCGATCGACTCGACCTTGTCTTGTGTGGACGTGAGCAGATGGCAGGCCCGCTCGATGCGGAGCGACGTGAGATGCTGCATCGGGCTGCGACCGAGATCGCGCAGGCAAACCCGGCGAAACTGCTCCTTGCTCGTCTTATACCGGGCCGCCAGCCGGTCGAGCGACCAGTCGGCCGCGAGCTCGCGCGTTACCTCCTCCCACACGTCCCAGAGCCGATCGTCGACGTGCCAAGGCTGCGCGATCCGCCGCGCCTCGCCGTGAGCCAGCTCGATCCAGTGGTGCATGAGCCGCGGATCGCGGCCGCCTTCCCATTCGGCCCGCAGCCCCGACATGATCCGCCACAGCACATCTGCATCGCACCGCACACGCACGGGCGACGCCGCCGACACGAGCGGCCGCACGTGCTCAGGCTCGTCGTAGCGAATCCAGGCGAACCGCCAGCGAGAACTCGCCACCGCGTGAAAGGCGTTGAGCACCCGCGGCGGCGCAAGGCAGGCCACGCCCTTGCGGCTCGATTGCCAGCGGCCGTCGAGCAATATCTGCCCGCGGCCCTCGTGGCACACCATCACGAAGCTCCCCGTCGGCATGAGCCGCACCCGCCGATAGGGCACGGCGGCCTCGGTAAGCCCCAGGTGCATGATCCGATGCGTGGCGAATTCGGGGCAGTCGTCGCGCGTCACCGACCACAGCCGGCTCGCCGCGCCGTCGATAGTGGTTTCTGCGAGGTCGAGGTGGATTTCGGTCATGGACGGGTGTATCGCTGCTGCGTAGGCTCAAGAGCTCTCTGCAACAGGTATATACACGGGACCGCACGATGCCGAATCCTTGGACGGGCAAGGGCAACCCTTACACGCGGGCCGAGGTGCTCGATCGGCTGCATACCACGCTGAAGGCGGGCCGGCCGATCATCGCCGCCGGGGCCGGCACCGGGATCAGCGCGAAGTTCCTCGAGAAGGGCGGCGTCGACCTGATCATTATTTACAACTCCGGCCGCTTCCGGATGGCCGGCCACGGCTCCACGGCCGGCCTCATGGCCTATGGCGACGCCAACGCCGTGGCCATGGAAATCGGCGAGTTCGAGGTCTTGCCCGTCGTCGAAGAAGTGCCGGTGATCTGTGGCGTGCATGCCTCCGATCCACGGCGGCGGATGTGGCACTGGCTCGGCCGCGTCAAGGAGATGGGCTTCTCCGGCGTCAACAACTTCCCCACTCACTGCATCGTCGACGGCCAGTTCCGCCAGATCCTCGAAGAGACTGGGATGAGCTTCCAGAAGGAAGTGGACATGATCGGCCTCGCCCGGCGTATGGATCTGTTCACGATCGTCTACGTGGGCACGCCCGATGAGGCCCGCGCGATGGCGAAGGCCGGGGCCGACGTCGTGATCGCCCATGTGGGCACGACGATCGGCGGCTCGATCGGCGTGACGAACGCGACCTGCTCGCTCGACGACGCCGCCTCCCGCGTGCAGGCGATCGCCCGCGCCGCGCTCGATACGCGCAAAGACGTGATCTGCCTCTCGCACGGCGGCCCGATCTGCACCCCCGACGACGCGGCCTACATCAACGAGCACACCGATGTGGTCGGCTTCGTGGGCGCGTCGAGCCTCGAGCGGCTGGCGTTCGAGCAGTCGCTCCCCGAGCTCACGCGGCAGTTCAAGAACATTCCGCTCGGTAAGCGACCATAGTCCGTCGGAGGTGACCGCATGGCGACGATCGCCGTTCTCGGCACGCTCGACACGAAGGGCCGCGAACATGCGTTCGTGGCGGACCGCATCCGTGCGCGGGGCCACGCCACGCTGCTGATCGACGTGGGCACCGGTGCGGAGCCGGCAGTGAAGCCCGACATTCCGCGCAGCGCCGTGGCAGCGGCCGGGGGCATCGATCTCGCAGCGCTCATGGCCCGGGGCGACCGCGGCGAGTGCGTGACGGCAATGGCGCAGGCGGCGCCGCGGCTGCTCGAACGGCTGGCTGCCGAAGGCCGGATCGAGGGCGTGATCTCGCTCGGCGGCGGCGGCGGCACGGCGATCGCGACGGCGGCGATGCGGGCGCTGCCGGTCGGCTTTCCGAAACTGATGGTCTCCACGCTCGCCAGTGGCAACACGGCCCCCTACGTCGGCACGACCGACATCGCGATGCTGCCGGCCGTCGTAGACGTGCAGGGGCTGAATCGGATCTCGCGCACGATCCTGGCCCGGGCGGCGGGTGCGATCTGCGGCATGGTGGAAGCTGACGTGGCGACCAGCGACGACAAGCCGCTCGTCGTGGCCAGCATGTTCGGCAACACCACGCAGTGCATCGAGGCGGCGGTGCCGCTTCTGGAGCAGGCGGGCTACGAAGTGCTCGTCTTCCACGCCACGGGCACCGGCGGCCGGGCCATGGAAGCGCTCATCGCCAGCGGGATGGTGGCCGGCGTGCTCGACATCACGACCACCGAACTCGCCGACGAGCTCGTGGGCGGCGTGCTCTCGGCCGGCCCTGAGCGGCTCGATGCCGCAGCAAAGCATGGCGTGCCGGCCGTCGTGGCCCCCGGCTGCCTCGACATGGTGAATTTCGGCGAGCGGCAGACGGTGCCAGGGAAGTTTGCCGGCCGCACCTTCTACATCCACAACCCGCAGGTCACGCTCATGCGCACGACGGCCGAGGAGTGCACGGCGCTCGGCCAGATGGTGGCGGAGAAGCTCAACGCGTCGCGCGGGCCCGTGAGCGTGCTCATCCCGCGGCGGGGCGTCAGCGTGATCAGCGCGGAGGGCGGCCCCTTCCATGATCAGCCCGCCGATGCGGCGCTCTTCAACGCGATTGAGACCGGCCTCCGCCCCGGCATCGCCTGCACGTCGGTGGACTGCACGATCAACGAGCCCGCGTTCGCCCGCGCCTGCGTCGAGACCCTGCTCGCCCACATGCGGAGTGTTTCCCCCACCACCTGACCCACGTTCCCCAAGGAGTCTCGCATGCCTCAGGTCAAGCATTACGGCGTCTTTCAATTCAAGCCGGAGGTCTCGCCCCCGCAGATCGCCACCTGCTTCCGCGAGATGGCGGGCATGGTGGGCAAGATCCCCGGCCTGCTCGACTTCCACTACGGCCCCTACGATAGCGGTGAAGGCCTGAACGATGGCTTCACACACGGCTTCATCATGACGTTCGCGAGTCCCAAGGCCCGCGACGAATATCTTCCTCACCCCGAGCACGAACGGGTCAAGGCGATCGTCGTCCCGTGCCTCGCCCGCGTGATCGTGTTCGACTTCAACATGCCCTTGGCCTAGCCAGGAGATTGCCCATGTGCCGCGCGATCCTCGTCGTCGTTGGATGCCTGCTCGCTGCGACTGCCCGGGCCGACGAGCCTCGGCCGCTGTTCGACGGCACGTCGCTCGCCGGCTGGGACGTCCGCGCGGGCGAAGAGCAGTGGTGGAAGGCGGCCAGTGGCATGATCGTCGGCGGATCACTCACCGACAACGTGCCGCACAACACGTTCCTGGCCACGAAGGAGTCATTTGCAAACTTCGAGCTCACGTTCAAGATCCGCATCCGCGGCGCGGGCGGCTTCGTGAACTCCGGGATCCAGATTCGCAGCGTGCGCGTGCCCGATTCGCACGAGATGCGGGGCTACCAGGTCGATGCCGGCCCCGGCTGGTGGGGCAAGCTCTACGACGAATCGCGACGCAACAAGGTGATCGGCGAGCCGAAGGACGCGCAAGCCCTCGCTGCTGCAGTCAAGGAAGACGACTGGAACGACTACCGAATCGTGGCCGAGGGGCCGGCGATCCGGTCGTGGATCAACGGCGTGGCCGCGCTCGACTATGTCGAGGCCGACCCGGCGATCCCGCTCGACGGCCAGATCGGCCTCCAGGTGCACGGCGGCGGCAAGGCGCAGATCGAGGTCAAAGACATCACGATCCGCCGCCTGCCGGGTCCGCCTGTGGGCGCTCCTGCTCCGACGGCTTCTGCCCCCGCCGAGCCGCTCTCGGCTGCGGACGAAGCCCAGCACTTCTCGCTCGCCGCGGGCTTCACCGCCGAGCTCGTGCTCCAAGAGAGCACCGACACCGCGAATCCATACGGCAAGTTCGTCGCCCTTGCTTTTGATTCCCACGGGCGGCTGTGGACCACGACCGCTCTCGACTATCCCGTCGATGGAAACGAGGCACCCGAGGCCGCTCGCGCGCTCTATGCGAACGGCGGCCACGACAAGGTGCTCGTGCTCGACAAGCCGTGGGCGAAGGAGCCTGGGAAGCCGCATGTGTTTGCCGAGGGGCTCGCGATCCCGCTCGGCGTGCTGCCCTGGCGCGACGGCGCGTTCGTGCAGTATGGCCCGGAGATCCGCTTCTATCGCGACACGAATGGCGACGGCCGTGCCGACGGGCACGAAACCGTGCTCGAGGGCTTCGGCGTGCAGGATTCGCACCTCTTCCCGCATCAGTTCACGCGCGTGCCCGGCGGCTGGATCCTGCTGGCCCAGGGCCTCTTCAACAGATCCACCGTCACGCGGCCCGGCGGCACGCCCTTCGCCGACGGTTCCAAGGAAGCCCGGTTCGACGCCTGCAAGCTTGGGCGATTCAAGCCCGACGGAGCGGCATTCGAGTCGCTCACGGCCGGGCCCAACAACATCTGGGGCCTCACGATCTCCCGCACGGGTGAGACCTGGCTCCAAGAGGCCAACGACCTCGGCTTTCCGATTTTTCCCTATGAGCCAGGCGTGCTCGTGCCCACCGGTTCGCCGGATCGCCTCCGCCCCTATCAGCCCATGATGCCGGCCCCGCTCGGGCCGCCGCAGATGGGCGGCACGGGCCTGAGCGGCCTCGCGCTCGCCGACGATGCCGACGGCTGGCCGGGGCCCTGGGGAGCCGGGCCGAATGCCACTCCCGACGAAAAAATGTTCTACGTCGCCAACCCGATCACGAACTCGATCCAGTCGATCATCGCCACGCGGGCCGGTGAGCGATTCACCTACCGCAAGGGGCCGAATCTCCTCGTCAGTGGCGACAAGGCGTTCCGGCCCGTGGCCGTGCAGTTCGGCCCCGACGGCTGCCTTTACGTGGTCGATTGGTACAACAAGATCATCTCGCACAACGAAGTGCCGCGGAATCATCCGGAGCGCGACAAGGTCCGCGGTCGCATCTGGCGGATTCGCCACGCCTCGCAGCCGCTCGCGGAGCCGCCGTGCGTCGCGACCACCGCCACCGACGAACTGCCGACGCTGCTCGGCGCCAAAAACGCCCGCGTCGCCGACCTCGCCTGGCAGGAGATCGTCGATCGCGATGCGCGGCCGCTCGCACCGCGGCTCGGGGCGCTCGCCGCCGACACCACCGCCCCCGTGGCCGCCCGCGCAGGCGCCCTCTGGGCCCTTGAAGGGCTCGGCTTGGTCACGCCGGCCATCCTCGAACAACTCCTGGCCGACCCGAGCGCCGACCTGCGGCACGAGGCGATCCGGATTGCGGGCACCATCTGCTCTGAGGCCGACTTTCGCAGGCTAGCCGCGCCGCTCGTCGCTGATCCGTCGCCGCGCGTCCGGGCCGCCCTCGGCGACGCTTTGCGAAGGATCCCAGTCACCGAGCCCGACACGATCGCGCTCATCATGAGGCTCGGGCGGGAGCGAGCCCAGGGCGATGCCTGGGCCGTCTATGACCGCGACTTCGAGCGGTATCTCGCCCGCTGGGCGCTCGAGACACATGCCCCGCTCGTCGCCGCGTTTCTCGACTCACCGGCCGGGCGGGCCTTGCCCGTCGACAACCGCGCGCTCGCCACGCTCGCGCTCGAGCCGCAGGCCGCCGCCCAAGGGCTCGTGTCGCTGATGGGCAGCCTCGCCCGCCCCCTCGACGCAGAGGAGGTGCGTGTGCTTGCCAGCCAGGCGGATCTTCCCGACGTCGCAGCGGCGCTCGAGAAGCTCACCCGTGATCCGGCGACCCGCAGCGCCACGCTCGATACGCTGCTGGCGTTCCGCACGACGTTCCAGCAATCGGCTCTCGAACCGATCGTCGCGAAGGCCGCGGCCGGCCTCCTTGGCGTCAACGGTTCTGCCGCCGACCGGGCGCTCGCGCTCAAACTTGTCGGGGCTTTTCAGACCAAGAGCATCGAGCCCGAGGTGACGGCGCTCGTGTGCGATGCCGCCGTGCCGGCCGACGTGAGGCAGGCAGCCCTGCGCTGCCTGCGCGAGCTCGGCACAATCTCCGCCGCCGCCGGCCAGGCGCTGCTCGCCGCCACGGTGGGCGACCCTGCGCTGCGTGCCGAAGCGTTAGCCGCCTGGGCCGAATCCCGCGACCGCGCGTCGTGCGACGCGCTCGTGGCCGCGTGGGATGACCTCTCGTTTACGGAGCGACAGGCTGCGGCACTGGCACTCGCGCGGCGTAAGGAGGGCGCTGCCGCACTCGTCGCAGCGCTGGCAGCCGACGACATCGACCCCACGAGCCTGCCACTCTCGGTCGTGGCCGACATGCGGGCGGTGCTCGGGGCAGACGCCGCGCTCGACGCCCTGTGGAACGAGCTGACCGCTGGAGCCCCGTCGGTGCTGCGGCTCTCGGGAGACGACAAGGCCACCGGCCCCGTCGTGTCGCTCGACGGCCCGTTCACCGTGGAGGCGTGGCTGAATCTGGAGGCCCCGATCGGCAACGAAGACAGCCTGCTCGCCGGTGACGGCCTCGTCGACATGAACTTTTACGGCGGCCAGTTTCGGGTCTGGACGAAAGCCCACAACGATATCGTCGCGGCAAAGTCGAAGACCACGCCCGACACGTGGACGCACTATGCGGTCACGCGCGACGCAGAAGGCGTGTTCCGGATCTACGTCGATGGGGAACTCGACGGCGAAGGGACGGTTCGTGAGACGACGCGCTTCTCCGGCTTGCGAGTCGGTTACAGCACGCCCCGTGGCAAGGACCTGGGCACCCGTGGCCGGATCGCGGAGTTTCGCGTCTGGAACCGGGCCCGCACGCCCGACGAGATACGGGCCGACTTCGACCGTAGCTTCGTCGGGGACGATGCCCGGCCACCGAGCCTCGTGACGTTCCACGGCGGCACGTCGTGGGGCGAGACAGGAGGCGACGCGCGGGTGGAGCCATCGCTCGACGCGCCGAAGCTCGTCACGGCGGAGGAACTCAGCAAGCGCCTGGAGAAGTTTGCAACATTCCGTGGGCTGGCCGACGCCGCGGGCGATCCCGCCAAGGGCCAGGCCCTGTTCGCGGCGAAGTGTCTCACCTGCCATCAGCAGGGCGGCCAGGGCGGCCGGATCGGCCCTGCGCTCGACGGCCTCGGGATCACCGGCGTGGAGGCGATTCTGCGCAACGTGCTCACGCCCAACGCCGCGATGGAGGGCGGCTACCGCAACTTCCGCGTGGTCACCCGCGACGGGCGAATCGTGCAGGGCCTGCTCGTCTCGCGCGACGCCAATGCGATCGTGATCCGCCAGCCCAACACGGCCGACGTGCGGATCGAGTCCCGCGACATCGCCCAGGCGGATTTCACGGGCATCTCGATCATGCCGGAGGGCCTCCTCGAATCGCTGCCCCCGCAGGACGTCTCCGACCTGTTCGCCCACTTGAAGTCGCTGACCGCCGCCCCAGGCCGCTGAAGACCGTCCGGGCACAGCGTCGGCGCCGATGGCCCGGCCACGCCATTGCTTCACTCTGCACTGGTCGGACGACTATGATTCTGGTCATGAAAGATTCGGGCTCTCATCGAAGCAGCAAGAAACGGCGCAACCGCTCCGCCTCCGCCCGCTCGGCCCATCAGGAAGCCACGTATGTCTGCGACTCGTGCGGCGAGGAGATCGTCGTGCCGATCGACATCTCGGCTGGCACGCATCAGGACTACGTCGAAGA
>Ga0315902_10006952_pt1 | contig 15560 bp, 12 predicted proteins | sample LakEriMetagenome_9_FD_203523 | JGI IMG/M metagenome (GOLD analysis project Ga0315902, IMG submission 203523) | Freshwater fungal communities from buoy surface, Lake Erie, Ohio, United States - Buoy 12 MA117 | ecosystem: Environmental > Aquatic > Freshwater > Lake > Lake biofilm | place: USA...
ACCCACTAGAGCGCACCTACCCTTGCTGCATTCCTGCCCTGGGGGAGTTCGGCACGTTAATGCCGCACGGGGGATCTAACGGTAAATCTTAGTCATCACCACCGATACCCTTAAGCCTTGTAAGTAACAATGGAGGATTCGCATAGCGGCCGAGTGCGCACCCTTGGAAAGCGTGCGTAGGGCAACCTATCACCGGCTTAGGCTCTAAATCCCAGAGATTGGTTTCAGTGAATAGGTTTCTAGGGGCTCTTTACTATCTATCAATAATTTCAAAGCGTCTTTGAAAATTTAGCTCTTGGAGCGTATATATTCCTCGTGTGAGGACAAGCAAAAAAGCCAAAATTATGATTCCTGCTCGCTTGAATTCACAAAGATTGCCAGGTAAGCCTTTGATGGACATTCAGGGCAAGCCAATGGTTATTCGCGTCGCCGAAAAGTGCATTGCAGCCATTGGCAGGGATGATGTACTAGTCAGTACCCCAGATTCTGAAATAGCAGAAGCTTGCAGTGAATTTGGAATTAATTTCGTTCGTTCGAGCATAGATTGCCTCTCGGGCACAGATAGGCTTTTCGAGTTTATGAAGAGCTGTGCTGACGAGTTAATCATAAATGTTCAGGGAGATGAGCCCATGATCCCTGTATCCGTTGTCAGGGATTTTTACTCCAAAGCGACCAAGATGAACCAAACCTGTGTTGGAATTTCTCAGATTTTTGACGAATCTTATGTTAAAAGCAGGAGCGTAGTGAAAGTTTCATTTTCCAATGAATCTCTAGTTTACGCCAGTAGAGAAGCAATTGGAGGTGTGGGTAAAGAATCCAAACGCACATATTTTAAACATACAGGTCTTTACTCTTTCACAAGAGATGACATCTTTAAGTTTGGTGAATCTGAGCGGGGGACTCTAGAGCTGGCCGAGAACGTAGAAATACTGCGCTTACTAGAGAGAGGTGTACCAGTAAAGGTTGTAGAAGTTCCAAATTACGGCCGGGCGGTCGATACAGTAAAAGACTTTGAGTTTGTTATCAAATACGGTCAGTTTGAAGATTTTTAGAATCTTATGTCCACCAAAAAGGAAACTTTCTTTGTATTCGATATGGATGGTGTTATTTTAGATTCTTTAGACAATCTCTCAAGTTGCTTGATAAAGGCTATTGAACCATTTTGTCAATCAGATGAACAGCATAAGAAATTTTCCAAATATGACAGAGATAATCCAGGTCTTTCACGTTTTGAAAAAACTGATTTTTTCCTGGAATCTTTACCCAGTAGTAGTCACATTAAAACTGAAAAAATTAAGCAACAAATTCTCGAGCAGTTTAATTCTTACTCACTAGACGCCAGACTAACGTCTAAAATTGATGAGTCTACTTACGATCTGCCAAAACAAATAGCCCCAAGAAATCTAGTTCTGCTAAGCAATTGCGACAATACTCAATTGAGTGTGATTGCAGCTCACTTTGGATTTCACCAAATTTTTGGTGGAGGATTACTAGGGACACCGCCAAGCAAAAAGATTAGATTTATTGATTTAGTGAATAACTCTAAGTCTAGTGCTTTCGTTTCAATATCCGACAGCGAATCTGATGCCATAATTGCTCGTTCTTTAGATGTTGCCTTTGCTTTTATTCAAAATTTTGCAAGAGATGAAGCATCCTGGTTAAAAACTGACGAGAGCAGATTTCAGACTATAAGAGAATTCATCTCGAGTAGTACTCGTTTTACGGAGTAAACAATTGTCGATCAAACTTCTACTGGTCAAGCGAAACTCACCAGGAGCCAAGTAGGGATTGAGTTCTGTCGGCGAGATTTTTAAGCCTCACCTTAGCTACCTTCCAATCCTAAGAGAGTTCGCATGCGATAACGACGCACTGGGGCTCTTAGGTAAATCACGGTTTGTGACACCGATACAGTTCTCTCCTTGCAACTAATCGTTGCAAAATAGGAGGATTCGCATAGCGGCCGAGTGCGCACGCTTGGAAAGCGTGTGTAGGGCAACCTACCGAGGGTTCAAATCCCTCATCCTCCGCAGCTCACTTCGGACTTGATTAGATACTGAAGTCAAAAATTAAATTGTAGGAACTAATCTAAATTGCGCGTTCTTAGCATCTGCATCCTAAGGTTACTACAATGCGAACTTGGAAGAGGGGAAACTGAAATGAACTCTTACTGTGTTATTCCAGCAAGGGCAGGGTCCAAAAGAATACCAAGTAAAAATCTATATAACTTAAATGGTAAACCGCTAATTGCCTATACGATTGAAGCAGCAATAAATTCTAAAGTTTTTAGTTCCGTATTAGTTAGCACTGATAGTGAAGAAATAGCGGAAGTATCAAGGAAGTACGGCGCCAAAGTTCCCGAACTTAGATCGGGTGAACTTTCTGGTGATTATGTAGGTACACATCCAGTAATTCAAGATACAATTAGCAAACTAAATCTTATAAACTTGAATGAAACAGTTGTTATGTGTTTATATGCGACAGCTGTTTTAATGAATGCTTCTCAAATTAAGTTTGGATATGAAAAATTCTTAAGTGGGATTAATCGTCATCCTTTATTAACCCTTTGTAGATACTCTCATCCAGTTGAACGGGCTATCGAGAAACGTGGTGATACCTACCAACCTGTCACGCCAGACAATATGCTAACGCGGACACAGGATTTTAAGTCTAAATGGTTTGATGCTGGACAATTTTATGTAGCAATGGCATCTGATTGGTTATCGCAGAACAAATTCACAGGCCCTTTCAATGGGCTTGTGATGTCTTCGGATGACTTCACTGATATTGATACAATTGAAGATATTGAAAATGTAAAGAGAAAATTACTTTACAGATCTATGGAAACTTGACCAAGATTAACTAGTCCCTACTTTGAAGTTTCCAGTTAAAGCACTGTTATCATTAGCCACCATGAAAAAGTCTCCTTCAAAAAATGAATCTTTTATGGGTTTCCATCCAAAGTATGGTTATTGGGGTACTCCAAATTTTCAGAAAACTTTCTATTTTGCTGAGTATTCGAAAGAAATACTTATTTCTCATGATCAATTTGGAAATCGTGCAATTAAAAATAATTCATATAAGCAGACATCAAAACCAACCATTCTCTTTCTAGGTGGCTCGCACACATGGGGAGCTGGCTTAGAAAACCATGAAACGTACCCTGCTATAGTTCAAGAAAAGACTTCTTATAACTGCCTTAATTTTGGGCAGTGCAGTGTTGGATTAGATCAAATGATCATTGTCTTGGTAGATCAAATCAAAAAAATTCAACCTAAACATGTCGTAATTGAAATGCATCCTTGGGTGGTTCATAGAGTTTTACGTAAATCAGCAATTGGTTTTCCTAAACCTTATTTCAAAATAGAAGAAGACAAGATTTCGCTTGAAAACATATCTAGTTTGAATCGTATTAAACTATTTAGAAAATTACTCTCAAAATACGCTACTTTCGAAAAAGAACTGGAAGAATACTTTGCAGAAATTTACACATCTAAATCAGATATTGATAAAAATCATGATCCTTTATTCATGGTTTGGAACCAAAATTACTACCGAGATATGTACAGAATAATTCAGTTTCTTCTCCAAACTGCCAAGAATTTATGTGAGGAAAATCAAGCCAATCTCCTAATCCTTTTAGGCCCGACACAGCAAGAACTAGAATTTCGTCCAAAAGTTGTTAATTTCATTGATCCTAGAATTCCAAGAGTTCGACTACGTGAAATGCTAAATTCAGAAAAAATCTCGTATCTAGATTTAGAATCTGAATTTGAATCAGCTGTAAATGTTGAGAATAAAGGAATGTACTCCGACGGCCATATTAATCAAAGCGGCCATCGCCTATTTGCAAATTCAATAATAGAAAAGGTTACTTAGTTTTATGAGTTTTTCAAAACTTTTAGCATTCATAATTAAGCAAGACAAAAAGCATAAGAGAGTTTTATATCTTGGATTTGGACTTTTCTACTATACTCGCAAAATTGTCACGGGTAATAAATCACATTCGCTTTCAGCGTCAGGCCAAGTAAGCGACGATGTTTACCCACTTATGTAGATGAAAAACATTTTAATAATTGGAGACTCAACTAGCTCCTCTATAGGAGGCTTTTCTGAGAATTGGCTTAGAAAACTGGAATCAAATTCTGCTTGGCGCGAACAAATTAGATTTATCGATACTTGTGCCCCGGGAGTTACTGCAGGTGCTGCACTATTTATTTTTATAAAAAAACTTTTCGCTTTACGTTTCTCAATCTTTATGGTCATTTTATCAGTGGGCAACTGCGATCGAATTGACCGTCCATATATTGCCAACAAAACCTCAGCTTTTAAAATACTCTTTCTTTTGGCTAAATCCTTCGTTAGGGTAAAAACAAGAAAAAAACTCAATTGGATTAAATTAGATTTCTCAAAATGGCATTCGGTTGTCCCTAGTCAATCAAAACAGAAAATTGCAAATTTTGATAAAAACCTCAGATTTATCAAGTATATAAGTAAGATCTTTAGAATAAATCTTTTTGTTATAATTCCGCGGAGTAATCTTTTCTTTCCACCTGCTACGGTAAAGAATAATTCAATTTTTTATGACTTGATTAACTTTGGAGGATGCAATCACTCTGGAAGTAATTTACACCTTCCAGATTTTACAGAAAATAATTTACTTATATCGTCAGATAAGTCAACTAATCTTGCATCAATTAACTATTCTGATCTTGAAGTTTTTGAATTATCAGAAAAGGACAAGATTGTTTGTAGTTTAAATAATTTTGCGGTTCATGCGTTTAATGCTCAACAAACAGATTTATCGCTAAACTGTTTAGAGCAGTTAATGAAATACTCCAACTCTTCCTCTGAATTTTCCGCATATAATCTGGCACGCATACATTGGGAATCTGGGGATAAGAGTAAATCTCATCAATTCTTTGAGGAAGCTTTAAAGCTAGACACTTCATCGTATCGAGTTGATTTGGTTTATAGCAACACTGTAGACAGAGTCTTTGAGAATTCTTCAAAAATAAGAAGTTTGAATCTCTACGATAAAAAGTTTGATAGTTTTTTTCTAGATCATTGTCATTTGCTCCCCAAGGGGCAACAGTTGATTATGGAAGCTGTTCATGAATACTTACTTGATTTTATTCCACAAGGTAACTACAAAAGTATATTAACCTTTGAACCGATAAACCCCGAAATAAGTGAGGGCGACTTACGATCTTTTAACGAAGTTTTTGGTATTGAGAGTTCCAATAAAGTTGAAACACTTTCATTCCAAGGCCGAGCACACGCTATAGAAGTAGTGCTAAGCCATCTAGACAAATTTCCATTAAGGTCAAAGAATATTGAGTTAATTGAGAGCGTTGTATTTTACACATTCACATCCCAAGATTCCAAGATATTATTGACAGATGCCAACCTAACTATGGCTCAGGAACGGAATCGAATTGAGAACCTCGCAAGTCAATTGAAAATTGATTTGTCAAAGATTGATCAATTTAACCTAACGCTAGATGTGGGCACAATCTGGCTAGATGAAATTCTTAAAAATCTTCATAATGAGATAGAATTGTTCATTAATACCCAAAAAAGTTGCGTATATCGTATGAGAACAATAATGAATTGGTACTTCAAAGAATCGTTATTTTTTGGGTTTAACTCTTCCAGTGATATGCTTTATGTAAGAAACGATATCAGGCGTTGGAAAGAAGCTTTGTGTTTGGCAATTTCACTCAGCAGTCACCAAAACCTTTCTGCTGATGGTCGTATTTCAAAATATTTTAAAATTGTTAAAGACTTAGAGGAATTATTGTTAACCTCTTATAAAGATTTAAACATTTTTGGATTGAACACTCGCGAGCTCGTAGAATTAGAGATGACTATAGATGTTAACGCTAAGAGAATTTGGGAGCGTAGCTTTGAAAAATGACACTTATGTGCTCGGTATTTCAGCTTTTTACCACGATAGCGCCGTGGCATTACTTAAAAATGGCGATATTTTATTTGCTGCTCAAGAAGAGCGTTTCTCTAGAATTAAACACGATGCTAGATTTCCTCGCCAAGCTTTTGATGCAGCCCTAGATTTTGCTGGAATTACTCCATTAGGATTATCTGCAATTACTTATTTTGAAGATCCAAAATTGAAATCTACACGTGTAATTAGCTCTTATCTTAAATACTTTCCAAAAGGGTTATATAAATTTGCAGACGTAATGAATGGCGTTCCAATTAATCAAAGAAAAATTGAAAATCAGATCCAGGCGTTAACGGGTTTTTCAGGAAAGATACATTTTGGTAACCATCACCTTTCACATGCCGCCAGCGCTTTTTACCCATCACCTTTTTCTGATGCAGCAATAATTACAATGGATGGAATTGGAGAATGGGCTACTGGGTCTATTTCGTATGGACAAAAAAACGAGATTGTATTAAAAGCAGAAAAAAGATTTCCTCATTCATTAGGACTGCTATATTCTGCATTTACTAAGTATTGTGGGTTCAAGGTCAACTCAGGCGAATACAAATTGATGGGTTTAGCTCCTTACGGGCAGCCTAAATTTATTTCGCTAATAAAAGAGAATTTAGCTACACATGATGGTCTAGGCTCTATCAAACTTAATATGGCATATTTTGATTTTGAGCTTGGAAGTAGAATGTTTAATGAGAAATTTGAGAACCTGTTTGGCTCTAAAGCGGCAACTTCTGAACAATCCACGGATCAATTCTTTATGGATATTGCTGCCTCTATTCAGTTGTTCACGGAAGAGGTAATGATTGGAGCGGCGTTTTTTGCCAAAGATTTGACAGGATCAAAGAATTTGTGTCTTGCAGGAGGAGTTGCGTTAAATTGTGTTGCAAATGGGAAAATACTTGAAAAAGATATCTTTGATAACATTTGGATTCAACCTGCCGCTGGGGACGCAGGAGGTGCACTGGGTTCGGCTTTAAGCTTCTGGCACAAAGATTTATCCAAGCCAAGAGTTATATCCTCTAGCAGTTTGGATTCTCAAAAAGGAAGTTTCCTAGGTAAGTTTTATAGTGATAAAGCTATTGAGAATGATTTGAAAGAATTTAATGCAGTTTACACCCATTATGAAAATAGAGAATTGTTAATCAAGGAAGTTGCAAAACTCATTTCTCAAGAGAATGTTGTGGGATGGCACCAAGGAAGGTCGGAATTCGGACCGCGTGCACTTGGAAGTAGAAGTATTCTAGGTGACCCTAGGTCTGAAGAAACTCAGTCAACAATGAATATTAAAATTAAATTTAGAGAAAGCTTCAGACCTTTTGCGCCTGCTGTCTTAGAGAATAAGGTATCCGAGTGGTTTAACTTAAAACCAACTACTCCATCACCGTATATGCTACTGGTCGCAAAAGTTTCAGGTAAATATCTGCTAGACCATGATGCAGCGAACTTAAAAGGTATTGAGATTCTCAAAGTAAAAAGGAGCACTATTCCTGCAGTCACTCATGTCGATAATTCAGCTAGAATCCAGTCAGTTCACAAAGAAACAAATGAAGATTTCTTTATGTTAATTACTGAATTTGAGAAAATTACAGGGGTTCCATTAGTGGTTAATACTTCATTCAATGTTAGAGGTGAGCCAATAGTTGAATCACCAAAAGATGCTTTTATTTGTTTTATGAGATCAAACATAGATTTCTTATGTATCGGCAATTATCTGCTGGCTAAGAAAGACCAAACTACCTTTGAAGAAAAAGTAAATTGGAGAGAGGTGTTTGACCTTGATTAAAAAAACATTTCGAATTCTGACCTTGTTTTTTGGTTATCCTATATATGCTTTGATTTATAATAGTAGAATACGTAAAATGAAAAAATCAGATTGGGTTCTTTTCAAAAAATGAAGCAACTTTTAAAGTGACGAAAACTGCCATGTTTATAGAAAGTTTATAAATGAGTGGCTATGTATTTCGTCTCTAAAAACTCTTCAATTCCAGCAAAGCCACCTTCACGGCCCAAACCTGATTGCTTAAAGCCACCAAATGGTGCGGCCGGATCTGAAATTACTCCCTTATCAATTGCCACCATTCCAGATTCCAAAGACTCTGTAACCTTCATTGCTCGCTTTAAATCGGCTGAATATACATATGCAATCAAGCCAAACTCTGTAGCGTTAGCTAGTGCGATGGCCTCTTCATCTGAATCAATAACAACAATAGGTGCCACTGGTCCAAATATTTCATGTGCCAATATTGGATTATTACTCTTTACTGACAAAACTGTTGCAGGGTAAAAAGCACCAGCACCTGTTGGAGATTTTCCGCCTGTTTTTAAAGTGCCACCTGCAGATACAGATGAATCAACTAACTCTGCAATTTTATTTCGCTCTTTTACTGAAACACTTGAGCCTAGTTGGGCGCCAGGTGAAGTGCCGGCTGCCATCTTTAAACCACCCATTGCCTTGCTTAATTTCTCAGTAAATTCTTCTGCTACCTCTTTAGCAACATAAAATCTATTAGCGGCGGTGCATGCAGCGCCACCATTTCGCATTTTGGCAAGGAGTGCGACACTTACCGCATCATCAACATTGGCATCCGATAAAACTAAGAATGGAGCATTTCCACCTAACTCCATTGAGCACCTAATAACACGATCTGCTGCCTCTTTAAGAAGTACTCGACCAACCTCAGTTGATCCAGTGAAAGATAAGTTCAAAACTCTTGGATCCTTTAATATCTTTGCAATCGCAGATCCTGTAGGAGAAGGTAAAATTTGTAGTGCCGAGAATTAAACAATTCATTTTACTTCGAGGGCAAAAGACAGCTCCATAGGTGTCCCTAAGACATAATCTTCGGCAAAATACTTTCCTAACAGATTTGAAAGATGTTTTGGAGAACAACCGGCACCGGGTCTAATTGCCCTCAGGTTATCTGAGGATATTAGGTCTCCTTTTTTAACGTTTTTAACTATATATAAAGATCTGCGAAGCCTGCGTGATTCTTTTTCTGATTCTGTTATCTGCCATTCTGAATTTCCAATTGACGCAAAAGCTTTATTTCCTTCTTCAACAAGTGCTTTAAATTCATTTGGTTCCAAAGAAAACGCCGAATCTGGCCCGCCATCCGAACGACTTAAAGTTAAGTGCTTTTCAATTACAGTTGCACCCAGAGCTATAGCTGCAATACTGACCCCGATACCCAATGTGTGATCTGAAAGCCCAACGCTAACGGCAAAATGTTTTTCAAGTAATTTCAATCGACTGATATGAGCATCTACCGGATCAGCTGGATATGAACTTGTACATAATAGTAATGTTAGATTTCTATTTCCTGTTTTTTTAACAATTTCAACAAACTCCTCGATCTCCTGCCACTCGGTCGCACCAGTTGAAACAATGATTGGCTTACCAGTTTCAGCTACTTTTTTTATCAACGCATGCTCACTCGTTTCTAAAGATGCAATCTTATACATTTCAACATTTAAAGATTCAAGAAAATTTACTGCAGATATGTCAAAAGGAGAGCTGAAAGGAATCACGTCTAATTTTCTACATAAGCCAAATAATTCCTCGTGCCATTCCCAAGGGGTATGTGCTTCTTTATATAAGTCGTAAAGTTTTCTGTTTCCCCATAATTCGTGATCACTAGATATTCGCAAAGAATCTAAATCTAGAGTCATCGTGTCAGCAGTATAAGTCTGAAATTTTACTGCTGTTGCTCCAGCTTCTGCTGCAGCCCTGACCAGTTCTTTTGCACGCATTAGCGAGCCGAGGTGATTGGCAGAGATTTCAGCAATAAATTGTGGCCTAACTATATTCACACTAACTCCTTAGTAAGTTTTATACGCACATACAAATATCCTGGATAAGAACTAGTTAAAAACAAAATTCGACTATTCAATTTGTCTATAATATCTCAAGATCATGGCTTATTCCTACTTGAGAGTTTCTTGAATAACTCCGAAATTTGGCTATCAGAAGCATTTATTTTAGACGTAATCTCTGCTAATTTTTCTGGGGATTTAACTGCAACTATTCGGAGTAAGTTCATCCAATTTACATTGTTTAACGATCTAGCCATTTCAATTTGGTCAATTAAGTGCAATAACTCATTGTGAGGACTAAAACCAAGACTCTCTAAACGCTTGATTTCATCAAATACTTTAGCATCCCAACCTGCAAATTCTTTGGGTAGGTCATTTTTGTAATGAAAAGTACCACTTCCACGTTGTGTTTTAGTTTCGAACTCTAGATTTATAATTTTATCAATATTTGAAATAAACAGATTTTCCAATTCAGTAAATAATTTTTCATAAGTAGTTCTAAACGTTTCTACTTTTTCATCGAACTCGAAGATTCTCTGAACAACTATAGGCCCGGTATCGATACCACTATCAATTTTATGAATAGTCACTCCGGCAGGAGTGTTGTCCCAAAATGACCAAAAATTGGGGTGAGCGCCTTTATTCCATGGTAAATATGATTGATGAAGATTAAGAATTGGGGCTGTGATGCTTTGCAATAGATCATTTTTTATTATGTGTTTAAATCCAAAACTGATAATTACATCAAAATCATTTGAAATCTTATCTAAGTTACTACTTTGATGAGTTACCTTGCAGTTTTTATCTTCAAGCGCTTCAATTATTTTTGTCTGAAATTTATCGTAGCCCAGAAATAGAATTGACTTGGTTTTCTGGCTTTTCACGTAATTATGCTAACACAGACTTTAGAATTCAAGGATCGTAATGGGAAAAATTTATAAAAGACCTTGGTGAATTAACAATTTCTTGTTCAATCTAAATCTCAACGCCAATATATTTAGTCTCTAAAAACTCTTCAATACCAGCAAAGCCACCTTCACGGCCTAAACCTGATTGCTTAAAGCCACCAAATGGCGCGGCCGGATCTGAAATAACACCCTTGTTAATTGCCACCATGCCAGATTCCAAAGACTCTGCCACCTTCATTGCTCGTTTTAAATCGGCTGAATATACATATGCAATCAAGCCAAACTCTGTAGCGTTAGCTAGTGCGATGGCCTCTTCATCTGAATCAATAACAACAATAGGTGCCACTGGTCCAAATATTTCATGTGCCAATATTGGATTATTACTCTTTACTGACAAAACTGTTGCAGGGTAAAAAGCACCAGCACCTGTTGGAGATTTTCCGCCTGTTTTTAAAGTGCCACCTGCAGATACAGATGAATCAACTAACTCTGCAATTTTATTTCGCTCTTTTACTGAAACACTTGAGCCTAGTTGGGCGCCAGGTGAAGTGCCGGCTGCCATCTTTAAACCACCCATTGCCTTGCTTAATTTCTCAGTAAATTCTTCTGCTACCTCTTTAGCAACATAAAATCTATTAGCGGCGGTGCATGCAGCGCCACCATTTCGCATTTTGGCAAGCAATGCCCCACTTACCGCATCATCAACATTAGCATCTGATAAAACTAGGAACGGCGCGTTGCCACCTAACTCCATTGAGCATCTAATAACTCGATCGGCTGCCTCTTTAAGAAGTACTCGACCAACCTCAGTTGATCCAGTAAATGACAAGTTCACAACTCTTGGGTCCTCTAAAATCTTTGCAATCGCTGGCCCGGTAGGGGAAGGTAAAATCAAATTAACCACTCCTGCTGGAACCCCAGCGCGTTCTAAGATTTCAATGATCGCTAAGGCTGTAAGGGGGGTTTCACCTGCTGGTTTAAGAATGACTGTGCAACCGGCAGCGAGCGCCGGCCCAATCTTTCTAGTCGCCATCGCAGCTGGAAAATTCCAAGGTGTAATTAAGAGTGAAACACCAATTGGTTGCTTGGTAACAATAATTCTTTTATCTCCACTTGGAGAGGTTCTAAACTCACCATTTATCCGAACTGCTTCCTCTGAGAACCATCTAAAAAACTCCGCGGCGTATAAAACCTCACCCTTAGCATCACTTAATACTTTGCCATTCTCCCTTGAGATAATCTCAGCCAATCGATCAGATTCAGCCACCATAATTTCAAATGCTTTACGCAAAATTTCACCACGGATACGGGGGGCAGTCTTTGCCCAACCTTTAAAGGCGCGGTGGGCTGCATCTACTGCCTGGATGCATTGCTCTTCAGATGAGATTTGCACATTAGCAATTACTGATTCATCAGATGGATCTGTTACTGGCATAGTTGATGCGCCATTAACCCACTTGCCATCAATATAGAGCTGGGTAGAAAGTTGCATAAAGATAAGCATACGCTCACTTTTTACCGCTTAAAAATCAAGAAATAAACAGGCGTATACTTACCTCTCTAGAACTTCTAATTGGAGTGTGTTTTCAACAGTGCCTAAGTCTTGGAGTGATAACGCACCAGCGCCAAAGGTGCTGAAAGAGCATGCTCATCTGAAGGATCCTTTTTTATATCGGGTAAAAAACCGTTTACTTGGTAAGCCAATTAACCGTCACTCACTGCATGAGCAGCGCTTATCAAAAAAACATGCCTATGGGGTCCTATCCTCTGATTGCATCTCAAGCTCTGCCTATGGTGGTGAGCAGATACTTGTTGCATTAATTCCAGCCTTTGGCTTAGCTGCCTTCACAATCTTTACCCCAATAATTGGCGTGATCCTAATAATGTTACTAATCATCACCTTTTCCTATCGGGATGTAATTAATACCTACACCAGAGCAGGTGGAGCGTATGTTGTGGCAAGAGAAAACTTTGGCAAGGTAATATCACAGATTGCAGCAATTGAGTTGATATTTGGTTACATAATCACTGTTGCAATTCAAACTGCAGCAGGGGTGGCTGCGATAATTTCAGCCCTTCCTGAGTTAAGTGATTACAAGGTTGCACTTACTATTTTTGTTATAGCTCTGCTTACCTACATAAATTTACGTGGTATAAAAGATGCTGGGTTGATCTTTGTGCTTCCTTCATACCTTTTCTTAGCTGGCATGTTTACCGTCTTTATCTTTGGCCTCTACCGCAGTTTTAATGGAACTCTCCCTGAGTATCCAACTGATACACCAGGACTTTTGCCACTGGGCGAGCCACAAGGTCTATTAAGTCTTGCAGCTATCTTGTTGATTTTAAAAGCCTTTGCCAATGGCAGTGCATCTTTGACCGGACTTGAGGCGATCTCAGACTCTGTTGCTTTGTTTAAAGAACCAGAGCACAACAATGCTAGAAAAACCTTAATGTTAATGAGCGCCACCTTAGGAACATTAATTGTTGGCATCGCCTGGCTTGCACACCAAGTAGTTGCAGTTCCTTACGCCTCTGGCACACCGACTGTTATCTCATTGGTTGCCCAAGCATCCCTTGGCGACTCATTATTTGGGGAGAGCTTTTACTACTTTGTGCAAGCTGCTACTACCTTTATTTTATTTGCTGGAGCCAACACCTGCTTTAATGCTTTTCCAAATATGGTCAATATCGTTGCAAATGATGGCTTTTTGCCAAAGCAGTTAACAAAACGTGGCCACCGGCTCGCTTTTTCAAATGGAATTATCTTTATCTCAAGCTTTGCAATTATCTTAGTTATTGCATCTAAAGCGAGTATTACCACTTTGGCTGCAATCTACGCCCTGGCGGTATTTATTGGTTTTTCCTTAACCGGCTTTGGTATGGCAAAGAAAAACCGAAGTAATAAGGGCAAGTACTACCTGCACCTAACTACTGGTGTTATTGCAATTACCACTGTGTTGTTGTTGTCAGTTTTAAAGTTTGCCGATGGCACATGGTTGGTAGTTATAGGAACACCTATTGTTGCTGCCATCATGCTTAGATTTAATCAAAGGTATGGCCAGGAAAATCAGGCGATGATTCTTTCAAGTAAGGATTCAAGGGCAACCTCAATTACCCGCCATGATGTAACAGTTTTGGTAGATCGAATTGATATTGCAACTGTTGGGGCAATTAGATATGCCAGAAGTTTAAAGCCTAGAAATATCAATGCGGTGCACTTTGTAATTGATGATAAGCGGGCCGAGGAGTTAAATAGAAGTTGGCGAGAAAACCCAGCATTTGCCGATGTTTCACTTGAGTTGATTGATTGTCCAGATCGAAGGCTAGTTAACTCTGTAGTTGATTACGCGCAAGCGGTTACTGCTGCGCCAGATGTTGAGTTAACACTGTTACTACCTCGCCGGGCGTACTCAAAGTTTTTAGGACGCTTACTTCATGATCAAACTGCAGAATCTATTGCTGGCCCAATCTCACAGATTCCTCGTGTTGTGGCCACAATTATTCCCTTTGATGTTCAAAAGATTATTGCAGGACAGGAAAGCTTTAGTAACTCAACTACTTTTCAAATGCCAGTTGCATCAGAGCCAAAACGAGTGCAAAGCACATTAACCAAGCCACCAATTACTACAGCGAGTAAATCAAATGAACCAGTAAGTCATTACGCTGAAAATATCACTCCAATTGGAAATATCACCTGGCGAAAGCGTGCTCATGTGCAGGGAAGGGTTAGTGCTATTAAGTCTGCCCCATCTGGTTCATCCCCACTAGTTGAGGTTGAGGTGTGGGATGAAAGTGGTGGAGTTACATTGCAATTTTTAGGTCGTCGTGAGATCTCAGGTCTTGATGTTGGGTCGCAGTTAAAAGCTGAAGGTATGGTGGGTGAAGATAATGGTCAATTGATTATCTTAAATCCCTCATATGAGATTATTGTTTAGCGCTTAGTAGTAAAGAACTCAGTTAAAAGCTCACCGCACTCTTTTTCTAAAATCCCACTTAAAACCTCAGGCTTATAGATAGCTCTTGTATCCCGAAGTAAATCCCAAACTGATCCAACAGCTCCATACTTTTCATCAAATGAGCCAAAGACTAATCTTTTAATCCTGCTTTGCGCAATTGCCCCAGCACACATTCCACATGGCTCAAGTGTTACCACCATTGTTAGATCATCTAATCGGTAATTACCAATTTTACTTGCAGCATTTCTGATGGCAACAATCTCAGCATGGGCGGTTGGATCATTACCTTGCTCTCTTAAATTTCCACCAATCCCAATTATGGTGCCTGCATCATCCACTACTAACGCACCAACTGGCACATCACCTTTAATTGCAGCCTCTTTGGCAAGTTTAAGTGCCTCTTGCATTAAAGATTTGTAATCCACTAATTACTTTCTATTACCTGATTAAACTGTTCACCAAAACCTAATCTGCTGGCAATGGCTTCTAATTGCTCATCTGGATATAACTCAGAGTCATCTAGGATGGTTAAAAGCTCCATCTCACTTACCCCTAAATCATTTAGCAGATCTAAGTCGCCCCCTGGTTGGACTTCGTCTTCTTCTTCTGGGAACTCAAGATCTAAGACCTCAATTAACTCTGCTGCAACCTCATAATCTAAGGCGTAGGTAACATCTGAGATCATCATCTGCATTTGATCTCCCAGTGCTCTGGCAATAATTACAAACTCATCCTCTATGGCAATTAAAGCAATCGCTCCACCATTGGTTTGTTGAGCTTTAAGTGAATCAATAATTGCGCCAATATCTCTAGTTGAGATTAATCGGGTGGCATCCCATCTGCCATCTTCATGCCAGGCGATGATTCCAAAATCTACTGACATTTAGATCACACCCTTTCGCCAACTTTATGCTCAAAAACTGC
>Ga0315902_10006953_pt1 | contig 15559 bp, 14 predicted proteins | sample LakEriMetagenome_9_FD_203523 | JGI IMG/M metagenome (GOLD analysis project Ga0315902, IMG submission 203523) | Freshwater fungal communities from buoy surface, Lake Erie, Ohio, United States - Buoy 12 MA117 | ecosystem: Environmental > Aquatic > Freshwater > Lake > Lake biofilm | place: USA...
TGATGTCGTTGGTGGTGTCGCTGAGCACGAAGATGTCGAACGACCGCGCGGCGCCCAGGCGGGCAAGATCGGCGTCCATGCGGGCCAGCCGGTCCATCGTGGCGCGCGGGTCCTCGTTGTAGACCGGCATGAGCAGGGCGGTCCGCGTGCGGGGCAGGGGCGGCCGCTCGCTGAAGGCCAGTTCGTCGTTGGCGCCGCGCAGCAGGACCGCCAGGCCGATCGCCGCGTTCGTGAACCAGCAGGCGATCGCCGCGATCAGCGTCATGAACAGGGTCAGGCCTACGACCTCGAGCAGCATGAAGCCTTCGGCGGCGTACAGGCGGATCGGCGTCCAGCAGGCCAGGGCCGTCAGCACCAGCGTTCCGGTGGTCAGGATGGCGCGGCGTTTGGCGATGTCAGAGGGGCCGCTCGCGGGCGTGGCGGCGGCTACGGCGGCGTCTGCGCCCAGCGACTGGATCGGCATCACCAGGGCGGCCGGTGCGGGCAGGTGCTCACGCGTCGGAGCGGACGGCTCAAGATAGCTGTCGCTCTCGTACTGGACTGCCAGATTGCTCATGTCCATGGACGTCGCCGTACGCTTCCTGGTGACCGGCCGGGCCCCTCCCATGAGACCCTGACCGAACTTCACGGACTTGTGTTGTTGCGGCGCAATAAATGCAAGCCCCTCGCGTCAAGAAAGAGGCGATCAGGCCCGGAAAATTTGCGTTAGCCCGGAAAAAATGCCCGCCAGATGCAGTTTGCGTGAATTTCGGGCGCAATCACGTCGCATCACGGATTCGAGAGGGGCCGCTAGCAGTCCGTGATCGACTCGCCGACTATCCGCGCCTCGACGATCAGACCGACGCCGACTCGGCCTCAGCCCGGGCGAGCGATATCAGGCGGCGTTCGAGCAGGAAAGCGGTCACCCCGACCCAGCCGACCAGGACGAAGGCGTAGATGCGCTCCCACAGTCCGACATTGTCCGCGTTCACCACCCCCGGGAACAGCGGGATGAAGTGGTAGTTGGTGATCGCGGTCAGGACCAGCATCGCGACAAAGATGATCGCCAGGAAGACTTTCAGCCGCCGGAAGCCTCTGACCCCGGCCAGTCCCCACAGGATGAAGACCGGCGCCAGCTGGATGCCTAGGCCGAGGTTGATGATGGCGTGCATGGGGTCGGGGTAGAGCCAGACCGTCGACAGGATCAGGCCCGCCGCGCCGAGCGCGAACGCCAGGAAGGTCACCGCCGCGGCGATCCGGTTGCCGCCCATAGCCAGCAGCGCCAGACCGAAGCCAGCGCCCGCCAGTCCCGCCGCGACCCCTGACAGCAGGATGCCGGTGTTGAACAGCCCGGGGTAGGGAGCCGCCTCGCTGCCCAGGACGCTGATGTACTGTGTCGCGTGGTTGAAGTCGGGGTAGGTCAAGGTCGCGGCGATGAAGCTGGCCGTCGCCAGGATCGGCGCGCCGATCCCGGCCCAGAGGAGCCAGCGCCTGCGCCGGTAGCGTTTCAGCGCGGTCGCCGGATCCGGGGCCGTCGCGGGCGCGGTGGAGACGAAGGCCGAGCGCGGATGGCGCTTGAGGCCCCACAGCGGCCGCGCCGGTCCCAGCCTGCGGACCAGCTCATAGACCGCCAGACTGCCGCCGATGGTGACCGTCAGCAGCAGCAGCGCTTCCGGCAGGGCGGGCAGGAACCAGGGCTTCACCAGATAGACGGCGACGACCAGCAGGGTCTGGTGGATGAGGTAGCAGGGGAAGACCGCGTCGGTCAGATAGCGCAGCGTAGGGCTGTCGGCGCTTCGCAGCCAGACGCTGCCGTAGCCGAGGATGGCGGCGATGGTCAGCCACTGGTTGGCGGCATAGACGAGACCCTTGGGTATCCCGAACAGGAACCGTCCGTCCGGATGGGCGGTCAGGGCCATCAGCGCGACCAGCATGACCAGAGCCCCGGCCAGCGCCGGCTTGCGCCAGCGTTCAAGGTCGGCCCAGACCGGCTCGCGCATGGCCATGGCGAAGCCGAACAGGAAGACGGCCAGCGAGACGGCGTGGTTGTACCAGTCCACCGGCAGCTGGTTGGTTATCCCGAAGATCGGGAACAGGGTCAGCCGCATCAGCGCCAGGTAGACGAAGGGTACGACCAGGATGCGCCAGCCGGCCAGATGCCGCTCCAGCAAACTCTCCAGCCGCGCCAGCCACGCCGGTCGCGCCAGCAGGGCGATTGCGGCGAAGGTGTAGACGCCGATATAGAGCACGAACCACAGGTGGTTCAGCGGGATCCGCAGCAGTTGCGACGGACTGAAACTGTGCAGCCACCAGCTGACGAAGCCGCCCGTCCACCAGCCCTTGTCCAGCGCCTCCAGCCACGACTGGGGCGGCACCAGGACCAGGACACCGAACAGGAAGGGCGGAACCAGCCTCGCCAATCGCGCCCTTGCGGTCTCCTGCGGCGACAGGCGCCGGCTCATGAAGCGCAGCGCCGCGCCGGACACGAGGAACAGCAGGGTCAGCCGCCAGGGGCCGGTGGCCAGGATCGCCTCGGCCAGCCAGTTGAACGTATGGCGGCTGTGCATGTGCCAGTCCCAGGGCGCATAGACGAGCGCGACATGGAACAGGATCAGCAGGCCGAACGCGCCGACCCGGATCCAGTCCAGGTCGGCGCGGCGCGCGAACGCCGGCGTCTGCGTCGCGGGCTGGGCCTGTTTCTCGGAATCCTGCAACACAGCCTGCGTCTGCAACCTTCAAATCCGGGCGGGCATCTCCCTGTGCGTCCTGCCAGAGAATGCCGCCCTCGGCGAGTCCGGCGTCGGCATTGCTGGCTAAGGCGCGGGCAGGGCTGTGGCGATGCAGCAACTGTTTTGTGCAACTGCGAAGATAGCCTGTTCAACCCCCGGAATCCGGATTAAGGCCCGGCCCGACGCAGTCATTCTGTGTCTCGACCGGTCCGGGCTGTCGGAGGCGAGGACCGGTTCCCTGTGAAGTGCGGGCTGCGGGGCCCGCGGAACCCCGGTCCCCAGCGGACCGGGGTTTTCACTTCGAGTGACTGTTCAACATCTTTCGTCTTCCTCGCGCTCGTCGCGAGGACCCATGCGTGATGAGGTCGAAGGTCAGGCTTGGCCCAACCGCCCCGCCGGGGTTCGTCATCGTTCGTATTCATGGGTCCTCGGGACGAGCCCGAGCATGACGGTATTGAGTGCTTGCCGCCGAAGGAGGGTTCCGTTCCCTTGCGTTCGTCGCGCAAGATGCCGCCATGATCACCCTGTGGCACTGCGCTGACGCCCGCTCGTTCCGGCCCCTCTGGGCGCTGGAGGAACTGCAGCTTCCCCATGAGCTGAAGATGCTGCCGTTCCCGCCCAGGTTCCTGGCGCGGGAGTATCTGGCGGAAAACCCGCTCGGCACCATTCCGCTGCTGGTGGACGGCGAGACGCGGATGACCGAGTCCGCGGCCATCGTGCAGTATCTGTCCGAGGCGCACGGCGGCGGCGCGCTGTCGGTCAAGCCGGGCGAGGCGGGCTTTGGCGCCTTCCTGAACGGCCTGCACTTCGGCGAGGCGACCCTGACCTTCCCGCAGACCCTGGTGCTGCGCTACCGCCGGCTGGAGCCGAAGGAGCGCCGTCAGCCGCAGGTGGCGGACGACTACGCCAAGTGGTTCCTGGCCCGCCTGCGGGGCCTGGAGGCGATCCTGCAGGCCTCGGATTTCTACGCCGCCGGCCGCTTCACCGGCGCCGACATCTCGGTGGCCTATGCCCTGCTGCTGGCGCAGAGCCTGGGCCTCGACGGCGACTTCCCGCCGGGCGTGGCGGCCTACTGGGCGCGGATGCAGGCGCGCGATGGCTTCCAGCGGGCCAAGGCGGCCCAGGAGCGCGCGAGCGTCGAACAGGGGCTCAAGCCGCTCGATGTGAGCAAGCTTTAATCCCCTTCTCGTCATCGTCGGACTTGTTCCGACGACCCATGAACATCGCCTATCCAGGTGTTGCTCCGTCTCTCGCCGAGCCCCTTCCGGCGCCTCAGTGCGCATGGGTCGTCGGAACAAGTCCGACGATGACGGTGGGGATTGGCTGACGCCACGGCGCCGTTGACGTGTCGCGCGGCGCCAGCGCTGAATCGGGAAAACGCCTGAGGAAACGCCATGCTTGACCTGCTCGAACACCCGCTATCGCCCTATGCCCAGAAGGTGAAGATCGCCCTCGTCGAGAAGGGGGTCGACTTCAGCGTCAGCACGCCGAACGCGATGGGCTCGGGCAATACGCCGGAAGCCTTCCGCGCCGCCAATCCACGCGGGGAGGTGCCGGTGCTGTTCGTCGATGGCGCCCCGATCTTCGACTCCTCGATCATCCTGGAGTTCATCGAAGACTGTTACCCCACGCCCGCCCTGCTGCCGGCCGACCCGCTGGCCCGGGCGCGGGCGCGGATGATCGAGGAGGTGATGGACACCCACTATGAGGCCATCACCTGGGGTCTGTCGGAGATCGCCTGGTTCCGCCGCGCCGAGGGCGACCTGGCCGTGACCCTGAAGACCGCCGCCGCGCAGCAGACGGGCAGGCTGCACAGCTGGCTGGAGAAGCAGTTGGGCGAGGCCGAGTGGCTGAACGGCGAGACCTTCGGCTGGGCCGACCTCTGCGTCGCGCCGTTCGTTCAGGGCGCCGTGGGCCATGGCGTTGGACCGGCGCAGGACAGCGCGCTGGGCCAATGGCTGGGTCGCGCGCGGACGAGGCCGTCGGTCGCCGCGGCATTCAAGGCCGCCGCCGACTCGATCCAGGCCATGTCAGCGGTGGCCGGCATCGTCGACGCGGGCCTGTTCAAGCGTCAGTACCGCGACCACCGGCTGGAGTGGATGATCCGCTCAGGCGGCATCGAGGTGGTGCTCAAGGGGCTGGAGAAGGACAACATCCGCTTCAACAGCGAACCGGTCTGAGCGCTTCTTCCCCTGTCATCCCGGCGAAGGCCGGGACCCAGATCCCGGCACGGCGCTCAGAATTCCGACCGATGTCCAGCGCTCTCAACCGGGTCCCGGCTTTCGCCGGGATGACACGAGTTGAGAGGGCTTTCCACACACTGCGGTTGCATTACCTGTTTCGGCCGAGGAGAGAGCGATGACCGGCCGGACCATCAGGGCGCTTCACGCCGCCCATCGCGACGATATCGCTGACCTGGTCACCCGCCGTCCCCTGCCCGGACCGGGCGTGGATCAGGTTGATCCGTTCCTGTTCCTCAATCACCACGGGCCGCAGACCTATCCGCCGAACAACCGGGGCCTGCCGTTCGGACCGCATCCGCATCGCGGCTTCGAGACGGTGACCTTCATCCTCGAGGGCGAGCTGTCGCACCTCGACAGCGGCGGGCATGAGAGCGTGATCGCGGCCGGCGGCGTGCAGTGGATGACGGCCGGCAGCGGCCTGGTCCACGCCGAGCTGTCGCCGGAGGCCTTCAGGCGCGCCGGCGGGCCGCTGGAGATCCTGCAGCTGTGGGTCAACCTTCCCGCCGCGCTGAAGTTCACGCCGCCCCGCTACGTCGGACTCCAGCGGGACGATATCCCGGTCGCGACGCTGGACGAAGGCCGGGTCCTGGTCGACGTGATCGCCGGCGAGATCGGCGGGGTGAGGGGACCTTACGCGCCGCTCTTCGACATCGTCCTGTCCACGGTGCGCCTGACGGCCGGCGGCTGCGTTACGCTGCCAGCGGCGGCGGGCCGCAACGTCTTCTTCTACATCGTGCGCGGCGAGGTATCGGTCGGCGGGGCGGCGGCGAAGCCGCACCATCTGGTCGCCCTCAACCGCGACGGCGACACGGTGGAGATTTCAGCCGCGAGCGACGCCTTCGTCGTCTTAGGCCACGCCGCGCCGTTCAACGAGCCGGTGGTCTCTCACGGCCCGTTCGTGATGAACACCCGCCAGCAGATCATCGAGGCGATCAACGACTACAACGCCGGCAAGTTCGGCTCCGTGCCGGGCTAGGCCGGCGCGTCAACCGCCCTAGCGGCCTGTGTCGAGGAAGTCGCGACCGACGCCGCCGTTGCCCTCCGGCGCGGCGATCTCGACGATGCGTTCCTCGATATCGTCGTACTCGAGCCGCAGCGCCCGGTTCATGACCGCATGCATGATGTAGAGGGTGGTGATGTAGGTGAACTCGAGGATTTCCTCGTCCGAGAGGAAGGTCTTGAGCTTTTCGAACACCGCGTCCGGTGTGCGGCCGTGCTGGGCCGCGAGGCAGTCGGCATAGGCCAGGACGGCCCGTTCATTCTCGGTGTAGCAATCGGCCACCTGCCAGTGGGCGATGGCCGCGATGCGTTCCTCGGAGACATCCAACCCCCGCAACGACTTGCAGTGCTGCGAGAAGCCGAACTGTGTTTCCAGCACCCAACTGACCCGCGTCTGGCCCAGCTCGCGCAGGACCGGATCGAGCTTCCGTTTCGGGCTCCGGTAGTAGCCAAAGCCCTGGCAGGCGTGATGGAGCGCGTCGGGGGAGTTGGCGAAGACGGTCCACCAGTTGCCCGGCGTGCCGGTCGCGGTGCCCGGCTCGGCCACCGGATCGCGGTCTCCAAACAGCAGGTTGTACATGCGAAGGCCCGTGCCTCCGTCGACTTCGGCGCGGGGGATCTGGCGTAGACGGGGCATGGACGAACCTCCTGAATGCGGGTCGGCCGTGTCTCCAGCCGTTGAAGGCCCAGCCTAGGGCCAAGACCGGCGCGGTCAATCGGACTTGCGGCCCTGGCGATTCAGCGCCGACTATGCGGCGTGTCCCGCAAAGCCCTCATCATCGACTGCGATCCGGGCGTCGACGACGCCGTGGCCCTGTTCCTCGCCTTCGCCTCGCCGGAGGATCTGGAGATCCTCGCCGTCACCACGGCGGCCGGCAACGTCGACGCGACCCTGACCGCCCGCAACGCGCGGCTGATCCGCCAGCTGGCCGGGCGCGAGGATGTGCCCGTCCATGCCGGCGCCGCCGTGCCGTTGGTGCGCGAGCCGATCGCCGCCGCCCACTTCCACGGGGAGTCGGGCCTGGGGACCCTGCCGGTGTTCGAGCCGGCGGCTCCGGTCGCGCCCGGCCATGCCGCTCAGGCCATCGTCGCGCTCGTCATGAGCCGCCCCGCCGGCTCGGTCTCCATGGCGGTCACCGGACCGATGACCAACCTGGCCCTGGCCCTGCGGCTGGAGCCGGCGCTGGCCGGACGGCTGGGGACGGTGGTGGTCATGGGCGGCGCGCGGCGCGAGGGCGGCAACATCACCGCCTCGGCCGAGTACAACATCTATGCCGACCCGCACGCGGCCGACGTGGTCTTCCGCTCGGGCGTCAGCTGCGTGGTGCTGGGCCTGGACGCCACCCATCAACTGCGCGCCACGCCGGAGCGGCTGGCGCGGATCGCCGCCATCGGCACGGTGGCCGCCCGATCGGTGGCGACCCTCATCGGCTTTTCCAGCGACATCGAGCGGCGGCTGGTCGGCGGCGACAGCCCGCCGATGCACGATCCCAGCACCATCGCCTGGCTGCTGGCGCCGCAGCTGTTCACCGCCGTCCCGGTCGACCTGCAGGTCGAGACGACCTCGGCCCTGACCGCCGGCCATACGGCGGTGGAGTTCCGCCTCGACGCCGCCGCGGCCTCGGTGGCGTCGATCCGTTGGGTGACGCAGGTCGACCACGCGGCGGTCTTTGACCTCTTCTATGAACGGCTGGCCCGATGACCCGCATTTCCCCCAAAGTCGTGGTCGTCGGTTCGATCAACCTGGACTTCGTGGCCACGGGGCCGACCCTGCCGGAGCCCGGCGAGACCGTCACCGGCGCGACGCTCGGCGTGCATCCCGGCGGCAAGGGCGCCAACCAGGCGCTGGCCGCCCGGCGGCTGGGCGCGGAGGTTCGCCTGATCGGCCGGGTCGGCGCCGACGCCATGGCCGATCAGGCGCTGGCGTTGCTGCGGGCCGACGGCGTCGACCTCAATGGCGTCGGCGTTGACGCCGCCGCCCCGACCGGCGCCGCGCTGATCGCCGTCGACGCCGAGGGCGAGAACCAGATCATGGTCGCCTCGGGGGCCAACCTGTCGCTGACGCCCGACCTTCTGCCCGAGGTCATCGAGGGCGCGCTGATCTGCCAGCTCGAGGTCCCGCTTGAGACGGTCGCGGCCGCTGTGGCCCGGGCGACCGGCTTCGTCTGCGTGAACCTGGCCCCCGCCAACCTCGCCATCGACGATGCGGTGCTGAGGCGCGCCGACCTGCTGGTGGTCAATGAAGGGGAGGCGGGGGACTACGGCCGCCGTCTCCATGGCCTGCCGGGGCTGGTCGCCGTCACCTGGGGCTCGCGCGGCGCGGGCCTGCTTCGCGACGGCGTGCGCCTGGCCACGGCCGAGCCCCCCGAGGTCGAGGCGGTGGATACGACGGGCGCGGGGGACACGTTCGTCGGGGCGCTGGTGGTGGCGATGCTGGAAGGCATGGCGCCGGCCGAGGCCCTGAGGTTCGCCTGCGCGGCCGGAGCGCTGACGGCGACGAAGGCCGGGGCGCAGAGTTCGCTGCCGTGGCGGGCGGAGGTGGAAGCCTTGCTCTGACGGGGACAGTCCCTACCCGTCATCCCCGCCCTTGTGGCGGGGACCCCTCTGTCGGTCGCAGGTGCGGAGCAAGGACACGCTCACACAGGGAAGCTGAACGAGGGGTCCCAGGCACAAGGCCTCGGATGACGGTGTTTGTCGCTGTGGGATCGCCCAGGCTTTGCCCGCCCCCGCGCGAAGGGCTACCTTCCGCCCATGACCCGCTCCGTCCCCGAACTCAGCCTAAGGGCCTTCACCGACGGCGACGCCGACCAGCGCGCCGCCTTTTCCGATGCGATGATGCGCGGGCTACAGGACTATGGATTCTTCGTCCTGAAGGACCACGGCGTCTCACTGGAGCTGCTGGGCCGCGCCTACGCCGAGGCGGAGGGCCTGTTCGCGCTGCCCGAAGCGACCAAGCGCCAGTACGCCAGGGGCATGCGCGGCTACACGCCGTTCGGGGTCGAGCACGCCAAGGACAGCGGCCACCCGGACCTGAAGGAGTTCTGGCAGGTCGGTCATGACCCCTCGCCGGACGCGCCCGCCGACGAGCCGTTCGAGCCCAACGTCTGGCCGGTCGAGGCGCCGGGCGTGCAGGCCGCCTTCAGCCAGCTGTTCGGGGCGCTTAACGAGACGGGGATCGTGCTGCTGCGGGCGCTGGCCCCGAAGCTGGGTCTGGCCGACGACTGGTTCGACGAGAAGGTACGCTACGGCACATCGCTGCTGCGGGTGCTGCACTATCCGCCGCTGGCCGAGGGCATGGACCCGAACGCGGTGCGCTCGGCGGCGCACGAGGACATCAACTTCCTGACCATCATGGTCGCGGCCAAGGGTGCGGGGCTGGAACTGCTTGATCGCGACGGGACCTGGCTGCCGGTGGTCACCGAACCGACCAACCTGATCGTCGACAGCGGCGATATGCTGGCCCGCATGACCAACGGCGTGATCCCGGCCACGACCCACCGGGTGGTCAACCCGACGGGCCCGAACGTCAGCCGCTACTCGATGCCGTTCTTCATGCACCCGACGCCGGAGACCTCGCTGGCGGTGCTGGAGAACTGCGTCGGCGACGGCGCGAAGTTCGAGCCGGTGACGGCGGGGGCGTTTCTGGACGAGCGGCTGCGGGCCATTGGGCTACGGAAGTAGTGCGCCGGAAAGCCCGCGGGAGCAAAGCTTGCCGTCAAGACATCAGGAGCGGTGCGCCTTGGGGCGTCGCAGCCCGCGAGATCGCTGCTACGGCGCGGTCCAGTGCGGCCTTGTCCCGGACGACGTAAGCGCCCTCCCGATCTGCGAGTGCGTCGAGGATGCCGGGCCGTACCTTGGTCGGGAAACCCCAGATGATCTTGATGAGCCTGGGGATGATCAGGATTTCGGGGCAGTGCTCCGGCAGGCCGGGCCGGCTTCGAAACAGATACTTCCAGTTTCGCCGGGCGCACCGAATGAAGGATGTCGTCCGGGAAACATCGAGGAAAATGACATAGTCCGCTGCGTCGAGGACCGTTCGCGACACGCCGTCGATGATCCAGCACGGCGGGGCGACCAGTTCGGCTTCACGATCCCTTCGCCAGTCCGCGGGACTCTTCCGCCAGCCCGGCTGCCAGACGATCTGGTCAAGGCCGTGGACCGGCAGGCCCAGGCTTGCGCCAAGCCTCGCGGCCAAGGTGGACTTTCCGCTCCCGGCATTACCGGTGATGAGGATCCGGGTCATTGGCCGGGAGTCGGTCCGCGACCACCCGACCCGCCCGCAGAGGCGCAGGCGTTCTGCAGATCGATGACGATGACGGCGGTGCGTGAAACCTCGACCAGGAACGGCTCGGGCCGCGCCGGCAGCATGATGGTGTCATCGGACGCCGGCATAGATGGCTGAGCCCCTGTGTCGCTGTACCCCGGACAATGGCATACGCTGCGGCGGAGCCAAGCCTTCCCTGTGGAGTCTCCCCCATGACCGACCGCCTGCCCGAAGCCGCGCTGGACCAGCTGTTCCGCAAGGCGCGGACGCGTAATGGCTGGTCGCCGACGGCGGTGCCGCCGGCGCTGATCCGCGAACTGTACGAGATGGCCGCGCTGGGCCCCACGGCGTCGAACGCCCAGCCGGCCCGGTTCGTCTTCCTGGTCAGCGACGAGAGCAAACAGCGGCTCATCCCGCACATGGCCGCAGGCAACCAGGACAAGACGCTGGCGGCCCCCGTCAATGTGCTGATCGCCCATGACCTGAACTTCGGCGAGAAGATCCCGCAGGTCTTTCCGCAAAGGCCTCAGCTCAGGGACGTGTTCGCCGCCAACCCGGCGCTTGCGAAAGAGACTGCCTTCCGGAACGGATCGCTTCAGGCCGCGTATCTGATGCTGGCGGCCCGGTCGCTGGGCCTCGACTGCGGACCGATGTCCGGGTTCAACGCGGCCGGGGTCAATGAGGCGTTCTTCGCCGGAACGGGCTGGGAAGTGAACTTCGTGTGCAACATCGGCTACGGGACCGACGAGAATCTGTTTCCCCGCAATCCGCGGCTGGCGTTCGAGGACGCCTGCCGCATTCTCTGACCCAGTTTGTCGACAGGCGCCTCGCATGGCTGATGAGAAGCATTCCAGGTCGCGGTCCAACGGCTTTGTGCGCCTGCCCGCGCCGACCGGCGACGCCGAGATTCCCGGCTTCCATGGCGTCCGCCTGACCGTCGAGGAGGCGGAGGAGTCGCTCAAGGCCGCCGCCGACAGCCTGTCGCTGCCCAAGGTCCTGGTCGCGCGCGAGGACTTCAACATCCTGGCCATCTCCGGCGGCGCGGCCGGCGGCGCGTTCGGGGCCGGCGTACTGGTCGGGCTGACCGCCGCCGGGGCCCGTCCGGACTTCGCCATCGTCACCGGAGTCAGCACCGGCGCCCTGATCGCGCCGTTCGCCTTCCTGGGACCCGCCTGGGACGACCAGCTGCGCGACGCCTATACCGGCGGGCACGCGGCCAAGCTGCTCAGCATCGGCGGCCTGTCGCCGGCGCTGGGCGGCGTGTTCAAGAGTGAGCAGCTGGAGCGGCTGCTGGATCCCTTCGTCGACCAGGCGATGCTCGAGGCGGTGGCCGCGCGCCACGCCCAGGGTCGCCGACTGCTGGTCGCCACCACCGACCTGGACAGCCAACGGACGGTGATCTGGAACATGGGCGAGATCGCCGCCGTCGGCGGGCCGGCCGCCCTGCGGTTGTTCCGGGACGTCCTGGTCGCCTCGGCGAGCCTGCCGGGCCTGTTCCCGCCCCGGCGGATCATCGTCGAGCACGAGGGCGCCGCGTTTGAGGAGATGCATGTCGACGGCGGGGTGGCTACGCCGCTGTTCGTGATGCCCGAGGCCATGCTGCGCTGGAAGAACCTGCGTCATCGCCTGCAACGCAGCCGCATCTACCTGATCGTCAACACGGTGCTGGAACAGGCGCCCCGCACCACGCCGAACAATGTGCCGGCCATCCTGATCCGCAGCTTCGACACCATGCTGCGGTTCAGCTACCGCCAGGCCATCAGCATGACGACCAACTTTTGCGCCGCCCACCGGCTGCCGCTCAGCATCACCTCGATCCAGGCCGAGCCGGCGCAGGGCAGCATGATGAGCTTCGACACGCCGTCCATGACGCGCACCTTCGACGCTGCGTTCGAGCGCGCCATGGCCGGGACGCTCTGGACGACGCCGACCGCTGATCCCGCCCGACCGGCCTTCCTCGGCGCGCTGATGTCGCGCTGGTCGGCCGGGCCGCCGTCAGGCGGCTGACGGACGGCCCGCGGGCGCCGAGGACCCGGGCCGGATCAGTTGGGCCAGTAGATGTACTCGTCGCCCTTGCGGAAAGTGTCAGCCCGGGTCTTGTCGACCGGCGTGGCGGCCTCGATCGTGTAGGGATAGAGCGGCTTGCGGGCGTCGGCCTGATGCCGGTCGAGCAGGGCCCTCAGGCTGGCGACCCGGTCGGGCAGGGCGGTGGCGAGGTTGGTCTTCTCGGTCGGATCGGTCGCCAGGTTGTAGAGCCAGGCCTTCTTCGGACGCTCGCTGACCTGCAGCTTCCAGTCGCCGAGGCGGACCGCGCGATAGTAGCCGCTCTGCCAGAAGATCGGCCGTTCGGCGAGGGCCGGGACCTTGCCCCTCGCCACCTGAAGCAGGTCGACGCCGTCGATGGCGACGCCGGCCGGCAGGGGCGCGCCGGCGGCGGCGGCCAGGGTCGGCATCAGGTCGATGTGGGCGGCGGGCGACGGGATGCGCTGGCCGGACGCGATCTGGCTCGGCCAGCTGACGAACATCGGCACGCGGATGCCGCCTTCGAACAGCGTCATCTTCCAGCCGCGGTAGGGCTTGTTGACGTCGGGCAGTCCGATGTAGCCGGCGCCGCCGTTGTCGCTGGAGAAGACGATGATGGTGTTGTCGGCCAGACCCTCGGCCTCGAGCTTGTCGATGATCCGGCCGACGCTGCGGTCCAGCGCCCGCACCATGGCGGCATAGACCCGCAGGCGATGGGGCTGGATGTCGCCCACCGCTTCATAGTCTTCCTTCGTCGCCTGCAACGGCGTGTGGACGCCCCAGTGGGCCAGGTAGAGGAAGAAGGGCCGGTTGCGGTTGGCCTCGATGACCTTCATCGACTCGTCCGTCCACCAGTCGGTCAGGTAGCCGCCGGGCTCGAAGGGTTCGCCTTCATTGTAAGTGGCCGCGAACTGCATGCGGGCCCAGAGGAACTTGTCGATCGGATCGAAATCCAGACGCGCCTCGACGCCGCGCGGATCGCCGGCGGGCAGGTGGAGGCCGTTGGCCATCAGCAGGCTCTCGTCGAAGCCCTGGGCGTTGGCCCCGAACTCCTTGCCTGACCCCAGGTGCCACTTGCCGATGTGGACGGTGTGGTAGCCGCGCCCCTTGAGCATCTCGGCCAGGGTGACTTCCGAGCCCGAAAGACCCTGGGCGTTGAAATCCGGGGCTGAGGAGTCCCGATCCTTGAGCAGCAGGGTCGGCGGAAGCTCAGACCCCTGCTCGTCGGCGAACATCGTCACCATGCGGCCCATGCCGTTGGGCGTCGGCGTGAACTCGAAGCCGGTCCGGGTCGGATAGCGGCCGGTCATCAGCATGGCGCGCGATGGGGCGCAGGTGGCGGTCCCGGAATAGGCCTGAGTGAACACCGCGCCGCGACCGGCCAGCCGGTCGATGTTGGGCGTCTTCACCCGGCCGCCGGCCACGCCGCCGCCGAAGGTCGAGATGTCGTTGTAGCCGAGGTCGTCGGCCAGGATGAAGATGATGTTGGGCGGCCGTTCGCCGGTCGCCGGGGTCTTCGGCCCCTGCTGCCAGGTGACAGGCCGCGTCGGCGCGACCTCCATGCGACCGGCGCGGGTCGCGGCGAACAGCACGATCGCCTTGCGATTCAGAAAGGCGACCGAGCCGCCGATCAGGATCAGGAGCAGAAGCCCGACAAGGATCTTCTTGAGCATCATCTTCCCCCGTGCGCGCGGCTCTTTCGCTGTCCGCGCTCTGGTCGATTATATTGGCACTTTGAATGCCGATATCGTCGTCGTCAAGCGGTCGGGCGGTCGCCCGAACGCAGCGACATGCCCAGGAAGAGCAGGCCCAGCACCACGAAAACGACGCTGGCGTAGTGCTCCGGCGGATGGTGATTGCTGTGGGCGCCTTTCCAGAACCAGGCCGTCCAGGCGCCCAGGGCCTGCTGCAGCACGAGCAGGAGCAGCAGCAGCGGCACGAGGCTCCGGTAGCGCAGCGCGATGATCACCAGCAGCAGGCCGAACGGGATCTGCAGCGCTCCGTACCAGGCGAAGATCGCGATGATGGTCGGGCCGGTGAAGGTGAGGTCGATGCCGGCGATCACACCCGCGCCGCCGTCGGGCAGGGCGTAGTGGATCAGGCCGGGCACGATGGTCAGCACCGCCGACAGCATCAGGAACCAGACCGACAGGGGCGAGCCGCGATAGGCGGCGTTTGTGCTCGGCGGAAGCAGGGAGCGGAGATCCATCGATTCAGCTCCCCTTCGCCAGCAACAGCGCGACCTGCGTCAGGGCGGCGGCGAGCGCGAGCGCCAGCGCGACCCAGACCTTCGGGCTCGCCAGCAGCAGGATCATCGGCCGGGTCGGGAAGTTGAAGGTCTGCGGCATGGCCGCGTACTTGAAGTCGTGGGCGCCGCTGAAACGCGGGTCGCAGACCAGGATCGCCAGGTCGCGGCGGCTGCGGTAGCGGATGTAGCCGATGAACGACCATTCCGGGCTGTTGTCCATGCCCCAGGTGTCGAAGAAGCCGCCGATCTTGCGCGCCGCCAGGGCCGGGTGGCCGCCTCGGGCGAACAGGGCGGGCATGAACATCTTGGTGTAGCCGGCCATCACCTCGCGCGGGGATCGAAGCTGACCGGTGACCGGGTCGGCGACGTCCTGCGAGGCCATCCGGATGACGTTGAGCATGAAGAACTCCCGCCCGTCGTCGGCGGCGAGGAACTGGCGCAGGGTCTCCAGTTCGTTGCGGCCGTTGTCGCCGGATTCGGTGGCGGCGATCCTCGCCATGAAGGCGTCCACCTCGGCCGGGCGCAGCGCCCCGCGCCAATTGACGTACCAGCCCAGGAAAAGGCCGTAAGCCGCGAGTGCGATCGCCCACACCCAGAAGGTTTCCATGGTCGCCCCCGTCGCTGTTCGCCATCAAATGGCAGTGTGCATGTCATTACATGGCGGGCGACCCTTGGCAAGCGGACGGCCCGCGCCGGTCAGGCGCGGGGGATCAGGGCCGTCAGGGTCTCGACGACCACCTGGCGAGCGCCCTCGACGGTCAGCGTCTGGGTCCGTCGCAGCCGCAACCAGCCATCCACGGACGTCAGCAGGTCGGCGGCTTCGACGACCGGCCCGGCTTCGGGAAGGTGGGCCAGCAGCTGTGCGCGCAGCAGGCGGGCGAACTGGGCCCGGTGGCGCTTGATGGTCGGGGAGCTGTGCATCCGCAGATCGCCGGACAGGTAGTACATGGTGATCAGCTCGAAGGTCGCGGCCCGCTCTGCGGCAAGCGCTTCGATACGCTCTCGCAGGCCGCGCGCGACGGGTGAGGCGCTCAGACCGACCTCGACGTGAACGCGAACGCGGGCGTTCATCTCG